>Ga0208766_1001421_pt1 | contig 12720 bp, 16 predicted proteins | sample ETN01SmetaG_3_FD_185792 | JGI IMG/M metagenome (GOLD analysis project Ga0208766, IMG submission 185792) | Marine microbial and viral communities from oxygen minimum zone, Eastern Pacific Ocean - ETNP2014F12-01SV263 (SPAdes) (version 2) | ecosystem: Environmental > Aquatic > Marine > Oceanic ...
TTCTAGCGACTGATTAAAAATGCAACAAGCAACTGGGGATTTGAATTAATGCAGAAGTGAATATAATCATTGGCATCTCAGCTGACAATGCAGTCAGCTCATGATTGAAATTATTATCTATCCCCCTCATAAAACCCTTGCCCGAAAATATAAATCCTGCCGTCAATGATTTTAATTAGCTCAGTAAAAAAACTCAACTGCACAAAGCAAAACATCGGTCTAAATGGGCAACGGCACCATCGTGATTTGATTGATTGCCATTAAAACCCATCATCCCTAGCCAGAATCGTCCATCACCCTGAAACACAAGCACAGGCTTGGCTCCCTCCCCGTCATATTCATCATGTAGGGCTATACACAACCGTTCAACCACCATTTGACCATTGGGGCATGCCCGCACCCTGCGCAACAAAGAATCCATCTGAGAAAAGGGCACAAAAGTGGCCTGCTGAGAATCAGTCACCAAGATCACCCCATCGAGCCACTGCACCTCCAGAAGTAAATCCTTAATCGAAGAGAGAAGAGAGGGGAGAGGGAAGGCCAAAACGATCTACCTCTTAATGTTTTCTTCATAAGCCATCGCCCTGCCTGCTCGCATGAGTCTTTTTGCTCGAAAGCATCAAGCGGTGAGTAGCAAGGCGCCCATCTGCCCTGCAGCCAGGGGGCGGTGACAAGCTTCGCTAAAACCCGCTTCACGTGCCAATCGCTCCTGAACATCCCCTTCTGGGAACTGCTGCAGACTGGCCTCTAGATAGGCGTAATGATCTCGTAAGCCCACTTTGGCGGCCACCGGCACCACTAGCTGACGCAGATAAAAACGCTGAAAACGTGCTGCCAGCGAACCCTCAGCCGTACGGTTGAAATCCAATACACCCGCACGTGCACCAGGACGCAAAAGACGTCGTAGCTCCTTTAACCCAGCGGCTGGATCGGACAAGTTGCGCAATCCATAAGCCATTACAGCGCCATCAAACCGATAGGAAGGCAAGCCAGTATCGGTTGCATCTGCCTGTAGCCAAGAGATTTCCAACAAGGGCTCAACTGCGGCGCGTTGCTTGGCGATAGCAAGAGGCTCCTCTGCTACATCAAGTGCCAACACAGACCCTCCTGGGCGCAACTGACGAGCCAGGACAAGTGCCAGGTCACCCGTGCCGCAGCAAAGATCCAGCCAATGCCCTCCTGGAAGCGGACGCAACCAGCCCAGCAACTGCCGTTTCCAGATGCGGTGCATGCCAAAACTCAACAAGTCATTCAGACGGTCGTAATTGGGTGCAACTGCGTTAAACAGCTGCTCCACCGCCTCTGGGTCACCAGGTCTCACAACAAGATCCCATTCCTGGGTAAGAACACTGCCTGCATCAGTTGCTGCGACCAAAAACCATCAATCGGCTGCCAAGCCACAAGCACTCTTACCAACACAACTACTAACAAATTTAGAATTGAACTGCTGCCTGCGAGACGAAAGCCTCAAAACCAAAGCCTTAAACCTCTAGGGGGCGAATCGGCAAACCTCTGCTCAGTAGATCAGTCTTGATCTGCTCAACGCTCAACACACCGTCGTGAAGTAAAGAGGCCAATAATGCAGCTGAGGCCTTGCCAGTTGTTAAAGCTTCAGCAATGTGATCCAGGCAACCAGCCCCGCCCGACGCGATCACTGGTACTGGTACGGCTGCCGCTACTGCTCTGGTGAGCTCCAAGTCATAACCAGCCTGAGTTCCATCGCCATCCATTGAGGTGAGCAAGATTTCGCCGGCACCCAGATTCGCTACCTGCTTAGCCCAACTAACAACATCTAAGCCAGTGTTCTCACGACCTCCCTTGATGTATACATCCCACCCTGCCCCCTGAGGGCGACGGCGAGCATCGATGGCCACCACAATGCACTGACAACCAAAACGGTCTGCTCCTTGCGCTACCAGTTCTGGATCACGAACAACGGCAGAATTGAGGCTCACCTTGTCAGCACCAGCCCGAAGTAACTCGGTAATGCCGTCGAGAGAGCCGATCCCTCCTCCAACGGTGAACGGAATTGTTACTGCCTCAGCCGTGCGACGAACCATTGCCACCAATGTGGCCCGCCCTTCATGGCTGGCAGCAATATCTAGAAACACCAATTCATCAGCTCCAGCCTGGCTGTAACGGCAGGCCAACTCCACGGGATCACCCGCATCTCGAAGGCCAACAAAGTTCACGCCCTTTACGACACGACCATCAGCCACATCAAGGCAAGGAATCAAACGAAGCGCGACCATTCGGTTTCAGCAGTGGCGACTGTTAAGGTTGCGCCACTATCTAAGCCTTGCAGGCCATGTCACAGGCTGCCACTTCCTTCAGAATCGGCTCCAAAGTTCGGATATCCCGCGTTCGTGATCGCATTCCAGGCAAGCTAGTAGAACAGCTCAAAAAATCTGATGTTGGCAAGGTCCTAAATTACAAAATGACTGATGGCAAAGGTATTGGCGTGATCGTGGAACTTAGCGATGGCACGGTCAGCTGGTTCTTTAACGACGAAATCTCCCCCGCCTGAGACGCCAGCAGTGAGCGACGCCCGCCAACTTCTTGGCATAAAAGGTGCCTCCGGCACCTCCAATATCTGGAAGTTACGTCTCCAGCTGATGAAACCCGTCACCTGGATACCACTGCTATGGGGGGTTATTTGTGGTGCCGCTGCCAGTGGTAGTTACCAATGGCGCCTGCCAGATGTTCTTGCAGCGGTGGCATGCATGGTTATGAGTGGCCCGCTGCTAACGGGATATACCCAAACCATCAACGATTACTACGACCGCGAGATCGACGCAATCAACGAGCCCTACCGGCCGATTCCCTCCGGAGCTATTCCTTTAACACAAGTAAAACTTCAGATCTGGGTATTGCTTCTAGGAGGGCTTGGCGTTGCCTATGGCCTGGATCGCTGGGCACAACACACCACCCCAGTACTGCTGCTACTGGCCTTAGGCGGTTCATTTGTGAGCTTCATCTATTCAGCTCCACCGCTCAAACTCAAACAAAACGGCTGGATCGGCAACTACGCCCTCGGTGCCAGCTACATCGCCCTGCCATGGTGGGCGGGTCAAGCACTTTTTGGACACCTGACTTGGACTACAGCAATGCTGACACTTGCCTATAGCTTGGCGGGTCTTGGTATTGCTGTAATCAACGACTTCAAGAGCGTGGAGGGAGATCGGGCCCTCGGTCTTCAATCCCTACCTGTTGCCTTTGGAATCAAAAAAGCCAGCTGGATTAGTGCGGGAATGATCGACATATTCCAACTCGCGATGGTTGTAGTTCTGGTTGCAATCGGTCAGCATTTTGCCTCAGTAATTTTGGTGTTGCTAATCATTCCCCAGATCACATTTCAGGACATCTGGCTGCTGCGCGACCCCTTGGCATTTGATGTGAGATATCAAACCACTGCCCAACCATTTCTGATCCTTGGCATGCTGGTAACTGCACTAGCCATAGGCCATAGCCCGTTAACACAGGGAATGTGACTCGCAAGCGCCGTCACTGGATTTTGATTGCAGGTACTGCTGTAGCTATCGGCTGCATTACGGCCTTGGCTGAAAGGTCTTTAACGCAGGCCTTGGATTCGATGCTGCCAGACGCAAGGCGGATTGCAAATTTCAACCGACCAGGCACGATCACGCTGCTTTCGACTGATGGGCAAGTGATCCAGAAACTTGGCCCTGTTACCCGCGAGAAGATTGAACAAGACAAGATGCCTCAACTTGTTGAACAAGCCTTCGTAGCAGCAGAAGACCGCCGCTTTTATAACCACAACGGTGTAGACATCTGGGGTATCAGCAGAGCGCTGTTAACCAACCTCCGCCAGGGTGCCGTGAGGGAGGGCGCCAGCACCATCACTCAGCAACTTGCACGCACGGTATTTCTAAGTCAGGAACGTACCTTGCCACGCAAACTGAAAGAAGCTGCTCTGGCCTACAAATTAGAGCGTCAGCTCAGCAAACAACAAATCCTTGAGCAGTATCTCAATTACGTCTACCTGGGCTCAGGTGCTTACGGCGTAGCTGATGCCGCATGGGTGTACTACTCCAAATCACCTGATCAACTAACTCTGCCGGAAGCAGCTCTGATTGCTGGCATGCCTCCTGCTCCCTCTGTGTATTCACCACTGGTCAACCCAGATCTAGCCCTAGAGCGCCGCTCGGTTGTGCTTGAGCGGATGAATCAGGCTGGTTTTATCAGTGCCGCCGAAGCAAAAGAAGCACTCGATAGCCCCCTCAATCTCAAACCAGCAATCCCGAAATACTTCAACAGCACTGCCCCATTTTTCACCAGCTGGGTAGCCCAGCAACTACCAAATCTGCTTACCCCAGAACAACTTGAAGTAGGAGGGCTAAAGATTCATACCAGCCTCAATCTTGCCTGGCAGACAGACGCCCAGCAGGTCGTACGCAAATACGCGCCCGGCAACACAGAGGGCTCCATGGTGTCCATCGAACCAAGCACCGGCCTAGTGCGAGTGATGGTGGGAGGCAAAAACTTCAATACCAGCCAGTTCAACCGAGCCACACAAGCCCTACGTTCACCTGGCTCCACCTTCAAGCTTTTCCCCTACGCAGCCGCCATCAATGCCGGCATCAAACCGGAGGACAAAGTTGTTGACGCTCCACGCTGCTGGAAGAGTTATTGCCCAAAGAACTTCGGCAACAAATATCTAGGATCAGTTGCACTTGCTGATGCGCTTAGACATTCCCTAAACACTGTCGCAGTGCAGCTCCTGGACAAGGTGGGCTTTGATGCTGTGATCAAAATGGCCAATAACCTTGGCATTGGCAACACCCGCCCATTAGGCAAGTTCTATCCCCTCGCTATTGGGGCCTACGAACAAACTGTGCTCGACATGACAGCGGCCTATGCCGCAGTGGCCAACCGTGGCATTTACATCAAGCCCACCCCATTTGAAGAGATCAAAGGCCCTAATGGCGAGATGATCTGGAACCGTCGAATCGAAGGTGATAAAGGCCGCAGGGCTCTCGACAGCGATGTAGCAGACACCATGAACTGGATGTTGCAGCGTGTTGTCAGTGGTGGAACTGGTGTTGCGGCATCTCTCAAAGGCCGGCCAGTAGCAGGCAAAACCGGCACATCAGAGGGAGCTCGCGACCTTTGGTTCATAGGCTCGATACCACAACTAACAACCGCCGTTTGGTTCGGCTACGACAACAACCAAAAGACACATGGCGGCAGCGGTGATGCGGCATGGGCCTGGAAGCAATTTATGACCAAGATCGAAGACAATTTTGAGGTTCAACCCTTCCCGCCAAAACCAGTACTAACTAGAAAATTCAAGCCCCCAGGCAAGACAAACAGCAGAGCAAAGAACAGCAACGAAGACGCTGAGAATGACCAGGATCCAACTCAGATGCCACCATCGCAATATCTGGACCCACCACCTGGACCACCGTTGAATGAAAACTTCGAACCGATACCTGTGCGTTGACCAAACTCAACTGAGATCCAAAACAGCTGTATAGAAACCATCACCACCCTGCTCAGGATCAGGCCAAAGCTGCTGCTGATCAAAAAGGCTCAACTCAGGATGACGACCAAGAAAGGCCTCGATTTGATTACAGTTCTCCGCCGGATGAATGGTGCAGGTGGCATAAACCATCCGACCGCCAGGGCTAAGCAGAGGCAAAAGACCTTCAAGCAGCTTGGCCTGCAAGATCACCAACTGCTCAATCTGCAAGGGCGTAATTCGCCAACGGGCATCCACATGACGGGCCAAAGTCCCTAATCCAGAACATGGTGCATCGACAAGAATGCGCTGAAACGCTCCCCGCCAGCCTGGCTTGACCGCCAACAAATCGGTGGCATCAGCAGCCAGAGCATTAAGGCAATCAACCCCCAAGCGAGCAGCATTGGCGGCTAGACGCTTAAGGCGACCAGCAGAGCGATCCACAGCCCACACCTCTCCACTGCCGTCGATTAACTCAACAAGGTGGGTGGCCTTACCCCCAGGCGCCGCGCAAGCATCGAGGATCCAATCCCCCGGCTGAGGATCCAAGAGAGGTGCGACCAACTGTGCGGTGCGATCCTGCACGCACCAGTGTCCTTGCTGATAGCCAGGCCACCGGGATAAATCACCAGCACTTCCAGTAACAAGCAAGCCATCGGGGCAGCTCTCGATCGGAGTGCTCTCCACTCCAATGGCGGCAAGCTCATGCTGCACGCTCTCACGGCTGGTGCGAAGGCGATTAATACGTAAGTCGAGTGGAGGTGCTTGATTGCTAGCGCAGGCAAAGGCCTGAGCTGCTTCCTCGCCACGCCAAGTAAGCAGCTGCTGTGTCAACCACAACGGCAGAGATTCCGCTTGAGCCAAACGCGCTGCCGGATCCTGCGGTACAGAGAGCAGCTCACCAGCATCACGGGCCCGCAAAGCTGCCCGCAAGATGCCATTCACTACTGGTGCTAATCGAACAAGCTTGCCCGTCTTGGCGAGCTCAACGCTGGTGTTCACAGCGGCTGCGGCTGGGATCCGATCCATGCGCAGAATCTGATAAAGGCCCAAATGAAGCAACCAGCGCAGCAATGGTGGCTGTTTGCTTGCAGGCACCTTGCCAAGACGATCAAGCCAACCATCAAGCCATTGCCGCTGCCGGATCGCGCCATATGACAGCTCCGTGACCAGGCTGCGATCGGCACCACTCATGGGGTGCTGACGAAGAGCCCGTTCTAGGGCTATATCGGCATAAGCACCTGCCGATACTGCCTGCAACACCTCCCATGCCACTCGCCGCGGCAACAAACCCGGTGCGGGTGCACCAGATGCAGTTACAGAAGCAGAAGCTGTCAATGGGCGTCCTGAGCAGATCGGAACCTTCCAGAGCTAGCGCCTTGAGGTGCAAGTTCCAAACACTGACCTTCACTTAGCTTTGGCCGCCAATGGTGCTGTTGCAATTGCAAAACCCCCTCCAGATCAACAGGAATACCTTCAGTAATCAACATTTCTCGCTGCATCCAATCAGATCCTTCGCGGCTCAAACTCATCGAAATCTTCCCTTTTGCATTCACCACTCGATGCCATGGCACCGCTGATGGCAGAGGCAATCGACGTAGAGCCCAACCCACCTGACGCGCGCATCCGTAGGCACCGATCAACTCAGCGATCTGACCATAGGTTGCTAACTGACCAAAAGGGATAAGGGACACGGCATCCCATACCCTCAAGTCAAAGGACGCTTGGCCCATGCCGCTGCTGCCTAGACGATTTGCACGACTCAAAGCTGTTCTGGATTGCCGAATGGCAGATCTGACGGTGCTGCTTGAGCACGTGGAGAAACCCCATAACCTCTCAGCCATTCTGCGCAGCTGCGATGCGGTAGGAGTTCTAGATGCCCATGCAGTGAGCTATTCAGGACGTCTACGCACCTTCAACAGCACAGCCCAAGGCAGCCAGAAGTGGGTCCCCCTCAAAGATCACAGCAGTATCGAAGTTGCCGTAACGACGCTTAAAAAACGTGGCTTTCGCCTTTACGGAACCCATCTAGATGCAAATGCACGCGACTACCGCGACTGCGACTTCTGCGGACCAACAGCATTCGTACTGGGAGCAGAGAGATGGGGCCTTGGAGAATTAACTGCATCATTGATGGATGAAGGAATCTTCATCCCGATGCGCGGCATGGTGCAGTCTTTAAATGTTTCTGTGGCTGCAGCTACCTTGCTATTTGAGGCCCTGCGACAGCGACAAGTTGCTGGCATTGCACCAAATAACGGCGAAGGCCTAGAGCCAGCGCTATATAAACAGCGGCTGTTCGAGTGGGCCTATCCCGAAGTTGCTACATGGTGCCAACAAGAAGGTAGGCAATACCCAGCACTGAATGAACAAGGTGAAATCCAAGAAGCCCTTCCTCGCAACGTAAAACTGCGCTACTAAGCAACCTCCTCAAGTTCAAAATGGCATCAATACATCCTTGCTCGCCTGCGAGCGATTGATCACAGGATGGTTCTGACGAGCAGCCGGAAGACGCAGACCAATCAACAAGACCATGCTTTCGAGTAGCAAGTTTTGGCCCACAAACAGCACAACCATGGCCAAGCCGATCGCCAACATCTGCTCCAAGAGCCCGATTACATCATCGGGATTACGGCGCCCAGAAAACCAGAGGTAGGTCATCAACGCCAATAAGACCAATGTGGTCCACCAGGTCATGGTTTAAACAAATACTGCTAACAGTGTGACTCTTCAGGAGCCGAAATGGTGCTCTGAAGCATCAACTTATCGCCTGATCGCGACTACTTACCCAAGCTTCCAGCCCCTCACCAAGCAAGGAAAGGCCTAGCACTAACAAGAACATTGCCAAGCCTGGATAAAGGGCAGTCCACCAGATCCCGGTAGGTACAGCCGCAAGAGCCATATTTAAATCACTGCCCCATTCAGGCACCGTTTCCGGCAGTCCTAGGCCCAGAAAACCCAGTCCGCCAAGCACCAACACCGCATCAGCAGCATTCATGGTGAGCAGTACCGGCACCGATGTGATCACATTACGAAGCAGATACTTACGCAGAATCCAAATAGGACCAGCACCAAGAGAACGGGCCGCTTCAACAAATAATTCTGCTTTTACCTGAGCTGTTTGATTGCGTACCACCCTGAAATACTGAGGCACATAGACAACACAAAGTGCTGCTGCCGCATTGGGAATACCGCGACCCAATAGGAAAGCTAAGACCACAGAAAGTAAAAGCACTGGCAGGGTGTAGAGGGTATCCATCACCAGCACGAGCATGCGATCAAAAGACCCTCCCAGATAGCCGCTCATCATCCCCAGGGGCACACCCACTATTACCGCTAAGACCACCGCCAGTAGAACCACCTGAAGAGCTACGCCACTGCCCTCCAAGGTGCGAACACACACATCCCTTCCCAGACGATCAGTCCCGCACCAATGCTGCCAAGAGGGGGGGGCATAAATGGAATTATTAAGACCATCATTGGCCTGAGGCAAAACTCCAAGCATCACCAACAGTGGGGTGATCAAGGCCACCAAGAGATAGATGACCACGATCACCATCCCCCATCGCGCCATACGAGTCGACAAGCTCGGTCTTGACTGACTCATAGAAGGAAGGCCAAAGCTCCCCGCTGCAAAGCAACAAGGGAAAGTCGCTTCATTCTTGCTGGGGTGGCTGGCAACGTGGCAACTCGATCACAAAGATTGCACCACCTTCGGCAGCATTCTCAACCCATACACGACCACCCATGCGTTTCACTAATGCGCGAACAACCGCCAAGCCAATGCCGCTACCAGCTTGTTGTGACGTATTGCGGCCCCTCTGGAACTGCTCAAAGATCAGTGCCTGATCAGCCTCTGGTACACCGGGGCCATGATCTCGCACTTGCAAGCTCACATGTTCCTGGGTGCTACTGCAGCTCAATTCCACTGTTGCTGTTTCTGGGCTGTACTTAAAGGCGTTCTCAATCAAATTACCCAGACACTGCGCTACCCGGTCATGATCACCAAGAGCCCAAATCCGCTCAAGGTCCTGCGAGTTCGATTGCATGGTTAAGCGAGAATCATGATCACCTAAATTCAAAGCAAGCACCTGCGCAAGAATTTCCCGAACTTCAAAAGGCTCTGATGTAATTATCAGAGTGCCTGATTCCTCACGTGCAATATCCAATAGATCAGTTACCAAACGTCCAAGACGACGAGTTTCATCATCAATAATCGTTAATTGCTTACGCTGATCATCAAGGAGATTGCTTGAGCGACGCAGCAACCTAGAGGTGTAACCAATAATCAACGTGATTGGGGTACGCAACTCATGGCTCAGGGCATTAGTAAACTTCCGCTGACGATTCCAAGATTCAGCCAAGCGATCTAAGAGCGAATTAAATGAACCAGCAAGCGGCTTTATTTCTAAAGGCTGATGGTCTATTTCGCAACGATAATCATCAAGCGAACCAGATTTTACTGATTCGACCATGCCACCAAACTGCTGCAGAGGTTCCAGGCCTCGCCGAATACCTGTACGCGTTAGCAATAGGGTGACCATCGAAGCTATAAAAGCAGCCAAAACAAGAATCAAAGTGAGAATCTGTTGCTGCCTAATCTGCTGACTAACATCCTCCAGTAGATAAAGGCTCCAAGTATTGCCATGCAACCTAATTTGATCTTTAGTAAAATAATAATAGCCAGAATCAGCACTAAGTAGAACTGGACCAAAGCCAGAATAATGCTGATTATTTGCCAAGTAATCAAGGGCAGGAGAGTCTACAAATAGCGCATTGGTCATTTCTTCTGGCATTACCAACCCCGCCTCAAATCCCTTGGGATGCATCCAAAGTGCAAGCCGAAAGGAAGAAAGATTACTGAGCACTCTCTTCAGCAATAAAGGATCAATACTTGATCCAGAGCCTGATACTGAATCCACATGAAGGATTGAATCCTTGGCTTCTCTGAGGGTAACTTTGGCATATTTCAGAGCTTCTATTTGGCTTTGCCTGCGCTGTTCAGCAGGAAGCTGCACACTGAACAACAACAACAGCCCATATCCCAACATCACAGCCATAAGGCTGGTGCGTTCTAGGGCCCTGCGGATCGAATAAGTCGTACTGCTGTTGACGGATCTAGAAGACCTTGCCACCAATGATTTACCAAGACGTTGAATATCCAAACAAGAGCTCCTTCCTTAGCAGCTAACACCATCAAGCATCTAGAAGGCTAACGCGTTGATCTAGATCATTCACAGCCGTGATCTTGATCACACATCCAAAGAGACTATTGATATATAAGCCTCGACAACTGGGCATTTTGCTTACTGGCTAAATCTGCAAACAAAATGATCAAACAGCTGCTGCTGATCTGATTCGCCGAACCTTCCCACCAGAGGCCTTGAAATGTTGTTCCAATTCAAGGCGTAACACAGGCAAAAAGGGATCTTGACGGGCGATAAAACCGAGCTCGCCATTGCTTTGCGGCAACGGTAAGCCATCAATCAGCACACGGTTCAAGAAACTACCCGCAAGATTTGGCTCACCATTGAGATCAAAAGCTGGTCCGCAGCGCATCAGCACTTGACGGCGCCAAATTGGCGATGGCGCATAACCAACCGAATAAATAATTGCCCTGCCACGTGCTTGTGGATCATCAGATGCGGTAGCGATGGCCAACACCGGCTGACGACCAGCCAAAGAACAAGGCCAGCGACTGGAATGAGGTGGATCAACCCGCCAACCATGACCTCGCGCTAGGTCTGCCTTGATCAAATTCAAACTGCGTTGCTGCAGCCCACGCTCACGCAAGCGCTGAGCCATGGAATTACCAAGAGCAAGATCTTTAGTGATCACGCCCAAGGCCATAGCAACAAACAACATCGCCAAGCTGATCGAAAGCATCAGCTCCACCAGGGTGAAACCATCAAGAACAGGATTAACTTCAGAGCGCTTCATCGGCAAGACAACGAGAACTACTCAGACCAATCGCTGGATCGTGGGGATCACCGTCGTAGCGACCAACACGGCCAACACCCAAGGGCAAGCTGATCACCAAGCAGCGTCGATAGCTGCTATGGGGGCTACCTAAAACAACAATTCCGCCATCCAAGGTCAGACCATTCGCCGCAAAGCGCATCAGCTCTGGCAGGTTGCTCTGCCAAGTAAGCGAAGCTTCAGCGACAGGTTCCTGCAAGCTCAAACGAGAAGGAAAGCAGGTTGGCAGCACAGTTGAAAGAGGTTGCTGCCAACCCCCTGCAGAAACACTTAACCCGCAAGCTTGCTGGTTACGCAGAGCAAAAAGTCGGGCACGCTCCAAGCCAAGCTGAAGGCGGCGTGCAGCAACATCCACCTGCAAGCGATGGCGCTGCTCAGCAGTATTAACCAAGCTGATGCAAGCCATCACAGCCAAAATGGAGATAGCAATTAATAACTCCAACAAGCTGAATCCATCAGCGCCATGAGCTCTAGAAAACAAATTGCTCATCGCTGAATCTTCAAGTTGGGCCGACACCATCCGCTACCAGCGGGAGTCAACAGCTGCCGACGCAGGAGCGGGCCAACCAGCGAACCCTTCTGCGGCGGACTAGCAACAAGCTCAAGCCAAAGCCCAGCGCCAAAAGGCTGAGCTTGCCAATGCCGTTGGAGCCCATCTGGCAAGGGCAAAGCCCGATCAGCAGCATGTGACACGGCGCGCGCATCAAAACGGCAGCTGCCCTTAGCGGTAAGCAAGTCGGAATCGTGGGCAGCACCAGCCAACCAACGCTGACCGACAAGCAACTGCACCTCCACAGCCTCAAGCTGTTGCTGTTTGAGCCAGCCTGTGCGAGCAGCCAATCTGGCCTGCCCCCAAACATGAAGTCCGCCAGTTGCAGTGCCGGCAAACAACACAGAAGCCACGATCAGTTCGGTCAAGCTCATCTGCTTGCCCCCTCTTCTCTAACCAAAGGCTGCAAAGCGCCAACCTCAAGCACGGAAGGGCCATCAGGATCTAAAACCAACAGAAAAGCAGCACGGGCGCCAGCCCCCAGACGCAGCCGCAAAAGGCCTGTACTGCGATTAGAAACCCAATCGATCAAAGACCAGGATTCTTCGCCTACGAAGCCTTGTTGCAGAAGCGCCGAATCAGCATCAATACATTGAGGATCAGATTGGTGCCATCGATTTGAAGAAAGGGCTAACAAACAAGCTTCTGGGCCTGTGGCTTGCTGAGCAAAAGCCTGAGCAGCTGAGCGAAGTTGATCGGCCGTTTGCCG
>Ga0208766_1001425_pt1 | contig 12709 bp, 7 predicted proteins | sample ETN01SmetaG_3_FD_185792 | JGI IMG/M metagenome (GOLD analysis project Ga0208766, IMG submission 185792) | Marine microbial and viral communities from oxygen minimum zone, Eastern Pacific Ocean - ETNP2014F12-01SV263 (SPAdes) (version 2) | ecosystem: Environmental > Aquatic > Marine > Oceanic ...
ATATATCACAGATAAGTTTTTACCTGATAAAGCCATTGATGTTATGGATGAAGCTGGCTCAAGGGCACACATTCTTAATATTAAAGTTCCTCAAAATATAATAGATCTTGAAATTGATATTGATAACATACGAAACAAGAAAAATTCCGTAGTTATGGAGCAAAAATTTGAAGATGCCGCTAACCTAAGAGACAAAGAGCAGAAGCTGATTAGTAAGCTTGAAAAAATTCAAAAAAAATGGAAATCAAATGAAGAATTAAATCCTGCATTAATATCTGAGGATAATGTTGCAGACGTCGTTTCTACGATGACTAGAATACCTGTCAGGAGAGTTGCAGAAACTGAAGGTCAAAAGCTCTTAAAAATGAATGAAGAGCTATCTGAAAAAATTATTGGCCAAGAGCATGCAATTAAAACTCTTAGTAAAGCAATACAAAGATCAAGAGCTGGCCTGAAAAGAGAAGGGCGACCAATTGGGGTTTATTTATTTCTAGGGCCAACAGGTGTTGGAAAAACTGAAACAGTAAAGGTATTAGCAAATTATTTATTTAGCCGAAACGATTCATTAATTAAACTTGATATGAGTGAATATGGTGAGCGATTTGCTATGTCTAGATTAATTGGAGCACCTCCAGGATATGTGGGATATGAAGAAGGTGGCGAATTAACTGAAAAAGTATGCAGAAACCCCTACTCGGTTGTCTTATTTGATGAAATTGAGAAAGCTCACCCCGATATTTTTAATCTTCTTTTACAGCTTTTTGATGAAGGCGTAATAACTGATAGTTATGGGAGAAAAATTGATTTTCAAAATACAATTATTATTCTGACATCAAATATAGGAACAAAGGAAATTCAAAATGCATCAAGTTTTGGATTTAATGAAGCGTCAGCTGAATTAAATAATGAAAAGATAAAAAATAAAATTCTAGACAAAGTAAAAAATATTTTTAACCCTGAATTCATTAACAGGCTTGATGAAACAGTCATTTTTAATATATTAAATAAAGAAAATGTCATTAAAATAATTGATCTTCAATTAGCTGACCTCCATAATAATCTTAAAAAAATAGAATTATCAATTTCAATCACAAAAAAAACCAAACTATTTTTAGTCAGAGAAGGATACAGCTCAGAATATGGCGCACGGAACTTAAGAAGACAGATTCAGAGTTCAATTGAGGATCCGCTATCAGAGCTTCTTCTATCAAAAGCTTTTGGTAAATGCAATAGAATCAAACTTGATGTAAAATCTGGAAAGCTTGAATTTTCACCGTTTCCACAAAAAAAACGAAAAAAGCCTGAAAAATCCCCCCGCTAGTAATAATATCTGCCATAATAGCAGAAAAATCTAATAAAGTGTGCCATGTTGTTTTATAATTTTATTTGGCATATTTATTGCATAATAATATTATAGTAATAATATTATTTTAATAAAATTTAGGAGATAAGTGATGGGAAAAATTATTGGTATCGATTTAGGTACTACAAATTCATGTGTTGCTGTTCTAGAAGGTGGTGAGCCATCGGTTATCAGTAGCTCCGAAGGGGGTAGAACAACTCCATCTATTGTAGCATTTACTAAAGAAGATGATCGTCTTGTTGGCCAACCCGCAAAACGTCAAGCTGTAACAAACCCGCAGAATACTATTTTTTCAATAAAAAGATTTATGGGGAGAATGTTTAAAGAAGTTAATACTGAATCAAAAGATGTCCCTTATAACGTAGTTAAAGGCAAATCAGATTCAGTGGAGGTTAAGATATCCGATAAGTCTTATACGCCTCCTGAAATTAGTGCAATGGTATTGCAAAAATTAAAACAAACTGCTGAAGAACATTTAGGATCAGAGGTTACTGATGCAGTGATCACTGTTCCTGCGTATTTTAATGATTCACAACGACAGGCAACTAAAGATGCTGGCAAGATTGCTGGCTTGAACGTACGTAGAATTATAAATGAACCTACCGCAGCATCCCTTGCCTATGGACTAGATAAGAAGAAAGAGGAAACTATCGCTGTATTTGATCTAGGTGGCGGTACTTTTGATATATCTATTTTAGAGCTTGGTGATGGCGTATTTGAAGTTAAGTCTACAAATGGTGATACACATCTAGGGGGAGATGATTTTGATCAAAAAGTTATTAATTGGATCGCTAGCGAATTTAAATCAAGCGATGGAATTGATTTGACAAAAGACCCAATGGCGCTTCAAAGGTTAAGAGAAGCTGCTGAAGGAGCTAAAAAAGAGCTTTCAAGCTCAAAACAAACAGAAATAAATCTACCATTTATTACTGCGGATTCTTCTGGACCAAAGCACTTAAATCTATCACTGACTCGCGCTAAGTTTGAGGAGCTTGTATCTGACTTAACTGAAAGAACTGTTGATCCGTGTATGAAAGCATTAAAAGATGCTGGTTTATCTACATCTGATATCAATGAGGTAATACTGGTAGGCGGATCCACAAGGATTCCAAAAATACAAGAAAAAGTAAAAGAGATATTTGGAAAAGAGCTAAACCATAGCGTTAATCCAGATGAGGTTGTAGCGCTTGGAGCAGCAATTCAAGGCGGTGTATTAGCCGGTGATGTAGATGATATTCTTCTTCTAGATGTAACTCCACTTTCACTTGGAATTGAAACTCTTGGTAGCGTCGCAACAAAGTTAATCGAACGAAATACAACTATCCCTACTAAAAAATCACAAGTCTTTTCTACTGCAGCAGATAATCAAACCACAGTTGAAATTCATGTTCTTCAGGGTGAGCGAGAAATGGCGGTAGATAATAAAACGATTGGAAGATTTCATTTAGATGGAATTCCGCCTGCTCCTCGAGGAATTCCTCAAGTAGAGGTAACATTTGATATTGATGCAAACGGTATACTAAATGTTGGTGCTAAAGATAAAGCCACTGGAAAAGAACAGAGTATTCGTATTGAAGCGTCTAGTGGACTCTCTGATTCCGAAGTCGAAAAAATGGTTAGCGATGCAAAAAAACATGAATCTGAGGATAAAGAAAAGAGAGAATTAATTGATATGCAAAATCAAGCAGAACAATTAGTTTATCAAACTGAAAAGAATCTGGATGAGTATAAAGACAAATTAGATGAATCAGAGAAAAAATCTTTAGAAGATGCCGTAAATAAATTGAAAACTGCTAAAGAGGGTGAAGATTTAGAGACCCTTAGAACGTCCTTAGATGAATTAAATAACGCATGGAATGCAGTAGCATCTAAAATGTACGATTCAGCCAAAGAGGAAGATGCTACTGAAGCAACTGAAGATAATTCATCAAATAAAAAAGGGAAAACCAAGAAAAAAGACGATGCCGAAATAGAAGATGCTGATTTTGAAGTTGTTGAGTAAACCTGATCAATTAATACTAAAAAAAGCACACTTTTTAAGTGTGCTTTTTTTGTTTATGGAACTCAAGGGATGTAATTTCATAGTATTGTATATAGCTTCAATTTGAAAATGAAAAAACCCCATCAACAATATTTATTATTTTTAATAATAACACTCTTATTATTATTGATATATTTATTTCGACCATACCTTTGGCAAGAGCGAATAGAAACATACTTAAATGATCAGCTAAGCTCAGAAGGGTGGTCTCTAAATAATAGCGCTTTTTCTGGTCATTTATTTACTGAGATATCTTCTAAAGATATAATTTTGACTAATACTGATGGTACCTCAGTATTATTTCCCTCAATTGATGCAAGAATAAAAATTTTACCATTAATGATGGGAAAAATAAAATTAAATGAATTATCTGTTTCGAATGCGGTAATTAAACCATCCTTTAATTTTCAGGATGATAGCTCAAGTAATCAAACTTTTCAATTTGATCCAAATAAAATTCCCATCAATATTAATAATCTTAATATTGATGGCGATTTACATATCCCCTATGAGGATACCACGCGATCAATCAATTTTCTTATTGATGGCGACATAGCAAATGAGGATGAAAAAATTATAATAGACCTAAAGCAGCTTAATCTTTCTTCACTATTACCATCATTCAATATCAGGACAAAAGGTGTAAGGGGCTCTATAGCCAAAAATAAAATCTCTGTAGATCTTAATAAAGCCAGTATCAATGAAATTGATATTGCCGGGTCCTTTGAGTATGATTTTGTAGATAGTTCTAGTATATACGCTGAAATAGAATTAACTGAGTATAAATTACCGGAATCTATTTTTTCCGAATTTCCCCTTAAGCCAAATCTCTCAAGCATTTCTGCTGATTTTATTTTTGAATCTAATTTTATTGATTATAAGGGAGAGTTAAAAATAAAAAATGATCTTGGCCTAAATATGGTAGGTAATTTTGAATTAAAAAGTGATACGGGGTTTGTTCGATTAAATAATCTGCAGCTTCAAGGTAACGATGCAAATCTTTCATTAAATGGACTTGTGGAAGATCAAGGCCGATTTAATGGAATAATAAAATTAGATAATTTAGACTTTAGTCAATGGATTCTAGATTCTAGAAAAACTGCAATATCTGGCTATTTACTTATTGATGGGCATTTTGAAAATATGCTAATTAGTTCATTGGATCTAAATGTAGATGTAAGTGAATCTCTGATTTTTGATGGTGAGCCATCATCGCTTTCTGGAGGTATTTCTTATTCAGATTTATTGTTAACTATTGTTAATCCTGTGACGCTTTCAATCGGACCATCAATCGTAGCAATAGAAGGGAGAGCAAATTATAAGACTGAGATGATGAGTCTTGATTTATCATTAACTGAGGCCTCAAGCTCTTTAATCAATAATTTTTGGTCAGATACATTATCGAATGGGAGCGCAACAGGATCAATGTCGCTTGGTGGATCCTTTGACACTATTTCAGTTGATGCAGATTTAATAATTAATGATTTTGCTTATAAAAATATTCAACTTTCTAAATTTGAATTATTTGCAAAATTAGAAGATTTAAATAATTTTGACAATGGGACAATAAAAACAAAATTTGAAGATGGGCAGTGGAATGAATTTATCTTTGAAAGCGGAAATGGCCAGTTTACTCTTGATAATGATATTGTAACAATTTCTAGCTTAGAATTAAGAAACAATAAAGACTTTCTTCAGATTAATGGACATCTGAAGGGTGACTCATTATTAATTCTTGATCAATTACAGTTTGCCTATCAAGATCATTATCTAATAAATCCTTCACAATTAATAATTAAGTTATTAACTAATGGTGTACATATTGAGCCTTTTGAAATACACGTTGACGATGGAATTGTAAAAGGATATTTTGATACAAATCCATTTGTAGGTAAAGTCAAGTTTTCAAACGTCACAACAGATTTATTTCCTTTGCTTAAAATAAAGGGAAGTGAAAAAATTAAAGGAAATTTATTTGGCGAGATTTTCTTTCCGAAGGATACAAAGCGCGAACAAGTTAAATTTGATTTTAGCATAAAAGACGGATCATACATTAATCAATCGTTTGATGATTTGTATGTTGATGCATTTTATCAGAATGGTATGTTATCTATTGATAGTTTATCGCTCTTTGATGGAGAAGAGTCAAATTTTAAAATAAAAGGAATGTTTCCATTTCCATTAGATAGTAATACAGCCCAACAAACTTTCTTGGAATCTGAATATAAAAATATTGACCTATCTTTAATCTCAGATTTTTCTGATAACCAACTTTCTCGAATAAAAGGGCAATACTCTGGAATTTTTACGATAAAAGGTAATACTTTTAAAACAATGTATTATCTTGATGGGAAAATTGCCAATGCATACTGGGGGAGACTACCCCTTGGGTTAGTGAGAGGTAAGGGGAGTTATAAAAATAAAAGATTAGTTTTTGAAAATTTTTATTCTGATTGGAATCAGAATCACATTGAAGGAAGCGCAACTATTCCGATAGATTTTGATATTGTATCGAAGTCTAGAGAAATTTCACCCAAATCAACTCTTGGCCTAGAATCTAGTGGGTATTTTCGCTCAGCTGAATTTCTATCTTCATATATATCAGAAGTTGATTCAATTATAGGTGAAATAGAAGTTGATTTCAATATTGGAGGTTCGGTAAAGAAACTAATCAGAAATGGAAGTATAAAGATTGGAGATGGCAGTATTTATACAGTATTAATGGATGAGCCTATAAATCTAATTTCTGCCAAAGCAGAATTGAAAAACAATATTATGGATATTGCTTCATTTAATGGATCAATAAATAATTCCGAATCTAAAATTAATAAGAAAGATAATTTATCGATTGATGGAATAATAGATTTTACTAAATTTTTTGAACCTCGATATAATATCACTGCTAATGGTAAAGATATTTTTTATCGCTCATTGAATCAAGATATTGAAAGCTATGCTGATATTGAAATTTCAATTGTCGGAAAAGACACAATAGATTTTGCAGGCACGGTTAATGCAAGAAATGGGGCCATTTATAAAGAGTTCACAAGTAGCGAGTCCAATGATGCTTCTGATGACTCAGAAAGGACTATTACTAATTATAATATAAGATTTCCTATTGAAGATTCTTTCTCAATACGCAATTCTCAAATTGATGCAAAAATATCAGGAGAATTAGGTATGTCAAAACTGTTTAGTGAAGCTTGGAATTATTCTGGAGAAATTGAATTTATTGAAGGACAAATTTATTATTACCTAGGTGACGTTTTTGAAAATCTTAAAGGAACAATGGTTTTTGATGGTCAAGGATTCAATCCTTTTTTAGAATTATCTGCTTCAACTAAAATTGGTGATGCAGAAATTATGCTGGGTGTTTTTGGTTCGCTTGATAACCCTGAATGGAGATTTGATAGCGATCAAGGTTATTCTGAGAGCGACATCCTTCAATTATTAACTTTTAATACACGAGTTTCTGAGGAAGGATTTTCTACAGAAGGACTTGGTACGCAAGCTCAAACAATTTTAGGTGCATATCTAGAGCGTCAACTCGAAAAAAACTTTATAAAATCTACAGGATTAAAATCTTCTGGCATTATTCAGGATGTTCAAATTTCAGGCACATCTGAACTTATTAACCCAAATCAAGGTGAAGAGTTCAGTATTAACGCAAGGCTAAACCAAAGCTTTAGCCTTAGCTATAAAAGATCATTTTCATTAGAAGCAGCCTATAAAAACAAGGTAGGCGTTGAATATAAATTAAACCCTAATTTCTCAGTCATTGGAAATGTAGATGAAAGCGGACAAGTTCAAATGAAGTTTCGTGTTCGCCGAGTATACTAGACTGAGATATATGATTAAAAAAAAAATATTTCTTACCCTATCATTTTTTATTGTAAGTCTTTATAGTCAAAATAATGAGCGTAGGATTATCAATACTGTTTCGTTCCTTAATAATTTTCAAATTGATTCTAATGAACTTGAAGATCAGATAGAGCTTAAGCCACCATCAATTCTTAGGTTCAATTCGGTAGATTTTGATAGAAGATTGCTAAAATTAGATGCTATAAATATTAAAAACCATTATAACTCAAATGGGTTTCTACAGGCGACTGTTAGGGATTCATTTGAAGTAAATAACGACTTAGTTGACATCTTTTTTATTATTAATGAAGGTACTCAATTTTTCTTAAGTGATGTTAGTGTTGAAGGTCTCTTAGTGCTAGATAATAAAAAAATATTATCCAAGCTAGGCCTATTTAAAGGTCAGCCATACAATCCCGTAAAAATTAATAAAAAACTATCTATAATTGATCAAGCATTACAGGAAAAAGGAAAAATATTTTCCACAATAAATATTAATCAGTCTATAGAAGACTCAGTTAAGATTATTATTCAAGTCAATGAAGGAAAAAATATTTTCATTAATGACTCTTGGATTAGTGGAGCAGAACGCATAGATACAATATATGTGAGAAAAGAAATTAAATTTAAGAATGGACAGCTTTTTAGTAAAAAGAAAATTGATAAAACGAAACGAAACCTTCTTCAAGTAGGTTTCTTTTCTTCAGTAAATATTGTTGCTCATCCATTAGAAGATCAAGATTCACTGGTAAATCTAGAAATAAGGCTAAGGGAATTTAAAAATGTTGGCGAAACAGCTTTTGAATTTGGACTTGATGAAATAGAGTATGTCCCTGGTGTGCGATCTCTAGTAGGGATTGGTGGTTCTATTAACTGGACAGATCGTATGATTTTAGGAACAAAAAATAGATTTGAAACGGATGGTAGCGTAGTTATTCCAACAGAAGAGGGTTTTATTTTTCCAAGGCTAGGCTTTGATGTTAAGATTTCAAACCAAAGGCCATTTTCAATTAATTTTCCAACTGAAATAAAGTTATTTTTTCAACAATTTAAAAATTTTGGCGATGAGTACGGTCCTTATGTTCGCAGGTTTGGTTTTCAATATGCAAACATTTTTAGATGGAATCGTCAAAGGTCGTATTTAAATATCGGGGCAACGTTTGAGCGATTTGATGAATCAGCTGCATTTAAAGAAGATATTGAACAGCGAAAATTTAAAATTCACTTAAATCAAGATAACAGAGATAATCCCATGGACCCAAAAAGCGGCAATATGGTCATAGCGCGGTTAGATGCTTATGGAGGGCCGCTTGGTGGCAATAGGTCATATATAAAATATAGCCTTGACTTAAGGAATTATTTTACGATTTTTAAATTAATAACGCTAGCAGGAAGGTTAAATAGTGGCGTTATAACTGGATGGTCTGAGACTTATGATCAATACGAAACAGTTTTGTTTGAGAAATTTTATTTAGGCGGTAGTAATACCTTGAGGGCAATTAGGCCGCTACGTTTATTGACAAATAGATCAGATAATATTGATAATGATAATGATGGTAAAATTGATGAAGAGGATGAATCAAATAATATTCCATCTGGAAAAACAGCTATGGTTTTAACTAATTGGGAGGTGAGATTTCCTTTGCCATGGAGATTGGGAGGCGTGCTTTTTGCTGATGGTGGAAATATCTTTGATTCTTCAAGAGAAATAAAAAATGATAATCTTTTTTGGAACTATGGATTTGCTATTACATTAAATTTACCAGTTGGCCCACTTCGAATTGATTATGCTCAAGACTCAAAAGACTCAAGCATTAATCAAATTCAATTAGGTTTTTTATATGCGTTTTAATTATAAATCAATATAGTCAAATAATATAAAATTCATATTAATTTGAACACTAGAATATTTAATTATTTATGAAAAATATTTTTACAATCTTTGTTATTGCAGTCTTTTTTTCTTCTTGTGATTTTTTTAAATCAGCTGATGAGTATTTTGTAGAAGCTGAAGAATTGAGAATAGAAAGAAAGCCAAAAGAGGCTTTGCGAATACTAAAGAAAATAACAGCAAAATATAGTAATGATATCAAGGCTCCCGACGCACAGTATCTTATAGCTGAAATTTACTATAGAGATTTACAAGATTTTTCAAAATCAATTACAGAATACGATAAATTTGCTTTAAAATACCCAGATAATAAAAAAGTTCCCTTTTCAGTCTTTATGCAGGGATATATTTATGCAAATGAGTTGATGAAACATGATTCTGCAAAAATATTATATGAAAAGTTTATAATTTTATACCCAGATCATGAGATGGTTGAATCTGTAAGATTTGAATTAAAGTATCTAGGCCTAGGTATAGATGAAATTCCACAACTAAAACATTTAACTGAGTAAAAATATGCCAGAATTTAGCTTATCTGAAATAAATGATCGAATCGCGAAAGATTCAAAGTTCGTACCATCGCTTAAAGATGCAATTGCTGAGGTTATTGTAGGGCAAAATGAATTGATAGATAAAATATTGATTGGTATGTTAGCAAATGGCCATATACTCTTAGAGGGAGTGCCTGGCCTAGCAAAGACGCTTACTGTTAACACTCTAGCGAAATCAATAAATACAAGCTTTCAACGTATTCAGTTTACCCCAGATATGCTTCCGGCAGATTTAATTGGAACTTTGATCTATAATCAAAAAACAAGCGGATTTGAAACAAGAAAAGGTCCAATATTTTCTAATATTATATTAGCAGATGAAATAAATAGAGCCCCTTCAAAGGTTCAAAGCGCTCTTCTTGAGGCGATGCAAGAAAGGCAGATCACAATAGGTGAAGATACCTATAAATTAGATAGTCCGTTTTTAGTTTTGGCAACCCAAAATCCAATAGAGCAAGAGGGAACATACCCTCTACCAGAAGCTCAAGTAGATCGCTTTATGATGAAATTAAAGGTTGATTATCCACAGAAAGATGAAGAGCGTCAGATTTTGAGATCTTCAGCTAGAACGGATATTAAAAAACAAAAAAAATCTACAATTAAAGCTACTTCAATACTTAAGGCTCAGAAAGCAATCAACGATATCTATGTGGATGAAAAAGTTGAAGAATATGTTCTTAATCTCGTATTTGCTACGCGCAATCCAGTTGAGCATGGCCTCGAAGACTTATCGCAATTAATTCAGTATGGCGCAAGCCCAAGAGCAACTATCAATCTCATACTTGCCTCAAAAGCTAGGGCTTTTGTTGAAGGAAGAGGTTATATAACACCGGAAGATGTAAGATATATTGGAAAAGATGTTTTACGTCACCGAGTAATATTAACCTATGAAGCTGAGGCTGAAGAATTAACTTCTGAGGATATTATTCAAAGACTTTTTGACTCTATTGAAATCCCTTGATCTATAGCTTTCTTCAATAAGAACAGCTAATTATTTAGCATCTATGATACCAAAAAAAATAATTCAAAAAGTGAGACATATAGAAATAAGAACCAAGGGCTTGGTAAATGATCTATTTGGTGGCGAGTATCATTCAGCATTCAAGGGTCAAGGTATGACATTTTCTGAAGTAAGAGAATATTATCCGGGCGATGATATAAGAATGATTGACTGGAATGTTACTGCAAGAAACAACGCTCCATTTATTAAAATCTTTGAAGAAGAAAGAGAGCTTACGGTATATATATTGGTTGATGTTAGTTCTTCTGGAGGTTTTGGAACTATTGATCAGCTCAAGTCTGATCTCGCTGCAGAAATTGCTGCAGTATTAGGATTTTCAGCAATAAAAAATCAAGATAAGGTAGGCTTAATTTTATTTAGCTCTGAAGTGGAAAAATATATTTCTCCCCAAAAGAATAAATCCCACATACTAAGAGTTATCCGAGAAGTACTTTTTCATAAATCAAGAAAAAAAGGTACATCGATTCAGAATGCTATAGATTTTTTAATGAATGTCTCAAAGAGAAAATCTGTTGTTTTTTTAATCTCGGATTTTTTAGATGATGGATATTGGAAATCATTAAAACTTGCAAACAAGAAGCATGATTTAATTGGGATACGCATATATGATCCTGCTGAAATTAGTTTACCCGATTTAGGCTTGATTAAGGTATTTGATCCTGAAACTGATGATGAGTTCTGGGTAGATACTACTTCAGTAAATGAAAGGAAGTTATCGGAAAAAACAATTAGCAAAAAATGGTCAAATTTTTATGATAATTGCAAAAAAAATAAATTTGATGTTATTAATATTAAAACTGATCAAGATTATGTTGAGCCGATTATGAATTTCTTTCATCGAAGAGAAAGAAGGTCTTAGTTATCTGAAAAAAATTATTATCATACCTCTTATTTTTTTGTTGACCTGCTCAAAAGAAAAATCGATCAATTCCGTCGAGATTAATTCTATCGTTGATACGCTACAAACAACGATAGGGGAGCCAATTTATTATACATTAAATGTAAACCACTCTGATACAATTATAATTCAATTTCCAGATTGGGAATTTGATAATTTTCTTGAACTGAGAAATTTATCCACTAAAAATGAAAATAATAAAACAGTCGCAAGGCTTGAAATTGTGTTCTGGGATACAGGGTTAATTTCTATACCTGAGCTTAATATTAATTTTCTGAATAGGGATAGTACATTAGCCTATTCGATGAAATCAGATTCATTAGATATAGAAGTTGTGTCAATAAAAGATAAAAATCCATCTTTAGCAGATATTTCTGATGATATATTACCAATTAAGGAACCGGTTCCAATTAATCCCAGAATGCCACTTGGTTTAATTATTCAAGTAGTTTTATTACTCATTCTTTTGTTTGGCATTATTTTATTGTGGAGAAAAAGAGTTAACACTGCTGCACTCATAGACAATCATTCAAAAAGAGCTGAAAATCCAGCTCATATAGCAATGAAAAAATTAGATGAATTGAGAAAATTTGACCTAGATCAAGAAAATCATAAAAAAGAATTCTATATTCAATTATCTTTTATATTAAGAGAATATCTCGAAAATAGTTTTTTCATAAGAACGCTTGAAATGACAACTCAAGAGATAGATAGTAATAGAAATATTATTCCATTTGAAACTGATTTAATCGATAAGCTAATTAAGGTATTATCTATGGCGGACCTAGTAAAGTATGCTAAATATGATAAAAATAGCGATAAATGCTTTTCTGACTTAGAGGATGCAGTTTTTATTATTGAAGCATCAAGCAATTTTTTAATATAAATCAACCTCAAAAAATTATAAAAAATGAAAATTAAGTTATAAATTCGAGACCTTTAAGGAGATAGAATGGCAAATACATCTGATATAAAGAATGGATCCGTTATTTTTCATAAAAATAAACGGATGAAAGTTATGGAATTTCTTCATGTTAAGCCCGGCAAAGGGCCTGCGTTTGTTCGCACTAAATTAAAAGATAT
>Ga0208766_1001426_pt1 | contig 12706 bp, 11 predicted proteins | sample ETN01SmetaG_3_FD_185792 | JGI IMG/M metagenome (GOLD analysis project Ga0208766, IMG submission 185792) | Marine microbial and viral communities from oxygen minimum zone, Eastern Pacific Ocean - ETNP2014F12-01SV263 (SPAdes) (version 2) | ecosystem: Environmental > Aquatic > Marine > Oceanic ...
TAAACTGAGTGCGATAAGACCTGCCCCAAAAAAAACCATATAATTTTTTCTAGTCCAAATTAAATCGACCATATGACCCAAAGGCATTTTTAATGCCCAGGGAATTCCTGCCCAAAAGCCAAGACCTGCTAAAAACGCTGCTGATAGATTTAGATAATCTTTAACAAAAAAGGTTCCAACTATTCCGGTTAATCCTGATATTCCGGCAGCAACATAAACCATTAAAGGAGGTAGGTAAGACCATCTAAACTGGCGACCTAAATCTAAGAGAGTGCTATCAATAAATTTATTAATCTTTTGCAAAATCATACATTGAATAATGAAATTATATTAAATTTATATTGAATTAATTGTTTTTTAAAGACAATGTAAATCATGTCTCTAGATATATTTATAGCAGTAATTTTAGCAGCTTTCCTACATGCTACTTGGAATGCGATGGTAAAAAATGAAGAAAATAAATATCTGGCAGTAACGGCGATAGTTTTAGGACATGTGCCAGCATCAGTATTCATTATCTTGCTAACTCCTTTCCCTTCAATTGAAAGCATTCCCTTTATTATTCTAAGCGCCCTAATGCACAATGGTTACAATTGGTATCTTTTATCCGCTTATAAATTTGGAGATTTAACAAAAGTCTATCCAATAGCACGAGGAACTGCGCCAATTTTAGTTACAATCGTATCCTTAATTTTTCTTGGAGTAGCCCTAAGCAATTTTGAAGTATTGGGTATTTTTATTATTTCATTAGGAATTTTAAGTTTAAGTTTCCAGGGAGCTAAAAGTTTAAAAAATCGACCTGCCGTAATATATGCCTTGGTTACCGGTTTTTTTATTATGGGCTATTCAATAACTGATGGTTATGGTGCAAGAGTAAGTAATTCTTTTTTGAGTTATATGGGCTGGGTATTTATTTTAAATGCCTTTTCTTTTCCTTTAATATTGAAAATTAACGATAAGTCAGAAGTAATTACTAAAATTTTTAAAGAAGGAAAAAAAATTTTTTTTATTGGCGGAACGTTTTCCTATATAGTTTATGGAATTGTAGTTTGGGGGTTCACTCAAGCACCAATCGCATTAATTACAGCTCTTAGAGAAACTAGTATTATTTTTGCTTTACTAATTGGTATTATATTTTTAAAAGAAAAATTTACTCTTTTAAAAGTAATTGCAACCTTTGTTATTTTTTTTGGTGTAGCTTTATTAAAATTTTATTAATATAATTAATAATCTAGTTTATCTTTTAGTATCCACAGTCTCTTGCAGACATCTGCATTCATAATAAATGCTAAAACCACCAATGTAATATATGGAATATTGAGCACCGCACCTATCAATATGATAAATATTATTAAATCTCTCCCAATACGTATACTGTTACGAGTAGAGTCTACAGAATCATATACATAAGCAGTGTAGCTTGAAATTATTTTTCCACCAACCGCAATAAAACCAATAAAGAATACAGTTAATGTTTTATGAATAAAATATGTGTGAAATGTTAACCCTGTGAAAATAAATAAGTCACTATAGCGGTCTAGGACCTGATCAAACCATCCCCCGAACTTGCTTTTCAAAAGTTTCAATCTTGCAATTTCACCATCGCAACCATCTAATATAGAAGATAATTGTGCCAACAAAGCACCCAACAGCAGAAAAAAATAGCCCTCCATTGAAATTATTAGGCCTGACAACATAGAGACAAAAAACACTACAATGGAAATTTGATTAGGTGTTAATGGATAACCTGTTATTTTAGATGTTATCCATTTAGATATTGGTCGATTTATATACTTAGATATTGAACCATCATTAATTTTTGAATTTGAATTATTTAATAAATAATTTTTTGCTTTAAGTAAATCCTGATTTGTATCAATGTCAAACCAGCTATCTTCTGAAACTTCAATAAAGTATAATTTTTTTTGTTGAACCAATTCTTGAATAACCTCAGTTAAAGAAAGCTTTTTTCTAACTGATAATTTACTAACATTATTAAATTCCGATGAATTTAATATGAAAAAACCTGTGTCAAAAGCATTACTGTCTTTTATAGACTTTCCAATGTCATTTATTTTTTCCCCACCAACTTTAACTTTAGTGGCATCATTAAAATCGTTCAAGGAGGACAAAGTTCTAGAGATAATTAAACAAGATTTATTATTAATTTTGTATTTTAAGATAGTTTTATAAAATTCATCGTTGAATAGGTGATCTACCATTAACAGGTAAAATTGTTCATGCTTAATTTTATCTAAAATGGCTAAAAAACTTGCACCATTACCTTTCTCCCAATCCTTTGCGAATACAGCCTCTATATTTAGAGAAAATTTATTTTGTAATTTAACTAAATGATTGTTTATTTCATTATGATTGAAACCTGTAACAATATATATTTTTTTTATATTTAAATTATTAATTAAATTTTTAATTGATCTTTCAATTAAACTTACATCAAAAATTTTAATTAATGGTTTTGCAACAAACCCGTCTGTGTTTGATATTCTTTCACCTTTTCCAGCAGCTAAAATAACTGCAGTGTCTATATTTTTATTTTTCATTTTCTCTTTTCAAATTTGACATATTGAATTAGCTCTTTTTTTAATCATTTTAAAAGAACTATTTAAACCCCCAGTTTTTTCTGTTTTCATACCTGAGCCTGCACTAGCTAATAATCCTGAATGATAGATGGAATATTTTTTTAATCTAGCATAACAATAAATTGCGGTATAAGTATCTCCACAACCGGTTGAATCTATAACTTTGGTTGGTATGAATGATGGAATGCTAATTTTCCCTTCTGATTTAGAATAAATTGTAGAACCAAAAACGCCTTTGGTTACTATTACTTCAGATATACCTATGTCAAAGAGGTAATTAATTATTTTATATTTATCATCAAATTTTTTAATTAAATGCAATTCTCTGGAATCGCATTTTAAAATATTAAAATATTTCAAGAATTTTCCTACTTTAGTATTTCTTTTTTCAATAATCTTTTTTTCTCTAATACTTCTATGCAATCCTTGAATATCTATGACTTTTAATCCATTTAGTTTTTTAACTACTTGATAAAGTTTGATGTCTATGTCGTTTGAAATTAAAGGACCGAAATGATAAATTCTAGCTTTACCTAGCTTACCTGTCACAGGCCTATTGTTGAAAATTGCTTCTTGAGATCGAAAATTTAGTTTGTTTTTTCTATAGTAGTTTCTAAATTCTGTTGTGGTAGCTTTTTTATTGTTAAAAATTGATATTTTTCCATTTTTAAAATCTGGAGTTAAATCGAAAATATCGTTTTTGTTAAAACTTGTAAGAACAGCTGTTTTTAAACCGAGCGTATAATAAGCATGAGTAGAATAGAATGCTGTCCCTCCAGCTAATTTTACACACTTTTTTCCTTTAACTGGAAGAAAGTTATAATCTTTGACTATTTGCCCTATAACACATGCATCAAAAGAATTCATAATCTACTAATCTTAATCATTATTAATTTTTTTTTATTAATTATATTTTAAATAGAAAAAATAAATTTACGAGTAATGAATAATTAAAATGTTAAGAAAAATTAATTTATTGTACTTTTATTTGCTTTAATGTTTTCTCCCCTAATAAATTCATTTGTTAAATCGCGTGCTATATGATCACGATGCTGTACTGGGGGAGTTTTCATGTAGTACGATGAAGCGCTGTTAAGAGGACCTGCTAATCCGCGTTCTCTAGCGAGTGCCACGCAGCGAATGGCATCGATAACTACACCTGCACTATTTGGTGAATCCTGCACAGATAATCTCATTTCAAGATTTATAGGTGCACCACCGAAACCTTCTCCTTCTATTCGTATGAAAGCAACTTTATTATCTTTTTGCCAAGGAACATAATCTGAAGGACCAATATGAATCTCTTTAGAATCTAGAGGAACATCTAATTGTGATTGGACAGATTCTGTTTTTGAAATTTTTTTAGATTTTAATCTTGACCTTTCGATCATATTTAAAAAGTCAGTATTTCCACCAGTATTCAATTGATAGGTTCTTAATATTTTGCAACCTCTATCGTTAAATAAACGACTTAAAACTCTATGAACAATGGTTGCTCCAACCTGACTTTTTATATCATCCCCAATTATTGGTACACCAGCTTGTATAAATTTATTCGCCCATTTTTTATCTGAAGCAATAAAAACTGGAACGCAGTTAACCATAGCTACTTTAGCCTCTAAGCAGGCATTGGCGTAGAATTCAGCAGCTTTTTGAGAACCTACAGGTAGATAACAAACCATAACTTCTGCACCGCTATTTTTTAATTCTTCAACAATGTTCACTGGTTTTACATCTGCAACTCTAAATGATTGAGTCTCAGGATATTCCTTCATATGATCAGCCATTCCATCTAATAATGGACCCATTTTTACCCTAACCCCGTTTACTGGAATTAATTTTTGAAAAACTGTTGTACAATTAGGTTCTGCAAAAATTGCTTTCGCAATTGGCAATCCTATTTTTCTCTTATCAACATCAAAAGCTGCTACAATTTCTATATCTTGTGGTCTCCATCCATTAATTTGCGGCTGCATAATGCCATTGGAATGTTCATTATGATGATGTTTGTAATATTCGATTCCCTGAATTAATGAACTTGCACAATTACCTACGCCTACAACTGCTAATTTAATTTTTTTCATCTTTTATTGATCTCAATCTTTTTTCGAATTTCTTATTTGCTTCTATTTCAGTGATGGAATATTTGTTCTTTACACAATATAAAGGAAAACTATTCTATAAGAAGTATACTATTATATGAGAAAAAAAAACTGATGTATAGCAAATTTGGGCAATTTATTGATGGTAAATGGCAACCATCTGAAAAAAAAGAAACTTACGAAGTTATCAATCCTGCCACAGAAGAAATAATTGGTAATGCCTCCAAGGCATCCTCAGCTGATGTTGAAAAAGTTTTAAAGTCAGCAGAAAAAGGTTTTGAAATTTGGAAAAAAACTCAACCTTGGCAAAGAGCCTCCATAATTAGAAATATTGCAGATTTAATTAGAAAAAAAAACGATGTTCTCGCTAAATGGCTTACTCTAGAAGTTGGTAAACCTTTAGCTGAATCAGTAGGAGAAGTTGATGGAGCTGCAGATATTTTTGAATGGAATGCAGAAGAAACAAAAAGGATTTACGGTCAAACTGTTGAAAGTAGATTTGAAAACACCAGAATACACGTTTACTATCAACCGATTGGTGTAGTGGCCGCATTAGTTCCTTGGAATTTTCCAGTAATTTTAGCAGCGAGAAAAATTTCAACAGCATTGGCAGCTGGCTGTTCTGTCATATGTAAGCCAGATGTAATAACCCCAGGATGTGTTATGGAAATGATGAATATTATTAATGAAGCTGGTGTCCCTCCAGGTGTTGTAAATTTACTTTCAGGAGATCCTGCTGAAATTTCTTCTCAACTTATTTCTTCAGATATAATTAAAAAAGTTTCGATTACAGGTTCTACAAGAGTTGGTAAATTGATTTTAAAACAAGCTGCTGACAAAGTTCAAAGGGTTACTATGGAATTAAGCGGCCATGCCCCCTTTATTGTATTTGACGATACAGATATCCAAAAAGTAACTGAAATGGCTATTGCAGCTAAATTTAGAAATAATGGACAAGTTTGTATATCACCAAGTAGATTTTATATTCATGAAAGCAAAAAAGATGAATTTACAAAATCCTTTGTTGAAAAAACAAAAAAACTTAAAATTGGAAATGGCTTAAATGAAGGAGTTGAGTTAGGGCCAATGACAACAAAAAAAAGATTAGAAGAAATTGAACAAATGGTCGAAACAACAAAAAAAGAAGGAGCAAAAATCTTATGTGGAGGACAAAAGCCTTCTGGATTTAATAAAGGATATTTTTATGAACCTACGGTTTTTGATAATATAAAAGATGATTTTACAATTATGAAAGTTGAACCATTTGGTCCTTTGGTACCAATCACAACATTCAAACATTTTGATGAAGTAATTAAGAGAGCCAACAATCATGATCTTGGTCTTGCAAGTTATATCTTCACGAATTCAATGGAAAAGGCCCATAAAGCCTCGGAGTTAATGGAAACAGGAATTGTAGCAGTAAATACTCCTGTTGTAGCTGTTGCGGAAGCACCCTTTGGAGGAATTAAACAAACTGGCTATGGAAGAGAGGGTGGTTCTATGGGAATTAAAGATTATCTTAACATCAAATATACTCATTTAGGAATTTCAAACTGATTAAAAAAAGAACTTATTAACTTTTATGCAAATAGGAATAGATCTTGGAGCTACCAAAATTGAAAGTGTAGTTCTTGATGAAGATGGATCAGAAAGTTTTCGTGAAAGAATAGAATGCCCAAAAATCTATATCCAAACTATTGAAGCAATTAAAAAAATAGTTTTGGGATTAGAAAAAAAATTAAACAAAAAATTAGACGTTGGTGTATGTCATCCTGGAGTTCATTCCACACACACAGGTCTAGTAAAAAATGCACCGAATTGTTATTGGATTGAAAAAAAACCACTACAAAAAGATCTTAGAGAGTCTTTGAAAAGAGAAGTTTTCTGTGAGAATGATGCAAATTGCTTTACACTATCGGAGGCAATCGATGGTTCATGTGAACACTATAAGATAGTTTTTGGGGTTATTTTAGGTTCGGGTTGCGGTGGTGGTTTAGTGGTTGACAAAAAAATTGTTGCTGGAACAAATGGTCTGGGCGGAGAATGGGGTCATAATCAATTACCTTATTTGGCTGCAAAAAGGGAAAATCTTGAAACTAATATTTTGAGGGAAAGTGAGATTGAGAGTTTTGTTTCTGGTCATGGACTTTCAAAAAATTATTATAAAAAATACGGAAAAAAATTAAAAGCTCATGAAATTTTTAACGCATTTCGTAGACATGATATTGAAGCAGAAAAAATTATTGAAGAGTTTAAAATTAATCTTGCAATGTCTTTGTCTACGATTATCAACATTCTAGACCCTGATGCATTTGTTTTTGGAGGTGGATTGTCCAACGAAATAAATTTTTTTGATGAAGTTGAAAATTTGGTAAAAAAATACGTTGTGGGTAGAGAATATGAAGGAATATTTCTTAAACCGAAATATGGGGATGCTAGTGGAGTTAGAGGAGCAGCAAGATTAGGCAGAAAAGCAAATTACTAGTATTTTTCGTAAAAGTTTTTTTTCAATAAAAAAAATTAATAACCTTTTTCAAACAAATCGCTGCTTATTTACAACAAAACATAAATCAATTAGAAGTTGTGCAAAGTTTTTTTATTATCAATTCATAATTAATGTTTCTATAATTCTTCTATTAAAGTTAACCTACAACAGAAAATGAGGGAAAATATGAAAAGAATGTTAATTGCTTTAATGGTATTTGCATTAACTCCTATTGTTTCATTTGCAGGACCAAAAATCGAGGTTTTGCATTGGTGGACGTCTGGAGGTGAAGCAGCTGCACTTAAAGTATTAAAAGACGATTTCGCTGCAAATGGTGGTGAATGGTTGGATATGCCTGTAACGGGTGGCGGTGGTGACGCTGCAAACGTTGCGTTAAAAGCAAGAATAGTTGCTGGTGATCCTCCTTCAGCTTCTCAAATCAAAGGTCCTACAATTCAAGAATATGATCAAGAAGGAGTAGTAGCGCCATATAATATTGATTCAGTAGCAAAAGCAGAAGGTTGGGACAATTTATTAGATCCTATGATAGCGGCAGTGCATAAATGTCAAAATAATAGCGGTCCATATTGTGCTGCTCCGGTAAATATTCACAGAATAGATTGGCTGTGGGCTAATAAATCAGTATTTGATTCTAATGGTATTTCTATACCTACAACTTGGGACGAATTGAATGCTGCAGCTGACAAACTAAAAGCAGCAGGAATAATTCCATTTGCTCATGGAGGTCAAGCTTGGCAAGACGCTACAGTGTTTGAAGCAGTAGCTTTAGGTATAGGTGGAAACAATTATTACAAAAATTGTTATGTTAAATTAGATGAAAACTGCCTAAGGAGCGAAACTACAGTTAAAGTTTTTGATCAAATGAGAAAACTAAAAAACTATACTGACGAAGGTAGTCCAGGTAGAGACTGGAACGTTGCAACCGGTATGGTTATTGAAGGTAAAGCTGGTTTTCAAATTATGGGAGACTGGGCTAAAGGAGAATTTAAAGCTGCTGGCAAAACACCAGGTGTAGATTATTACTGTACTTCAACTCCATCAAACAATGGATACTTGTACAATGTCGATAGTTTTATTTTCTATAAAACTAGCGATCCTGACAAACAAGCAGGTCAAAAACTATTGGCTAAACTTATGATGGGTAAAAACTTTCAAAAAGTTTTTAACCTGTACAAAGGTTCAATCCCAGCTCGTTTAGATGTATCAATGGATGAGTTTGACCAATGTGCAAAAACATCTAATGCTGATATTAAAACAGCTGGAGCAAAGGGAGGTTTAGTTCCAAGTTTTGCTCACGGTATGGCTCAAGGCAATACAATGAAAGCTGCTCTTCAAGACGTTATTACAGAGCACTTTAATTCTAGCATGTCTTCAAATGACGCTGCTAATGCTTTAGCTGATTCTGTTTTACAAAATATGTAATTAATTTTTTTAAAAAAGGCCACTTTATTTAAGTGGCCTTTTTTTATTAGGAATTAAAAAAATGTTAAAGTTTTTAGAAAAAAATTTACCTAAAGTTGTATTAGCCCCAGCCGTTGGCTTAATAAGCTGGTTTGTTTATGGTTTTATTCTTTGGACTTTTTATATATCATTTACAAATTCAAAAATTCTTCCAAAATATGAACTTTGGGGTGTTGGTCAATATGTTAAACTATGGGCTTCGCGTAAATGGCTTATCGCTGTAGATAATTTACTTATTTTTACAGCACTTTTTTTAATTATTTGCATTGTTTTAGGAATTATTCTCGCAATATTTCTTGATCAAAAAATTAGAGCAGAAGGTGTTCTTAGAACTATCTATCTATATCCTATGGCACTTTCTTTTATTGTTACTGGAACTGCATGGAAATGGATTTTAAATCCAAGTTTAGGTATTCAAAAAATGTTTATTGATTGGGGGTTTGAAAATTTTACTTTTGATTGGCTGGTTAATAGGGAAATGGCTATTTATACCATTGTTATAGCTGGGGTATGGCAATCAGCAGGATTTGTGATGGCTTTATTTTTAGCAGGCCTTAGATCTGTTGAAGACGAAATTGTAAAAGCTGCAAAAATTGATGGAGCTGGATTATTTACAGTATATTGGAAAATACTTATACCAATGATGAGACCCGTGTTCTTTACCAGTTTTGTGATTTTGGTTCATATATCGATTAAAAGTTATGATTTAGTAGTAGCCCTTACACAGGGAGGACCTGGTATTTCAACAACTATGCCGGCTTTATACATGACGCAAACTGCTTTTCACAAAAGTCAAGTTGGCTTATCTGCTGCAAGTGCGATGATGATGTTTATGGCAGTAGCAGCAGTAATTATACCTTATCTTTATTCTGAATTAAGGAGAGAAAATGCAAGCTAATATAAGAGCATCTTCATACAAACAACTTGAGCAAAAATCAAAATTAACAAACATGTTTTTGAGATGGTTTTTGTATTTCGTTTTAATACTTTTTGCTTCTTATTTTATATTTCCATTATATGTGATGGTTGTAACTTCATTAAAAACAATGCCAGAAATTAGACAAGGCAATCTAATTACTTGGCCTAGTCAATTAAATTTTAAACCATGGGCTGTAGCATGGGGAGGAAGAGGTTATGGAGCAGGAGATACTTTTTTACGTCCTTACTTTTGGAATTCAATTAAAATGGTTGTTCCTGCAGTTTTTTTTTCTACTTTTATTGGAGCCATGACAGGTTATGTTTTGACCAAATGGAGATTTAAAGGAGATCAGTGGGTCTTTTTATTTTTACTATTTGGTTGTTTTATACCTTTTCAAGCAATTTTACTTCCAATGGCAAGAACTTTGGGAGTGCTAGGTATATCAAATTCAATTTTAGGATTAGTGGTAGTACATTCTGTTTATGGAATACCTTTTACAACATTATTTTTTAGAAATTATTATGTTTCAATACCAACTGAGTTAGTTAAAGCAGCTAGGATAGATGGTGCTGGGTTTTTTAAAATATTTTTTAAAATACTACTTCCTATATCAGCACCAATAATTGTCGTAACTGTAATTTGGCAATTTACACAAATATGGAATGACTTTCTATTTGGATCAACTTTTTCTTTTGGTGAAGCGGCACCAATACAGGTAGCTTTAAACAATATGGTTTTATCTAGCACTAGTGTTAAAGAATACAATGTAGATATGGCATCTGCAATTATTGCCGGTATTCCAACACTCATTGTGTATGTGTTAGCGGGTAAATATTTTATAAGAGGTTTAACTTCAGGAGCAGTGAAAGGATAAAAATGAAAACATTAAAAATTGAAGATTTGTCAAAAAATTTTGGAACCACAGAGGTTTTAAAAAAAATAAATTTAGAAATTGATGAAGGTAATTTTCTAGTGCTTCTAGGTCCTTCTGGATGCGGTAAATCCACTTTATTAAATATAATAGCAGGTTTAGAAACGATTAATGAAGGAAATGTCTATATAGATGATTACAATGTTAGCAAGGTTGAACCAAAAGATAGAAATATTGCAATGGTTTTTCAATCTTACGCACTTTATCCATCCATGAATGTTAAAGAAAATATAACTTTTGGCCTTAAACAAGCAAAAACATCAAAAGAAAAAATTGAAGAGCAACTTAAAAAAGTTTCATCTTTTTTAAAAGTAGATGAATTGTTAAATCGAAAACCTTCACAATTATCCGGTGGTCAAAGACAGCGTGTAGCAATAGGTAGAGCTTTAGTTAGAGAGCCTAGAATATTTTTGTTTGATGAACCTTTATCAAATTTGGATGCAAAACTAAGAGTAGAAATGAGACGTGAAATTAAAAAGTTACACCAAACATTAAAAACAACGGTTGTTTATGTTACTCATGATCAAACAGAAGCTATGAGCTTAGGTACGAAAATTGCAATAATGAATCACGGCGTTATTCAGCAAAATGATACACCAGAAATTATTTATAATAAGCCAAGCAATACATTTGTAGCTGATTTTATTGGTTCGCCTTCAATGAACTTAATTAAAGGTAATATAATAAAAAAATCAGATCAATTATCATTTGCAGGAGAAGGTGCTAGTAATGGCTTTCAGATACCAATAAATAATTATAATTTTGAGAAAAAAATAGAGTTAGATAGTAAAGAAGTATATTTTGGTATTAGACCGGAACATATTCATTATAAAAAAAGCAATGAAGAAGATTTTGAAATTAAACTAAAAGCTGATTTAAGTGAGTATATAGGGCATGAGCAAATCATAACTTTAAATTATTATAATCAAGAAGTTTTAGCAAAATTTCCGTCAACAACAAAAATAGAAATAAACAAAGAAATTAAATTATATTTTGATTTATCTCAAATTTCTTTATTTGATAAAAATTCAAAAGAAAGAATATAAATGAAAGCTAAATATTTTGATCTTAATAATAAAAGAGTTTTTATAACAGGCGGTGGATCAGGTATAGGAGCTTCAATTGTTGAATATTTTTGTGAACAAAGAAGTGACGTTTATTTTGTAGATATAAATGACGATGAGTCTAATAAATTAATTAACTTAATTGATAAAAAAAAATTTAAGACACCAACATATTTTAACTGTGATTTAACAGATATTGGTAAATTACAAAGTGTAATATCAAAAATAAATTCAGAAAAGGGTTCAATAGATGTGATTGTAAATAATGCTGCCAATGATCAACGTCATACTACTGATGAAGTTGATGAAGAATATTGGGACAATAGAATGGCTGTCAATTTAAAACATTTTTTTTTTACAATCAAAGCAGCTAAAGATGGAATGATTAAAAAAGGTTGTGGATCAATAGTAAACATAGGTTCAGTATCTTGGATGATGGGAGAAGGTGATAAAGTTGGTTATGAAACAGCTAAATCAGCTGTTGTAGGATTAACGAGATCTTTTGCAAGAGAATTGGGACCACATAACATTAGATCAAATTCCATAATACCTGGATCAATAGCTACTGAGAGACAGATCAAAAACTGGCTTACACCCGAATACAAAAGATCAATTTTAGAAAAACAATGTTTAAAGCGTCAATTGAAACCAGAAGATGTTGCAAGTATGGTTTTATATTTATCATCAGATGTTTCATCGGGCTGTACTAAGCAAAATTTTATTGTTGATGCAGGATTAGTATAAGAATAATTCAATGAAAAAAGTAAAATTAAGAAGCGAAGAGTGGTTTAATAATCCAAAAGATCCTGGATTAACCGCTTTATATTTAGAACGTTATTTAAATTATGGATTGAAAAGAGAAGATTTGCAGTCAGGCAAACCTATAATAGGAATAGCACAATCTGGTAGCGATCTTTCTCCATGTAACAGACATTTTTTAGCTTTAAGTAAAATTATTAAAGAAGGAATAGTAGAAGCGGGCGGTGTACCAATGGAATTTCCCACACATCCAATTCAGGAAACGGGAAAAAGACCAACAGCAGCTTTAGATAGAAATTTGTCATATCTATCTTTAGTGGAAGTTCTTTATGGTTATCCAATAGATGGAGTTATATTAACAACA
>Ga0208766_1001435_pt1 | contig 12648 bp, 8 predicted proteins | sample ETN01SmetaG_3_FD_185792 | JGI IMG/M metagenome (GOLD analysis project Ga0208766, IMG submission 185792) | Marine microbial and viral communities from oxygen minimum zone, Eastern Pacific Ocean - ETNP2014F12-01SV263 (SPAdes) (version 2) | ecosystem: Environmental > Aquatic > Marine > Oceanic ...
GCGGTGAGACCCAGCGCGTCAACCTCACCGCCTGCCTCGGTTCGCAGCTGGTCAACATGCTCTACGTGCTCGACGAACCAAGCGTCGGGCTACACCCGCGCGACACCGGACGGCTCGTCGACTTGCTGGAAAACCTGCGAGACCTTGGCAATACGCTTGTCGTCGTCGAGCATGAAACTGGCATCATTCGCCGGGCCGACCACATCGTCGATCTTGGCCCGGAACGCGGCGAGCGAGGCGGCCGGATCGTATACAGTGGCGCCGGACCGGATCTGGCCAAATGCCACGCCTCGTTGACAGCAGCGTACCTCTCCGGCCGCAGGCAACTCGATTCACCTCCGGCGCGCGCGGTAACCGCACGCACACCGCGACTACGCTTCGCCGGGTTTTCCCGAAACAACCTGACAGACTTCGCCGTAGACATCCCACTTGGCCGTTTGGTTTGCGTCAGCGGCGTCAGCGGCTCTGGTAAAACGACCCTCATTCGCGACGGTCTGCTCCCTGCCCTGCTCGGTAAACTCGGCGGAACACCTATAGACAATCACTTGACCAAGCTGACCGGCTGGCGCTCGCTCGAGTCAGTAATGATGGTAGACCAGTCATCGCTTGGCCGTACGCCGCGCTCGAACCCTGCCGTTTACATCGGCGCATTCGACGATATCCGCAAACTGTTCGCCACTAGTCCCGAGGCCAGCGCGCTTGATTTGCCGGCCGGGGCGTTCAGCTTCAACTCCCCGCAGGGCCAGTGCGGCTACTGTCGCGGCACCGGCTTCGAGAAGGTCGAGATGCAGTTTTTGAGCGACGTGTTCATCAAATGTCCCGAGTGCAACGGCAGCCGCTACCGCAACCACGTGCTCGAAGCCAAGCTCACACCGCCTCTGGGTGCACTCCTGGCCTGGAACATCGCCGATCTGCTTAATGCCACCGCCGAAGAAGTGATCTTGTTTCTCGACGGCCACCCTGACTCGCGGCCAGCGGTCCGGGCTCGGGCTAAACTGCAGTTGCTGAGCGACGTCGGACTGGGCTACCTGCGGCTTGGCCAACCGGTGAACACTCTCTCCGGAGGCGAGAGCCAGCGACTCAAGCTCGTCCGCAGCCTCGCCGAGGCGCAGGGGAAACGCACCGCCACCGGCCCGACTCTTTACCTTTTCGACGAGCCAACAACCGGGCTGCACTTCGATGATGTGCGGCTCCTGTCCAAAGTTCTGCACCGACTTGTGGACGAAGGCCACTCGGTGATCGTCGTGGAACACAATTTGGATTTGATCCGTCAAGCCGACTGGGTGATCGACCTTGGCCCCGATGCCGGCGACGAAGGCGGCCAACTCGTCGCCGAAGGACCGCCCCACTCTCTCGCCAAAAACAACGAAAATCACACCGCCAAAGCCCTCCGAGCGGGCTGAACTGCAGCCAATATCACGGCTCTCCCTTTAGTCTCCGAAACGGTTGGTCCACATGCCGAGAGTTGAGTCATTGATGAGGCTCGCGTGGCCGTCGGTGAAAATCATGTTAAAGCCGTTTTTGTGCCGTTTATGGACATGGCCGGTTGGAATTTTTGGTTCCGGGGAATCCCACACAAAGGCCGGGCCGTATCCGGCATTATTCCAGGCGTCAACCTGTTCGAGACGCTAGATTTCTGAGGAACGGAATCCGTCAAAAATAGCAATCGTCCCAGAGGCATCAGCCACATCGGACAGCTGTCGACTGGGATTTTTGTAGTTATTTATGAAAGGCCCCCTTGCTCCGACCCAGTTCAGTTGGTCACTCGCGACGTATGCGCCACCTTGTGCGTTCGCGATGTAATCCCGGATGAGCGGGTTGGGTAATCCGCGCGGTCGGCGGTAGGTATATTCCATGTGAAGATCCATGCTGGGACAGGTGTAAATCTCTTCGCTATCGATGTAGGGCCGCACGAGATCCTGCCACCAGTAAAGATCGGCTTGCCCCGGCCATGTGTAGGCATAGCCGTAAGGCAAATAATCGTCAAAGCCCTTTGAATACATCATGACTGATAGCCCTATTTGCCTTTGATTGCTCAGACAACGTGCCGTTTTACCATTCTTTTTTGCTTTGACTAAGGCAGGCAGTAACAGTGCCGCCAAAATAGCAATGATGGCAATCACCACCAGCAACTCAATCAGCGTGAATGCCCCGTTTGGTTGTGTTGTTTTCGTGGAACATCGAGCTAATTTCATCGGTCTCGTTTACTCATGGGCCGAAAATGAGATAGCCGAACTTGGCCGGAGTGTGAGCGCTACCGTTGGCGCATGGGCTCCAGCCAAGAAACACGTTATGAGCGCGGTCGTGCCTGTAAAGGTTGATCCGCCACTCCGTACCCGGCCGGGGCGGCTGCCCGCTCAATGACTTGAGCGGGATACGCATCTCGGTGGTCCAGATTTTTTGTTCACGGTCGATGTGTGTCGCTGCCTCAAAGCCGCTGCTCCACTCCAACCCATGCGGAGGCTTCAAATCGGATGTGATTGTCAAATCAAGTTTCTCTGCAGTCGGGGCGACTTCGTATTCAGTGTAACGAAGCGGATCGGCCGAATCGGAACCGATAAAGGCTTCGACGACATCCCTGTTCCACAAGCCGCGACGCTCACCGGTTGTAAGCGGCGGCTCGAAGGTGGTCAGCACGGTAAATGGCGCACGGTAGCCGATATACAAGAATTGTTCCGACCACAGCACGCGAGCGGTAGTGGCAATCTCTGGCTCCGCGGCACCGGTGTTAATCTGCGACTCGATCCGGGCCGGCTGAGTGCTTGACCAAGCGGCATCATCAAGCCGGCCGTCGAGTTCGAAATCAGCCTCAATCCGATTGGCCTTCAAACGCGGCAGCGGCAGGCGGCGCACAAGCAGTTTACGGGCGTTGTCAAAATAGATTTTTCGCAGTACCCGCGGCGGCAGGCCGATGCCGTCAATTTTCCAATCGCCCTGGATGGGAGTCATGTGCTCGAACTGCCTGTCCCATGTCTCGAGCCATCGCCAGTGCTTGGCATAAAAATCGAAGGCATCGCCGTCAGTGGGTGCCGGACCACTGCCACCGGAGCCTAGGGTCAGCCGATTGTATACCATGAAGTCGGTGGCAAAGAGAATACGATCCTGATGCTTGACGAACAGCCGGTGTACCTTCTGCGGCGCGTGGCGGCCTATCTCCGGGATGCGCGCGGCGAGATCTGCCATCATGTTCGAATTGCGGTCGAGGGCGGCGTCCACCCAGTCGATGTCCTCGGAGTTGTTGGCAAAGTGTACGCAGACGAACGTGGTCAGCGGATGCCGGGCAACGACTCGGTCGAGGGCGTTGAGCAGATCCATACGCGGCGGATATTTCTCAGCATCGCCGAACCACCACGGACGGTGATCCTTCAATTCGATCCAGCGTTCGTTATCAGAGTTGAACGGAAGCCAAAAAGCGCGCGGATCGGCCACGTGAATGGAGACCGGGAGGCCAAGCTCGCCGCAGCGTTGCCACACCGGGTCGAGCCTTGAGTCATCGACCCGGATCAACTCCCCCGACTTATCGCGCAAATACAGCCCGAGCCGCTTCCACTCCTTGAGCCCGGCAGCACCGAGGCGATGCCCCTCCTCGACCTGGCGGACGGCACGGTCGGAAAAACCAGGCTCGTCCCAGCCGCCGTAGTCGAGGTTCATGTAATAGGCGAATCGACCGGGGTGCAACCGGTCGCCAAGGGCCTTATTCCGCTCAAACACCGAGAGTTCCTCCTCCTTGTGGGTGACCGTCCCGCCGCTGAGGTTCACGCCGATACCGATGCCGACGCGGTCCATAATGGACACCGCGCGCTGGAGGAGCGCCTCCGACGAGCCAACGTGCTGGTGCAGATCAATGAGCCGACGCTCCCTGCGCCATTGCTCCGGGGAGTCGTCAGCGAATGCACTGGAAAAACAAAAAGCCAAAATGAGGCAATGAATTGACCGGAAGTGCACCGGCAAATAATCGACGAAAACGGCCGTTTTGTCGATCGTTATTGAGATTGGTTAAGTGCGCTTTTTTGTCGCCGTGTTTTTTCCGGGTGGCGTAGACTGTCGGAAGCATCTGTGTCATGCAATTCGGGCAACTCCAACTGGCATCCAACCTGTTCCTCTCGCCGCTGGCCGGTTATACGAACCTGCCGTTCAGGCTTGTACTGCGTGAGGTGGGCGGCTTGAGCCTCGCCACGACCGACCTCGTCAACGCCCGTTCCCTGCTCGAGCGCAACCCCAAGGCGATCAAACTTATTGAGACGAACGAGGCTGACAGCCCGTTCGCCGTGCAGTTGTTTGGCTCGGTGCCGGAGGAGATGCGCGATGCGGCGCAGTACCTCAAGTCGATCGGAACAGATTCGATCGACATCAACATGGGATGCCCCGTGCGTAAGGTCTGTAAGACCGGCGGCGGCTCGGCAATGATGACCGAACTGGACGATACCGCTCGCCTCGTGAAGATGATGGTTGATGCGGTGAACATTCCCATCACGGCCAAGATGCGTCTCGGCTGGAACAACAATAACATCACCGCGCCCAAACTGGTGCAAGTGCTCGAGGGTGTCGGCGTGGCGGCTGTGTTCATCCACGGAAGAACCCGCGAGCAAGGCTTCAGCGGATCCGTCAATCTTGCAGGTATCCGCCAAGTCGTCGAGGCGGCAAAGGGCATCCCGGTGATCGGCAACGGCGATATCACGACGCCGGAGTCAGCGAAACACATGATGGACGCCACCGGCTGCCACGGTGTGAGCGTGGGCCGGGGTGCGTTTTACAATCCGTGGATTTTCAAGCACACCGAACACCATCTGCGAACTGGCGAACTGCTGCCGGAACCGAAATTCCCGGAGCGAGTGCGGGTGATGCGGCGCCACTTAGAACGCATGCTCGAAGTGTTCGGCGAAAAGCGCGGCTGCCTGATGTTTCGCAAGGTCGCCCCGTGGTACGCCAAGAGCTTCGGCCCGGTGAAACCGTTCAACAAGGCGATCGTGCAGATCTCAACACGGGAAGATTTCGAGTCGGCGCTGACCGACTACCTTGACTGGCGACAGCAATTCGTCGACGAGGATGGCGAACTCATCGAACGCTATCGTCAGAACCGAATGATACCGTCGTTTATGCAAGACAACGACAAATCTGCCGATGCGAAGCGCAAAGTCATCCCAGTGCCCAACGGCCCAGTCGATGGATGGTGAAAATCCCGCCAACCATACGGCCAGCGGGATCTGTCAGAACATGTTGAGTGAAAAACTATTCACCAGGTGACGGTCGCCCCGGACGCTGGCCACCGCGGCCTTCACCACCACGAGACGGACGCTGGCCAGACGAACCACCACGCCCTTCAAAATTTGGACGCAATTCGTCTTCGGTTAACTTGCCATCCTCATTCTTATCAAGCTTCTTGAGAGCGGCGACAGCACCCTTAATTTCCTCAGAAGAAATTTCACCGTTGCCATCTCCGTCCAGTGCGGCCATTACTGGGAACATCCGCAGAAAACCACCTGGTCCGCCCTGACCACCGCGCCCACCGAACTGTGATCCACGAGAACCGCGTTCACCACCCGCTCCGGACGGACGCTGACGACGCTCGGCACCCTGACCTCGTTCGCGACTTCGTTCACCTGCCGCTCCAGACGGGCGTTCACGGCGTTGAGCACCTTCACCTCTTTCACGCCCACCACGTTCGCGACTCCGTTCACCTGCCGCTCCAGACGGGCGTTCACGGCGTTGAGCACCTTCACCTCTTTCACGCCCACCACGTTCCTGGGCAATTGCATCACCTGCCATCATGCCCAAACATGCGACAGCCATTAATAGTTTATATGTCAGTCTTTTCATAACTCAACCAAATCAATGGTCTGCTTCAAATATACGATCCACCCTACAAGTGGGTTACAATTTCAATATAACCACGGACGAGCTTGCTTGATGGTTAAAGTTCCATTGTTGGTAATCTTGAACTCAATCTCCATGGCAAATTTTGCGCCACCCAAGGTTGTCCCGTATAATTTACTGAACTTGCTGTGAATCTTACCCAAATACCTGTTCATCTGCTCAAGTTGATTCTCGGTCATAATTAATTTATCACCTTTTAACTGATTGGACCTTCGCATCACCTTGTAATCACTCGGCCGCCACCAATCCAACAAAAGTTCTTCAGGAATCGAATCAGCGTCGGGATTGGTCACGAGATTCTCACCGATCTGGGTATTGAGGTAATAATTGCCCTTGGTCTGGTACAGAATATCGTCGGTTACTGCGACACCGTTAGCCAATTCGTCGTTAAAGTTGAGGTGAACGAGAACACCCATGGCTGTGGTGAAGTGGTCGATTCGGTAGAATGTTCGCTCCTCAAAAGCACGGAAGTTCCACAGGCTGGCAAACACCTGCTTAATCGTCTTGACCAAGTGGCCCTCGTCAAACTTGTGGGTGTACGAATCGTATAAGCCAGCGCCGCTGAAGCCTGGAAGATCCTCGTTATTGGTGCTTGAGCGGCAGCGAATCCCTTGGCCTTTGGCGAAGGATTGCTGCAGTTTCCCCAATCGCTTCATCATCCAGTCCGGCGTGCGCCCCCCCTTCACCAACTTGCGGAACTCCTTGAGTTGTTTGACCTGTTCATCTCGGTTTTTCTGGAACGACTCGCTGTCCAACATTGCGCGGGCCTTATCGTACAGGCCATTGTGTTTCATGAAGGCATCGTAAAAATGAAACGGCACGGCGTGACCGCTGGGCACGGTACCATCGGGGAAATCTAGCGTGTGCAGTGTGGCGAGGTTGGAGGCCTTCACGCCGAATGCAGCAGAGTCCTCGAAGACGATTTTGTCTAGCGACTTGATCTCCTTAACGGACAGATCACGCTTGGGTGTCTGCACCTTAGCCGGGCGGATATCAGCGAAATGTTTGTCCATTTCGTCGACCGAGGCCTCACGCAGTTCGTAGCCGTTTGCGGTGACTTTGTAGTGAACATACTTGCTAATTAAAGATGTGATTTCCTTGTTTTCTGCTGCGCCAGTGATGAACGCGTTCGGGATACTGTCCTGAATCGCTCGCAGGTTAACGTGCGAGAGGGGCGTCTGACGCACGGCGGTAATTACTCCAGCGACCCGTGGCATTTCATTTGGCAGCGTCTTGTAGATAACCACGTCTCGTGAACTCGGCAACTCGTCGGGCTTCATCAGGCGCAACCGACCAAACGACTCTGCCGCGTTGAGTGGCAGAAAGCCGATGTCTCTCTCAAGATCCTCGTCTAGCACCACGGGGAATTCGGCGGCATCGTATAAATCCTTTTCATCAAAGTAGACCGATCGGGCACGTGGCATCGGATAATAGCCAAGTTTGCCTTTGAGGTAAGGCATGTGTTTGGTCAACATTTCATATGAAAGCTTGATGCGCTCGAATGGGTAACGATCATTCGGCTCATACTCGAAAGTGAACATGCCTGGTTGGCCATTGGGTGACTTTTTGAGCGGACGATAAACAAGCACGCCACGCATTGAGCCGTCACCGCGCTGTATTCCGATCTGGCGCATAAAAAATGGATGTCCCCGGTGGGTTTTTGTATTGATGAAGTACAACACAGGCTCTCCCTTGCCAACATCCTCGATCTGGAACTTTACGAATTTCCAATCAGCGAGATGCTGATCGACCATGACTTCGGTACCTTGATAGGAAAGTTTTTCGAACATCTCCCTATCCGGGATCGAGGCAACTCCGTCCTTGAAGTCGAGTTTCCTCGGCGGAATACGCTCCAACTCCGGTTCATTACCCCGGTCAAAGTCCCGACCACTCCGGCCTCCTCGGCCCTTGCTACTGCTTCGACCGCCGGGGCGGCCAAAACTTGGGCGCAGCTCATTTCCATCAATCTTGCCGTCGCCATTTTTGTCGAGTGCAGTCAGTGCTTTCTCGGCATTCTGTATTTCCGCAGCAGAGATTACCCCATCCTTATTTTCATCCAAAGCGGTCATAACAGGAATAATCATTCCGCCCGGACCTCGTCCTCCACCTCGCGAAGGTTGCGCCTGCAATGTGAACGCCACGGCAAACACCACTCCAACTGTTGTGTATCGAATCATTCGTTTCATGAAAAACTACGAAATTGAGATGCCTGTTTTTCTGAAAAAGTTACAGACTAAATCAAATATTGATCGCCTCGACGCAATCAGGCACCTCAAAACAGGGATTATTCATCAGCGGCGTGACATAGTGCTCCTGCATCGGTTCGTCGTCGAACGGACGCTATAACCGCCTTAGATCAGCTGCTTTGCTTTCGGGCGAGAGCCAATTGCCGTAGTCGGCAGGATGGACGATCACCGACATGCGGTCGTGCACACGCTTGGCCAAGCGATTGGGCATCGTGGTGATAACAGTGAACGCGCACAGTGTCCCTGCCCCTGCCTAGTCAAGGCCTAGCCCTAGCAACACATTTAGAGTTACATTTGTTTTTTTAAAAAATGGTCAATCTTCAATATAGTGGATTCATCCATTTTGATGAGAGGAGGCCACGGACGGTGGTGACCTTCGCCGGAGAATTTTTTTGTGGCATCGATGCCGAGTTTGCTGCCGATGGCGATCTCGGTGGTAGCGTGGTCGAGGACGTCGGCCGGACCCTTGCTGAAAAGGCTGTCGCGTTGCGGATCAGTGTTGGCACAGAGATGGAAGAGCACTTCGCTGCTATTGTTTACATCCACGTCGGAATCAACGACAACGATGTATTTGGTGAACATCATTTGCCCCATCCCCCAGAGGCCATTCATGATTTTATAGGCCTGCATCGGGTAGGTTTTTTCGATACTCACGAAGACGAGGTTATGAAACACCCCCTCGGCCGGCAGCGCGATGTTGACGATCTCCGGGAAGGTCATCCGCAGGATAGGCAGGAATAGTTTCACGCTGGCGCTGCCCATGTGAAAATCCTCCATTGGCGGGATACCAACGATCGTCGCGGGGTAAACAGCCTGCTTGCGATGGGTAATAGCAGTCACGTGAAACACGGGGTACGGCTCGGGCAATGTGTAGTAGCCGGTGTGGTCGCCGAACGGCCCCTCTTCGCGGAGTGGCTCAGTGGGATCGATGTAGCCCTCGATAACGATATCGGCATTGGCCGGAATCTCGAGGTCGTTTGTTTCGCACTTGACCATCTCGACCGACTTGCGGCGGAGGTAGCCGGCGAGTAGGAACTCGTCCAGTCCGTCCGGCATCGGTGCGGTGGCGCAAAACGGAAACACCGGGTCGCCGCCTAGGAAGACCGCCACCGGCATGCGCTCGCCGGTCTCGTAGTAGCGGCGGCCGTGACGCGCGGCGACTTTCTGGAGTTGCCAGTGCATACCAGCGGACGAGTCGTCGTACACCTGCATGCGGTACATGCCGACGTTGCGATCGCCGGTGTCGGGATCGCGCGTAACAACACAAGGCAGCGTGATAAACCGCCCGCCATCAAGCGGCCAACACTTCAGGATTGGCAGGTCGAGGAGGGTCGGACTTGGCTCGATGCCTTCGCCAGGTTCCGGCGCGCTTGGCCAGGGCTTGGTTCGCGGGGCCAAATCGCCAAACCGATGAATGACCTCCTTGCACGGGCCAGTGTTGACGCCCTTGGGCTTGGCATGGCGCAAGGTCAGGGCTTGGCCAAGCAGTGCGATTGTTTCGCGGATGCCAACGGGCGGCTTGCCCTGTATGAGCGAACCCAGCTCAGCTGCGGCAGCATCGATGCTCTCCGCACTGAGCGCCATGGCCATGCGCTTGGCCGAGCCCATTGTGTTGATGACGAGTGGGTACGGAGAGACTTGACCGTTAACGGTCGGTTTCTCGATCAGCAACGCCTGACCACCGCCCGGTTTTTTCATCTCGCGATCGGCCAACTCGGTGATCTCCAACTCGGTGGCCAGCGGCTGGCGGATGCGGCTCAACTCGCCCTCCTGCTCGAGGAGTTCTAGAAATTCCGCGTATGATTCGTGGGCCATTGTGGACTAGCTTCGGCCCCGCGGCGCGGGAGGCGAAGTCGGTCTCCAGTTTATTGGCTCGACTCCGCTTGGCCAAGCCCTACGATTTGCGTCCCCAACGGATCATGTAAAGGAAGCAAATGAAGCAGAAAATGATACAACTAATCAGCCGCTTGACTGCGCTCACCACGCTGTGCCTTGCGCTTGACCAATCGCAGGCCAAGGAGAAGCCGAACGTGCTGTTTCTCTTTGCTGACGACCTGTGCTTCGAGACGATCGGCTCGCTCAACCTGACCGATATCGACACACCAAACCTCGACCGACTCGCGAGCCGTGGCACGCGGTTTACCCGCGCATACAATATGGGCTCGTGGAGTGGCGCAGTCTGTGTAGCCAGCCGCCACATGCTCATTACCGGCCGGCACATCTGGCGCGCGCATACGGCCTCTCAAACTTTGCGGCGCAGCAAAAAACCGACTGATGAACAAAAGGCCGCTCGCAAAAAGGAGTTTAACAACCTTTGGCCACAGGTTATGGGCCGCGCAGGATACCAGACATTCTTCACCGGCAAATGGCACATTCAGGCTGCCGCCGACGAAGCGTTTCAGGTTGCCCGACATATCCGCGGCGGCATGCCAAACCAGACCCCGGAGGGCTATAACCGTCCGCTGCCCGGCAAGCCGGATCCATGGAGCCCTTACGACGTAAAGTTCGAAGGATTTTGGAGGGGCGGCAAGCACTGGAGCGAAGTCGTCGCGGACGACACGACCGACTTCATCGGCACCGCCAAGAAAGATGTGCGGCCATTCTTTATGTACATCGCATTTAATGCGGCCCACGATCCGAGGCAGGCACCCAAGGATTACATTGACCGCTACCCGCTAAGTCGCATTGAGTTGCCAAAAAATTATCTCGATGAATACCCGTACAAAGATGACATCGGATGCAGCGCAAAGTTGCGCGACGAGAAGCTCGGACCATTCCCTCGCACGCATCACGCGGTGAAAGTGCACCGGCAGGAGTACTACGCGCTCATCGAGCACATGGACACGCAAATTGGCCGCATCCTTGACGCACTCAACGCATCCGGCCAGACGGAGAATACCTACATTTTCTTCACTGCCGACCACGGGCTGGCTGTCGGACACCACGGGCTGTTCGGCAAACAAAACCTTTATGAGCACAGCACGCGCGTGCCGTTCATCGCGGTGGGGCCCGGCATCCGGACCAACCACAAGGTCGACTCGCCGATTTATCTGCAGGACGTGATGGCCACATCGCTGGATATCGCCGGGGCCAAGCGCCCCGAGCAGGTGGAGTACCAGAGCCTGCTGCCGCTGTTGCGCGGCGAAAACGTTGAGTCAAGTGTCGAGGCGGTTTATGGCGCGTACCTCGGCCTACAACGCTCGGTGACGCTGGGCAACTGGAAACTCATTCTTTACCCGAAAATCTCCAAGGCACGCCTGTACAACATCCGGAAGGATCCCCTCGAAATGACCGACCACGCGGGCGACCAGTCAAAAACCAAGCTCATCAAGCGCCTTTACAAGCGCCTTCGAAAACTGCAACAGGCCAACGGCGACGCACTCGATCTCAAGGCCGCTTTCCCCGACCTAGGCTAAACCTTATCCCCCACCAACTCTTTGTGGTATTTAATTGATCAGCCAACGATAAAAAGGGCAATAATCTTGAAAATACTGTTCGCGCTTGCCCTTAGCCAAGCAGCAATCGCTGCCGAGCATTCCATCATCGCACCGGAAAGCAAAGGCACCTTCCGCGGACGACCCACGGTTGCTGCTGTGCGGGTCACCAATGCTCCCGACATCGACGGCCATCTCATTGACAAAGCATGGAGTCATGCCAAACCGGCTGGCGAGTTCCTCCAAAAGGAACCCAAGCAGAATATACCACACTCACAGCGCACCGAGTTTCGTGTAGTCTACAATAATGACACCCTCTTCGTTGGCGTGTGGTGTTTTGATACGGAGGCCAGCAATATTATTGCCCATACCATGGAACGTGATGTTATGATGCGTTATGAAGACATGGTAAACATCACGCTAGACACCTTTCAAGATCGCAGAAATGGCTATGTATTCACTATTAATCCTAACGGAGGTAGAAGTGATGCAACTGTAAGTAACAATACTTCACGAAACGGTGAATGGGATGGGGCATGGAAAGCAAAAAGTAAAAAACATGCCTGGGGTTGGAGCACCGAGGTAGCTATCCCTTTCAAGTCGTTGAGCTTTGACGAAAAAAACGACAACTGGGGAATCAACATCTACCGAAATATTGGTCGTTTTGGAGAACGAGGTCAGTGGGCTAACTCACGTCCACCCAATCGCAGTTATTATATCTCAGAGTGTGGCAACTTGACTGGACTGCATGGACTAAAACAGGGGATGGGGCTGGATATCACGCCCTATACAACGGGCAAATACAGGAAAGACTACGACTCCAGGGATTCTGATTTACTTGGTGACTTTGGTTTAGATGTCCGCTATCGACTCACGCCAAGCCTAACCGCCCTAGCCAGCATAAACACCGATTTTGCCGAAACAGAAATAGACACGCGCCAGGTCAACTTCACACGTTTCCCTCTGTTCTTTCCTGAGAAACGGCAATTTTTCCTGGAGGACTCTGGCATCTTCGATTTTGGAGGCGGAGAATCATCCCGCCGCCGCTCCGGTGCTCTGCTGATGCCTTTCTTCAGTCGGCGTATCGGCCTAAG
>Ga0208766_1001442_pt1 | contig 12628 bp, 12 predicted proteins | sample ETN01SmetaG_3_FD_185792 | JGI IMG/M metagenome (GOLD analysis project Ga0208766, IMG submission 185792) | Marine microbial and viral communities from oxygen minimum zone, Eastern Pacific Ocean - ETNP2014F12-01SV263 (SPAdes) (version 2) | ecosystem: Environmental > Aquatic > Marine > Oceanic ...
GAATTTGGTTGGAAAGCCTTTGATTATGCTGAAAAATACCAAACTATGGTATTTGGATTTACAGACTTAGATTTAGGTATGAATTTATGGGTATCAAACGGATTTGAATATCCTAATGAACCTATGAATCGTGGAAAAGTTCTCAGAACTAAAGAAGAACTTGAAAAAATTGAGAATTATGGAAGATACAGAGATGTAGATGGTGATGGTATACCTTATAGAACTTTACCAGGCAGTGGACTAGAACCTATTGTCTCTCGAGGAACTGGCCGTGATGAAGACGGTGTCTACTCTGAAAAAGCTACCGTTTACCGAACAAATATGGCCAGACTAAGAAAGAAAATCGAGGGGTCAAGAACTGATTTGCCTCAACCTATACTTAGAGAGGAAAAAGAACAAGAACTTGGAATTATTTATTACGGATCCATGGAAAATACTATACAAGAAATAGATGATATCCTTGAGTCAACAGGGATGAAGGTATCTCAATGTAGAGTCAGAGCATTGCCTCTTTCGCCTGAAGTAGATGAATTTGTGAGAAGGCATGAAAAAATTATAGTTTTAGAAGTTAATAGAGATGGACAAATGTATGGTATCTTAAGAAAAGAAATAGCTACGGAACTAGTTCCTAAGCTTTATTCTGTTGCATTCAGCGATGGTTTGCCTCCAAAAGCTGTAGAATATGCTGAAGCTATAATTGGCACATTGGAGTCGTTTGAAATTTAATTATGGCAAAAGTCAACAAAATTAATCTGCCACTGGATGATTACAAAGCCGGAAAATCTACTCTTTGCCCTGGTTGTGGTCATGATGCCATATCTAGCGTAATTATGAAGGCTGCATGGGAGAATTCCATAAATCCTGACAGGATTGCAAAAATGTCTGGAATTGGTTGTTCCAGTAAAACTCCGGCATATTTCTTAAGAAAAAGTCATGGTTTCAATACTGCTCATGGTAGAATGCCTTCAGTAACTACTGGAGCTAACATGGCAAATAAAAATTTGAACTTTCTTGCAGTTTCTGGCGATGGAGATACTGCTAGTATCGGTATTGGACAATTTATACATGCTATAAGAAGAAATCTTAACATGTTATATATCGTAGAAAATAACGGCGTTTATGGACTTACAAAAGGACAATATTCAGCAACAGCTGAAGAAGGTTCACAAAAACGAAAAAGTGCCCCAAATGAATTAAAGCAGATTGATCTTTGTGCTATGGCAATAAATTTAGGATGCTCCTTTGTAGCTCGTTCATTTTCAGGATCAAGAAAACAGTTAACTGCCTTAATTAGAGCTGGAATGTCACATCGAGGAATGGCAGTAATTGATGTAATATCTCCTTGTGTTACATTCAACAATAATGAAGAATCATACAAGTCTTTACAATATGTAAAAAACAATAATGAAGAACTTCACGGATTGGATTATATTCCTCATTTTAACCCTATTGAAGAAGTTGAAATCCCCTCTGGAGGATACAAAGAAGTCAAACTACATGATGGATCATACCTCAGATTAGAAACCATAAGTAAAGAACACGATGTTGAAGACCGAATGATGGCATTAGATGCAATTAATAATGCCGAGGTAAAAGACAAGCATGTTACTGGATTATTATATTTCCGAGAAGGAATCCCTACATTAGATGAAACTGAAAATCTAGTAGATACTCCTCTTTCTGATTTATCAGAAGACATGTTAAGGCCACCAAAAGAAACTTTAGACGAATTATTAGCTAACTTTAGAAACTGATTTTACTTCAATTGTAGAGAGGAGTAAACCTAACATTATCAAAAAACTAGATACAAGTAATCTAGTAGTAATTTCATCTCTTCCCAAGGCAACTGAAATTGTACCTGCAACTACTGGCTGGAAATAAATAAACAGAGCAACTTTAGATGAATCAACGAATTCCATCGCATAATAATTCAAAGAATAAGTGATTATTGTAGCAAAAAATATAGAATAAAAAGCCGCAAAATATATCCACCAAGGAAGTTGTAACCAACTTTCCCAATTATTCCATAATCCATTAATAGATATAGGGAGCAAAATTACAGCTCCAATAGACATAACTATTACTGAAAGACCAAAAGGACTGTGTTTTTCAATCAAAGGTTTAGATAAAACTAAGAATAAACCAAAACATATAAAATTTATAAATATAAAAACATCTCCAATGAATAAATCGCTACTAACATCTAAATTATCTATTTCCATTAAAATAAGAGCACCACATAGTGCAACAATTAATGATATTGATTTGTAAATATTAAGACCCTCACGACCTAGAAACCAGGCAAAAATAAAAGTTATAACTGGAATCATGCAACTGATAAGTGAAGCGTGAGCTGGTGTTGTTAACTCTAGACCTTTCGTAAAAAAAGCAGTATTCAAAACAATGCCCAATAATGATAATAATATTAAGAAATACCATTCATTACCTTTTGGAAAATTAGTAATTTTTTTACTGTACAATGAATACATAATTAATCCTGCAAACAGAATTCTTATTCCTGTCCATTCAAATGGATCTACTTCTTCAACAATAATTGATGTAGTTAAATAATGAAATCCAAATATTACTTGTACTAATAGTAATGAACCATAAATTTTCAATTTAGAAGGCGATGACAATGTTACCAACCTACTTTTTTCAAATAACCTGAATAAGGTTCTCTGTCACCATACATCATGATAAATGATCCTACAAACCATCCTGCTGCTGATGTAACTCTGAAGGCTGAATCAAAACCCTCCAAGTAGTAGGGTACCATCACCATCAAACCGACACCAATCAAAAATCCAGATACCCAAGCAAATGCCAAACTATCCTTTCTAATATAATCGATAAATAAAAAAAGATAGAACTGTGAAAATGTAAATATTGCAAAAGCAGTAGCTATGAATAATTCTAATGTCTCTGAATTATTCGAATCAAAATAAGGTGAAAGAAGTATAAACGTGCCAAGAACCATACCAAACCCTGGAAATGCCTCAACCAATATTTTAGTTGAAGGCTTAGTAATTACATTTTCGGATAATTTCCATTTGTTTAAAACTCTTACAAAAATTAATGGAGATATGAATCTAAAAATTAATGTAAATATTGCCAAAGGCCATAATAGATGTGGAGACGTAGAAGCAAAATAAATAGCCCAAAGAGCAATTAAAAATGCCACACTCAAAAGCAATAAAATTCCACCTATCAATAAATCATTAGATTTTTTTTCAGTTGCTTTTTGAAAAATTAAAAGAAAAAGAGGATATGTTAGAATAACTATTCCTAAAAATAAAATAAAAAATGCTGCTACATCTATCTCATTCACAAATTGTACTGTTGATGCTATATTATGAAATGAACGGCTATAGCTGAATGCCAAAAATATTAAATATCACCCAATGTCCGGCAGACTATGGCAGAATTCTTCTGTGACATTGAAATTCTTCGAAATGAAGGCGAATTCGAAGCTCGTGTTGAAGGTTTAACAGCTAACGTTATGTCTCTTAAAAGTGATAACTTAGAGGAACTTTTAGAACAATTAACTATTGAGCTTGAAGACAAGCTAAACTAATCTGTAGCTAAGTAAGCAGACAGCCATTTAGTGCAATAATTTAAACGTGCATTAGTAAATCTCTCATCATCCTTTAAATCTGCAATATACTCCTGAAAACCTGTAAATTCAAATGTTAGAACCTTTGAAATAAAATTAAACATCACAACCATAGAAGAATCTACAATACAACACATATCACTCAGATATTCTTTAGTAAGTTGAGGAACGACCATCGATTCGCTAATTACAGCCTTCTGATCATCATTCCCAAAGTATTTCTTTAGCCTGGATATATCATGTGTTTTTTCTTCTGAATGTGCATATCCTGACAATTTATTATATCTAGAATAATTTCTGAAATTTGGGTAACTTTCCTCAGGATAAGTTAATTCCCAAGAAATTAATTCTTTAAGCAAATCGCTAAAGCTAAGCTCTTGCTTCAAACTAGAAATCATATCTAAAAATTGAACATTATCTAATATTTTATCCCTATTAGCTCGATAATTCTTTAACTGATCTACTAAATCACCATAACTGTCAAGAACTGCTGAAGAAAGTTTAACTTTCCATAATCCAGATTCATGTTGTGATAGGGCTAATTGATTAAGAAAAATACCTCTCATATGGCATTCAATAAAACTCCTTAACAACGAATATGCTATGTTATAATTACCACAAAAAGATTGGAACATTGAGTTTACAAGTATTTTTTGTGACTCTAAATGATGATGATTAAAAGCACCCAAAAGTGTGGCTGATTGATCCTGCTTACTTACATCCTCTTCATATGCTATTATCTCTAGATATATCGAATTATAGAGCGAGAATGCGTCTAATCCTCTTGTACTATTATCTATTGAAAGTTGTTTTTCTAAATCTATTTCAGGAGTTGAACTCTGTATTATGGATTCAGCGATATTTTTGTAAATTTCTTTAGACATCTATTTTGTTCCCGTAATTGCTAATGTACCTGCCCAGTCATTAGAATTTGCTCTCCAAGAAAATATATTATTGAAACTTGCATCCTTAAAGAAATCGATCCATTGCTTCTCACGAAATAAATGCATTCGCGTTCCTACTTTTTCTTGCCAATCATGACATTCTTTATTCTCAAAATAGTGATCTATGCCCATTATAAAACGTCCATTTGGATTAAGCATGTCATGTATTTTCTTTATAACTTTAGAAGGATTGTCCAAATAATACAAAACTTCCATTGAAAAAATCAAATCAAACTTGTTTTCAGGCTCAAAATCATTAATATCCTCCAAAAGGAATGATGCTCTGCTTTGTCTTTTATTAGCATTAATAATCATATTCTCTGCACCATCAATCCCTATTGAAAGAGTACAATCATCTTTTTTTGATAAATGTTCAACTACCCATCCATTTCCACAACCAATATCTAAAAATGTGAACTGATTAGTTTTTGTATTAATTTTATTCAATGCATAATCCAGAATTTCAAAAACTGAAGCTGCATGAGATTTTTCCATGCCTTTATCTTTTCCAGACATTGCCCATTCATCAAACACTTTTGTGGGGTGCTTCATAAATTTTCAAAACTACATGCTATTTATAATCTGATAACTAAAAATTAGGCACTTTCCTATTAGATGTAATATACTGCTTTCTAATTTATACATTATGTCTGAAAATATTAAAGCATACGCTGTAAAACAAAATACTATCAATTATGATGAAGAAAATTTAGTCATGTTACAAGCCCAACTTATCAACAAAAACTATGTAGGAAAAGTTATGGTTGAGAAAGTATCGAAGGATACTGGTGGTTATGCTGCAGGGAAATATTACATCCCTGGTGTTGCAGTTAATTTTGGAGAACATCCTGTTGAAGCTGGACACCGTATTCTTACTGAAGAATTGGAAGTACAAGATAGAGAAATAAAATATTTATCTACTCAATCACATTGGAATGATGAAAGAAAGCACTGGTATGTTCTTTTCATCTTTGAAACTGTAGAACCATTTACAGAAGACGAAATGAAAAATACTTGTGAAGGGATTGATGAACTTCTGTATATTGACCTAGAAGATGCTACCACTGAAAACGCTACACAAGGCCTTATAGATATACGAGAAGCTATGAGAAATCCTTCAAAAACTTACATTTAGGTAACTTTTTAGAATTAAAATAGAAAATATTGCTAATTATCAAGGAAAACTATTAAAATATATAGTTAGGCGAGATTTGTGGCAAGAGCAACAATAGGTTGGCGCGAAAATGTAGAATTATTGGACTTTGATAATAGTCTGATAAAGGCAAAAATGGACACCGGTGCTAGAACTTCTTCACTACATGCTACACACATATCTGAAAGTGAAGATTCAGGAATAAAACATATTACTTTTAGACTAAAAACGAGCATTAATAATGAAAAAAAATACAAATTTTTTAAATGTGAATTAAAAGAATGGAGAATTGTAAAGAATTCCGGTGGAGATGAGGAATATCGGCCTGTTGTAAAAACAAAAGTTAAAATTGGTAAAAAGATAATGAATATAGAAATTACACTTACTCAAAGGTCAAGAATGAGTTACGACATGCTAATCGGGAGAACTGCACTTAGGAAAAAATTCTTGATTGACTCAGGAAAATCATATACTACCAAGGAGAAAATATAATGAAGATTTTAGTTCTATCTCGAAATAAAAATCTTTATTCAACGAGCAGAATAATAAATGCTGCCGAAAAATTAGGGCATGAAGTTCGAGTTATAGACTACTTACGTTGCTACATGAATATTACTTCTAAAAAACCTACTGTAATATTTAGAGGCGAAAAACTAGAAAATTATGATGCTGTAATATCTCGGATTGGGGCTAGTTACACTTTCTACGGAGCTGCAGTAGTTAGACAATTTGAAATGGCTGGATTGTACACAATAAACCGTTCAGAAGCCATAACGCGCTCTAGAGATAAATTAAGATCCTTACAAATTTTAGCAAGAGAAGGAATTGGATTGCCAGTTACTGGGTTTGCTAATCATACTGCAGATATAGAGGGTATGATTGACACTGTTGAAGGAATCCCTCTTGTAATTAAATTATTGGAAGGGACACAAGGAAAAGGAGTAGTATTGGCTGAAACCAAAAAAGGCGCAAGTAGTGTATTGAGTGCATTTAGGCAACTAAAAGCAAACATTCTTGTTCAAGAATTCATAAAGGAAGCTAACGGAAAAGATATCCGAGCTTTGGTTATTGGCGATGAAGTTGTAGGCGCTATGGAAAGAACCGCTCCAGAAGGTGACTTTAGAGCAAACATACATCTAGGTGGAAATGGTAAGGAGGTTCAGCTTTCTGAAGAAGAGAAAAACATTGCCGTTAAAGCTGCTAAAACCCTTGGATTAGGAATAGCTGGCGTGGATTTAATACGATCTAAAAGAGGATTATTAGTAATTGAAGTTAATTCATCTCCTGGATTAGAAGGAATTGAAGCTGCTACAAGAAAAGATATAGCTTCAAGAATGATAAATTATATAGAAACAAAAATCAACTAAAAATTCTAAAGTGTTGATGCGCCGCCTAGTGGCATTATTGTTAATTCTTGTAAATCTCCTCTTAATGTAGGACCTGCATTGATTGTAGCAAAGATACCTATTTCGCCAGCATCATTATTTGCTAAACTAAACCAAGGGCGCCCATATTGATCTACAGCCATGTCAAGGAAATCTCCCAAACCACCACATCGCTCATATCCACATCCTTCAGGATATGCATTGCTACTATCTATTGGATCCTCTGGTAAATTTATCTGAACTGTTGTAAATAGTGGATTGTCTGAAAAAGCATCTGTTAAAATGGTCATATATCCATTCCATGTTTGATTCCCTGTATCTCCTACATATCCAAATGCTACACGACCCTCCGAACCTGCTGTAACTACTGGAAATCCAGTACCTACCAAACCAATTGGTGGGGCTATCATCATTGCATTACTCCACGAATTACCATTATCTCTTGAATATGCATAATACGGCATGTTGTTGAGACCCATCCACATTGCATGGACATTGTTTTCTTCATCTATTGCAACTTGAGCTTCCTCAAAATTCCATGTATCTGCAGTGCCTGATTCTTCAGTAGGTAGAGGATGCTCGGTCCATGTGAATCCACCATCAGTACTTCGGTAAATTGAATAGCCACTACCACTACAACCTATATTTCCCCTATAGAAATTGCCGTTATCTGCACCTTCTATGTGTGCACTAAGTCCTCCGCTGTTACAACCCAAAGGTGCACCCGGTAATTCTGGACTCCAAGTAGTTCCTCCATCAAAACTAGTTGAGCATAGTGGTGCTTCCCAATTTCCATTTATACAAAAAACCCATGTAGTTTCATGGAATGCGGCATCATAAGGAGATGATCCAATTGTCTGATGATCTTGAACTGAATATGATGTAGCTGGAGTAGGAAGTGACCAAGAACTACCATCATTATCTGAAAATTCTACAGTCATACCAAGAAGAGCATGCATGTCAAATTTCATTATTCTATCTGTCCACTTATCGACATAAACATAAGGATCATTACTATTTGCAACTGGGGTGACTGGATCATAGACATTTACGCAATTATAGTCTGATAAATTAGTCATTTCTATGAGGCCTGAACACTGAACAATTGCCGTTGAACCTGCTGGACCATTACCATAACTTGACATGTACAAATTATCACTTGAAGTGATTCCCATAGTCGGTTCAAAGGTAGTTAATCCTATACCATAATAACTGCCTTGTGTCCAATATGGTACATTATTTCCTATCAAATTAGCAGTCATATTTGCCTGTTCCACAGCTGATTGATCAAGGGCATTAACACCACCTGAATAATGATACCAAGTAGTTGCTGGTATCTCGCGAACGAAATCAAAAATACTTGGTTCCTCTATTGCTATTCTATTATCTTCAGGTTCAAGACAGCCACTAAATGTAAGTGTGACTAAAAAAAGTGCTGAAAATAAGGCTATGCTCTTCATCTATTATAGTGCCAGTAAGGGTGATATAAAAAACAGATTATCCTAATTTAAGGGTAGACGGACCGCCTGACGGTAAGATTTCTAATAATGCTAAATCTCCATAAAGTGAAGGTCCTTCAGTGAGTGTGCCAATTATAGCTTCATCAAATCCTGCGGCATTATGGGCTAGAGCAACCCAAGGTCTTCCTTGATCGTCCAACTCAACATCAATAAAATCTCCAAAACCACCACAACGTCTAGCTCCACAATCTGAAGTAATATCAAGAGGATCACTTGGATCATTAACTGCTACACTTGTAATCAATGGATTTTCCGCAAATGCATCAGTCATAACGGCCATATAACCAGACCAACCACTGTTTGTAGCATTCGTTGAAACATCATTTACTTCACCAATATAACCAATAACTACTCTACCCTCTGAACCTGCAAATATTGTTGGAAATCCCGTTTCTGTAACTCCAGGTGCTGCAATCATCATTGGCTCATTCCACGTATTACCTTGATCCCTTGAATATGAATACCACGGCATAAAATCATCTGCAATCCAAACTGCATAAAGGTTACCTTCATCATCGACTGCAGTTGCAACTTCATGTGCATGCTGCAAAACGGGGTGCATGCCTAATTCTGTAGTAATGGTATGCTCCGTCCATGTACTTCCACCATCTGTTGAACGATAAACTGCAGGACCGTCACAGGAAGGATTGCCTCTGTATATTGTCCCATCATGGCTACCTACAAGATGTGCATGAAGGCCTGAGCACTGCGAAGTACCTACAGGATAACCTGGTCTCTGAGCATCCCAAGTTATACCTCCATCAAGAGAACGTGAACATTGTGGACCTGCTGCTGCTGAACCTGTATTAATACAATAAACATATACTACATCACCTGAAATTGCATTCGGATGCGGCATAGAAGCTATACTTTGGTGATCTTGAGGGACGGCATAACCATGCGTTGGAAATGGCGTACTCCAAGAATCTCCATCGTTATCTGAATATTCTACATTGATAACTGCAAGTGCATGCATGTCAAATTTAACTAATCTATCTGTAAATTTATCTACATAAATGTAAGGGTCATTTGAGTTAAGTGTTTGCCCTGAACCACCTTCATCACCATTAAGAAAAGGACCCACATCTTCCCAAGTTTGCCCTAAATCCAATGAACGAATTATGTGAGTACCGTCGCCAGCCCCATTAAAATTTGTAAAGAATATTGCCCCTGATGAGGTTACACCTATGGTAGGTTCGAAAGTATCAAAACCAGTCCCATAATATGTTGAATTAACAAAAAAGGGTGCATTGTTTCCTATTAAATCTACTGTCAAATTAGCACCATCAAGAGCTGTCTGATTTGTTGCATCTATTGGATATGGTGAAAACAAAGTACCTCCATAATGATACCATGTAGTCATTGGAATGGCTCTGTCAAAGTTAAAAACTGAATTATCTTCAACAACTGCCCTATTATCTTCTGGATCTAAGCAGCCAGTAAATGGCAAATTAAGCATGATTGCTAAAACTATGACATTGAATAGTCGCACTATTCAAATCATATTAGGTGTTATATAAAATATTGTTAAATCAAAAAAATGCCTCGGGATGGAATGAGGGAAATGAATGTAGACTCTCTCCGATAGCCGAGGCAAGTCTAAAATTATAAGGTTAAATATAATACTATGCTTTTTATTGAGAATCCCACCAAGGAGGAACTTCAAACCAACGCTTATCATTTGCAGATCTATCCACTAAAGGTAAGGATAAAGGCTGTTCAGCTTCAGTCAATGTTACTCCTGCAGATGCACATGTCGATGGTAAATAATCTTCACCTGATTCAGTTATTTCTAGTTGTATAACATGACCTTCCGGAATTACTACATCCATTGGATTAAATTCCATTTGCATTGTGTAAGTTGTAAATGGTGTGACTGATTTAGCTTCATATCCGCCATCTCTATATCGTAAATCCATTGTTGCATGACCCAATCTTAAACCCGAAGTACCATCCAACATTGTGACAAATAATTGCCCTCCGTTACAGGAATTGGCCCTTACTTGTGTATGGAAAGTAGGCAGTCCGGATATATGTATTTCAGATTCAAGTGGTTCACTGGACAACACTATTGATGAGGATGAAGAAACTGCACCCATATCTCCCCAATTTGAAACATCATGTAATTGCCATTCAACATCTGCTGAAGGCCAAGTTTCTTCAACATGCCATTCACCATCATTTCTTTGAATTTGAACTTGTGATTCGGGTTCAGACCCTATATCTTTCAGATAATAATTAAACCAATTGTATAGTTCAATAGACCAATCCATCCTGGTTACTTTAGGAAAAGCTTCCGCACCATAACCACTACTCATATTTCCATGTACATTAGGCTGATCAGGGTAATTATGACCCCATTGACCCATAATACCTTTGACATTTAGACCTTGATCTCGAAGCATTTGATAAGTAGGAAATGCATGATATGGATCAACATTCCAATCTTGCATCCCCCAAACTATGTAGACACTCCCATTGTAATTATCAAGGACATCCTGAAGATGATATCGCTCTTCCCAATAATCATTCCATTGATCGCCACCATACTCTGCAAGAGCATAAGTTGTCCAAGGACTAGCTGGACCTATTGCATCATCACTACACATTCTCATGTCATCTGTAGTTGGACCTGCTGTAGCTCCTTCATACAAAACATCATAGAGCATTGCCCTTGATTCACTAGATCCATTTCTGTAAAACATTTCTCGAACTCCAATAGAACCCGATATTGGAACAATGGTCTTTAGATGAGGAGATGGATTTTGTGCAGCTTCCCAGTTAGTTGTACCTGCATATGATTTACCCATCAGACCTACATTACCATTAGACCAAGATTGTTTTCCTAGCCAATCAACTGCCGCTTGGATTCCAATTTGTTCCCCTAATCCTTTAACGTCCTGACAATGTGTCGATTTGCCTGAACCGAAAGTAGAAATCTGGGCTAAAGCATAACCATGAGGAACAAATTCTTCCAAAACCCATTGACCTATTCCTAAATCTGGAATTGTATTGGGGTTTGAACCTGCAAATTCATAGTAAGGATGTATTGTAGCAATAACTGGGACTAAAGTTCCTGGCGGGACTTCAGGCATCCACAAAGCCACATGCATCAAAGGATCCTCTGGATACCCTGCATCTCTCTCTTCAAGTGGTAAATCTACTTCAACAAAATGCTCCGTTGGTCCAGTCCAATTGTATACACCTTTTTCAGGTAATGTTGAACGCCAAGAAGAAAAATTAAGATCCATTAGATGCCTTTTTTCTAAAGGTACTTCCCACCACTCATATTGAGAAATATCATTTTCATCTGTAACTGAAGAATTTAAGCATCCTGAAATCAAAAAAATGGATGAAATAAGCAGTGCTTGAATCCTGTGCATTATTTGCCAATGGATATGCTTAATTATATTTCTCCCATCATAAATATGGAGCAAGGCTAGGAAGTTCTTACAAAAGAAACCTTTTAAAATTTTTAGCCTATATTGAAAAAGATACTATCAATATTAATCATAACTTTTTCAAACTTAGCTTTACCTTTGTTTCTTCATCCATATATTCTAAAATAGATAGTCTCTGCTTTTCAGATAAATCCTCAGACCTTAACAAAGTTTTGAGCTTGTATGCAGACAGTTCTTGAATCTGATTCCATAAGTCTAATTCTTTCAATGTAGTTTCTAATTCATAACGCCTTAAATCCTTCTTTTCGGGCATCTTAAAATTAGAATCTTCTTTGAATGTTACCTTGTAATCTTTACCATTCACTGAATTATGCCCTGACTCTTTAGAATAACTAATCAATTTAGTTTCAAGAGTTTCAATCATCGCTTCCATATCTAAAAGCATCTCCTTCTTTTTATTTTTAAGATCTACTAGCTTATCTACGGTTTCTGATGCTTGAATAGCAGTCATTGTCGAAGTATCAATAAACGGATTGGAGGTTTTGCCAAAATTAGTATGCTTCTTTCTTAATTCAATTAAATTCTCCATTTCTTTTGATAATATATCTA
>Ga0208766_1001446_pt1 | contig 12614 bp, 10 predicted proteins | sample ETN01SmetaG_3_FD_185792 | JGI IMG/M metagenome (GOLD analysis project Ga0208766, IMG submission 185792) | Marine microbial and viral communities from oxygen minimum zone, Eastern Pacific Ocean - ETNP2014F12-01SV263 (SPAdes) (version 2) | ecosystem: Environmental > Aquatic > Marine > Oceanic ...
GTCCAGAACAGGATGGCGATAGATTTATTGAAATATGGAACTTGGTATTCATGCAATTTGAACAAATCTCAAAGGATAAAAGAGTAAATTTACCCAAACCATCAGTCGATACAGGAATGGGCCTGGAAAGAATAACTGCCGTTCTTCAAGGAACTCATGACAATTACAGCATTGATCATTTTAAAAAACTAATGTCTGCTTCATCGGAAATTACAAAAACTAAAATAGACAACAAAACTATTGCAAGCCACAGAGTGATTGCAGACCATCTTAGAGCAAGCAGCTTTCTAATAGCGGAAGGAGTTCTACCTTCAAATGAAGGACGTGGTTATGTTTTAAGAAGAATTATGAGAAGAGGAATGCGTCACGCGCACACATTAGGAACCAAAGACCCTATATTTTATAAATTATTTGATATTCTTTTAAAAGAGATGTCACAGAGCTATCCAGAGTTAAAAAGGGGTAAAGATTTAATTGTAGAAACATTAAAAAATGAAGAAGAAAAATTCTCTTCACTATTAGATAGAGGAATGAAAATTCTAAACCAAGATCTTGAAAAAGTAAAAAATAATATTTTTCCAGGAGAAATTGCTTTTAAACTTTACGATACCTACGGTTTTCCTCTAGATCTTACTGCAGACATTTTAAAAAATAAAAATATCAAAATTGACAATGATGCTTTTGATAAATCAATGGAAAAAAGCAAAGAACTTGCTCGAGCTAGCTGGAAAGGATCAGGAGACAAATCTTTGGAAGAGAAATGGTTTAAAGCTAGAGAAGAGCTTAAGCCTACAGAATTTTTAGGTTATGAGCTTGATAAAGCAGAAGGAGTTGTTCTTAAGATATCAAAAGGCAAAGATTTTGTTAAAGAAGCAAAGACAGGCGATGAAGTAGAAATAGTAACCAATCAAACACCATTTTATGCAGAGTCAGGAGGTCAGGTTGGTGATCAAGGAATAATTTATTCTAATGATTGTAAAGTTATTATTAAAGACACTCAAAAAAAGATGGGCGATTTATATGTTCATTTGGGAAAGATTGACAAAGGCTCTTTAAAAACTAATCAGAGTGTTAATTTAGAAATTGATATAGACAGAAGGAATAACACAAGAGCTTGCCATTCAGCAACACACTTGCTGCACGAGGCTCTAAGAAGAACTTTAGGTAAACATGTTACCCAAAAAGGATCTTTAGTAAGCCCGGAAAAACTTAGATTTGATTTTAGTCATAACAAACCAATTGAAAACAAAGAAATTGAAAAAATTGAAAAATTTGTAAATGATATGGTTAATACTGCAGCGAACGTTAAAACAAGAATTATGACTCCTAAGGAAGCTGTTGAAAAAGGAGCTCTAGCTTTGTTTGGTGAGAAATATGGAGAGGAAGTTAGGGTTTTGTCTATGGGTAAAGAAAACGGAGGCTTTTTTTCCACGGAACTGTGTGGAGGAACTCATGTAAAAAACACAAAAGATATTGGAAGATTTAAAATAGTAGGTCAATCATCTATAGCAGCAGGTGTTAGAAGAGTGGAAGCTTTAAGAGACAAACAGCTAGAAGATTATGAAAAATCTGCAAAACAAGATAAATCTTCAAAAGAAAAAAATCTAAAAGATCAGATTGATACAATTAAAAAGGAATTATCCAAATACAAGGTAAAACCTGACTACAAAGAAGGTTTAGAACTATCTGAAAATTTTAAGAATCTTAATAAACAGCTAGAAAAAATTAAAATTCAAAATGTTATTAAAGATAAAAGTAAAAACGTTATTAAAGATAAAAAAGTAGGTTCATTTACTTTAAGACAGCAAGTTCTCACTGATTTTCCACCCAAAGAGCTAAGAAGTGTAATAGATCAGGGAAAAAAAGATATTAAACAGGGTATTGTGGTTAGCATTTCAACTTTCGAAGGAAAAGTCGGTGTTGCAGTTGGTATAACCAAAGAATTAATTAAAAAATATGATGCCGTAATGCTTGTAAAAATTGCTTCTGAAATTCTCGGCGGAAAAGGTGGTGGGGGAAGAAAAGATTTTGCACAAGCTGGAGGCTCGAATAAAGACAAGATTGAAGATGCCTTTAGAGCTTTAAGTAAAAAAATTAGTTAAGATTTCTTTTAAAGCTGGAGTCTATTGCTTCTAGAAATTGGTTGGTTGTAAGATATTTTGCGGATTTACCAACAAGGGTAGCCAAGTCTTTAGTCATTGAGCCGCTTTCCACTGTTTCAATACAAACCTTTTCCAGTGTTTTTGCAAACTTAGTTAACTCATTATTCGAATCTAATTTACCTCTATGAGCCAAACCTCTTGTCCAAGCAAAGATAGATGCTATAGGGTTTGTAGAGGTCTCTTTACCTTCCTGATGCATTCTGTAGTGCCTAGTAACAGTTCCATGAGCCGCTTCAGATTCTACAGTTTTTCCATCTGGGGTCAGCAAAACACTAGTCATCAAACCTAGAGAACCAAAACCTTGAGCAACAGTATCTGATTGAACATCGCCGTCATAATTTTTACACGCCCACACATAACCTCCACTCCATTTCATAGCACAAGCAACCATATCGTCTATTAATCTGTGTTCATAGGTAATGGATGTTTTTTCAAATTTATTTTTAAATTCTTTATCATAAATTTCTTGAAACAAATCTTTAAATCTTCCATCGTAAGATTTTAAAATTGTATTTTTAGTAGACATGTAGACAGGATATTTTCTTTGAAGACCATAATTCATACAAGCTCTTGCAAAATCTTTTATAGAATTATCCAGATTGTACATAGACAACGAAACTCCAGGTCCCGTAAAATTAAAAATCTCAAATTCTTTTTTGTCTTTGCCGTCTTCTGAGGTCCATTTAACTTCTAATTTTCCTTTACCCGGCACAACAAAGTCAGTTGCTCGATACTGATCACCAAAAGCATGTCTTCCAATAATAATTGGTTTTGTCCATCCAGGAACAAGTTTTGGAACATTCTTACAAATAATTGGCTCTCTAAATACAGTACCTCCTAAAATATTTCTAATTGTACCATTTGGAGATCTCCACATTTTTTTTAGTTTAAATTCTTTTACTCTTGCTTCATCAGGAGTGATTGTTGCACATTTAATACCAACACCATATTTTTGAATCGCTTTTGCACAATCAACAGTTATTTGGTCATTAGTTTTGTCTCTACTTTCTATTCCAAGATCAAAGTATTTAAGTTCAATATCCAGGTAAGGCTTGATTAATTTGTCTTTTATAAATGCCCAAATTATACGGGTCATTTCATCGCCATCGAGCTCTACTATTGGATTTTTTACTTTGATTTTTGCCATAATATAAATTTAATTTGATAATTGGGAATTTTTATACATATTACCCTAAGATTATCAAATTATAAGTTATGATGCTTGAAAAAATATTTCCGAAGTTACACCAGGAGGGGTATAGGTTTTTAGTTATATCCGGGGTATTAACCCTGATTCTGTGGTCAATTTCTGATTTTTTTGGATTCGTTTTCACATTAATTACCATATGGGTCTATTATTTTTTTAGAGACCCTGAAAGATCAATCATAGAGGATGAAACTTATTTGGTTAGTCCAGCAGACGGCAGAATCTCTGCTATTCAAGAAATTAATGGACCAGTTGAGCTCGGTTTAGATAAAACAAAATTCACGAGAGTAAGTATTTTTATGAATGTGTTTGATTGTCACGTAAACAGAGCTCCTTCTAATGGTGAGATACAAGATATTTTTTATAAACCTGGAAAATTTTTAAACGCCTCTCTTGATAAAGCAAGCGAAGAAAATGAAAGAAATTATTTTAAAATCAAAGACAATAAAACAGACAATCCTATCATTGTTGTTCAGATAGCAGGATTGATTGCAAGACGAATTGTTACCCAGGTAAAAAAAACACAAAAAGTTAGTCAAGGACAAAGACTTGGCATGATTAGATTTGGAAGTAGAGTTGATGTATACTATAGCCAAAGAAAAACCTTGGTTAAAATTGGACAGAATGTTATAGCCGGAGAAAGTTTAATAGCGAGTTCTTAGATGGAAGAAAAAAATAAATTGACGGAAGAAAAGAATAAATTCAAAGTCGTTTCAGTAAGTAAAACCAGATATATTCTACCAAGCGTGTTAACACTGATTGGAGTTTGTTTAGGAATCAGTTCAATTAAGTTTGCAATGGATGGCAATTTTGTGTTTGCAGTTTTGTTTTTAATTGTTGCCGCAATATTAGACGGATTAGACGGAAGAGTAGCTAGATTAATCAAAGGAACCTCAGACTTTGGAAAAGAATTAGATTCACTAACAGATTTTGTGAGCTTTGGAATAGCACCTGCGTTTATAGTTTATTTTTGGGAATTAAATAAATTTGGAAAAATCGGATGGTTAATAGTTTTATTTTTTTCTGTGTGCTGTGTATTAAGGCTTGCAAGATTTAATCTAACTAAGTTTGAAAAAAATGATGAATGGAAAAATAATTTTTTCCAAGGCATACCGTCGCCCGCTGGAGGATGTTTAATTCTTTTCCCTTTAATGTTTGAACTGTCAAGCTTTTCCAACTTGCTTAACTTAAGAGTGATTACGCCATACTTTATGGTTTTAGTTTCAATATTATTAATCAGCAAAGTTCCAACTTTTTCATTTAAGAAAATTGCAATTCGTAGAAATATGACGATCTTTCTTTTATTGGGCGTGGGTTTGTTTTTTGTTTTGATTATTCAATTTACTTTTGAAACTTTAACGATTTGTTCTTTAGGTTATTTACTTTTAGTTCCCGTAGGCATTTATAATTATAGATTAAAATCAAAAACCGCAAGTGCAATTGAGATAGAAGACGAGCATCAAGACATACTTTAGTTTTTTTAATGGATAGCAAAAGTTATCAAGATCATTTTTTTAAAAAAGCCAAAGCATCTGGTTATAGGTCGCGATCAGCTTTTAAATTAATTGAATTAAATAATAAATTTAAATTTTTGAAAAATGGTATCAACGTTTTAGACATTGGTTCTTCCCCTGGCGGTTGGTGTCAGGTACTTAAAGAAAAGATAAAAAATGGAAAAATTTTAGGTGTTGATACAAAAGAAATGAAAGAAATCAAAGGTATAAAATTTGTTAAAGGAGATTTTTTAGATGAAAAATTAAAATTAACTACAATTGAATACTTCAATTCAAATATTGATGTAATTTTGTCTGACATGGCACCTAATACAACAGGAAACAAGAGTTTAGATTGTATTAGAACAAATCAACTATGTTTAGATGTATTAGAATTTTCAAAAGATAGTTTAAATAAAAAAGGAGCTGTTGTGTCTAAACTTTTTATGGGAGAAGAATTTGAAGAAATTAAAAATACATCAAAAAAATACTTCAAAAAAATTGATTTTTTTAAGCCAGATTCAAGTAGAGGCGAGTCAAGAGAAACATATATACATTGTTCAGAATTAAGTACATAATGGAGCGGTAAAAATTTATGAGTAAAAGAAAATTCTATTTTTTTATTTTTTTATTTGTTTTTTTTCTCGGAAACAACGGAGTAGCCAAGGATAATTATTTTGACGAAGGAAAAAAACTTTTTGATGAAAAAAAGTTTCCAGAATCAAGATTTAAATTTGAACAGGATATCGTATTTAATCCAAAAAATGAGAGATCTTACCTCTATTTAGCCAAGATATTTAAACAAGAAAAGAAGGATGATCTGGAAGAGCAAAACTTGAACACCGTTATATTGTTAAATCCAAAAAATGAAGAAGCCTTGTATCTTTTAACGTTACTGAGAATAAAAAAATCCGATTATGAAGAATCTAATAAATTAATTAAAAAATTTCATAAAATTTGCAAAAAAATTTGCGATAAGGAAGTAGAGCTGAAAAAGAAACTTCAAAGATTAGAAACAAATTAGATAGTAATCAATCATGAAACTAGCTGATAAGATCAAAAGAATCAAAAAATCCAAAAGAAAATTAGTTTGCTTGACAGCTTATTCAAAACCAATCGCAAAAATATTAGACAAATATTGCGATATAATCTTAGTTGGAGATTCTATAGCAACTGCTTTTTATGGAATGAAAAGCACCAGAGAAATAAAATTAGACACCATGATTACTCATTCAATAAGTGTTAAAAAATCATTAAGTAAAAGCATCCTAGTATTTGATATGCCTTTTAATACTTACAGAAATACTAAGGAAGCAAAAAAAAATGTTAGAGAAGTTTTTAGAAAAAGTCGTTGTGAGGCTGTGAAGTTGGAAAGCAATGGAAAAAATTTTAATATAGTAAAAAAGATAGTAGAATCAGGAATGCCAGTTATGGGTCACATAGGATATACCCCTCAATACAAAAAAAAATTTAAACCTCAAGGCCTGAAACAAAAACAACAAAAAAAATTAATCCTTGATGCTATAAAAATAGAAAGGGCAGGAGCGTTTGCTGTTGTTCTGGAGTGTATAAATTTTAAAACTGCAAAAAAAATAACAGAGTCAATAAACATACCTACCATCGGAATAGGCTCATCCAATGCCTGTGATGGACAAATCCTTGTTGTTGATGATTTGATAGGTCTCAGTGGATTTTATCCTAAATTTGTAAAAAAATATGCAAATTTAGAAAAAATTTTAAACAATGCTTTAAAAAAATTCAGAAGTGATGTTATAAAAGGAAAATTTCCGAAAAGGTCAAACACATATTGATTTTTATGAACACAGAATCACCAGAAAAAAATTTTATTTATTTTATCAAATCAAACTCAAAAATTTTTATCTACTCTATTATTCTTCTTATTTTGTTGGTCGCAATTTCTTCTTGGTTTGTCTACGAATCAAAAAAAGAAAAAATGAGAATTTCAGAAGATTTTGTTAGAGCCCAGGTTTTAATAAACAATAATAATGAGAATGAAGCAAAAGAAATTCTCAAAGGAATTGTAGAGAAAAAAAATACTGTTTATGCAAGTTTATCTCTCTTTTTGTTGATAGATAAAAATCTAATAGAAGATAAGAATATCGTTTTAAGTTATTTCGATCATCTTATTGACAATAATTCTTACACAAAAGAAGATTCGAATTTATTAAGACTAAAAAAAGCAATCTATATTTCGGATACTAAAAAAGAACAAGAGATTCTTGAGTTATTAAATCCAGTAATAAATTCGAATTCGGTATGGAAGACACAGGCTCTAAAATTTTTAGGAGATTTTTATTATTCAACAAGCCAGTTTAAAAAGGCTAAACAATATTATTCGGTATTGCTTCAGGATGATAATCAGGATATTTCAAGAGAAGACATAAACAGAAAGATTAACTCAATTAAGAATGAGTAAGACTAAAAATTTATTATTTCTTATCTTCTGCGCTTTTTTATTAAACTGTTCCTTTGGCATTGGAGGGGGATGGAATGATTTATCCAAAGAGCTAGAAACGGTAAAGGCTCGAAAAAATGCCAAATTAATTTTCTCAACTGTAAAAAAGTTTGACGAAGAAATCAAAAATAATAAAAAAATCAAAATTTCAAAATCATCTACAAATCAGGAATGGAATCAGCAGAATTTTACAAGAGGTAATCGTGTACCTCATCTTGCCTATAAAAATAAAAAAAATTTAATTTTGAAAAGTAAAAAATTGGGAAAAAATTCATTTAACCTAAGAGGCGTTGATTTTCAACCCATAATAGAGAAAGGTATAATTTTTTTTTATGATCCATCCGGAACTATATTCGGCTATTCAATTGATAGAGAAGCATTAGTTTGGAAGTATAATTTTTATAGAAAACGATATAAAAATATACCGAAAGAAATTAATCTTTCTATTTCAACGAATAATCTAATAGTTTCTGACAACCTTGGCTTCATATACAGTCTAGATAAAAATTCAGGTGAAATCAAATGGGCTAAAAATTACGGTGTTCCGTTCAAATCAAATATTAAAATAGATGGTGATGATATATTTTTAGTTAATCAAGATAATAAATTTTATGTAATTTCAGAAAATACAGGAAAACAAAAAACAGATCTAGAAACAGTACCATCTTTTCTTAAGTCTAAAAACAAATCTAATGTAAGCTTAGACGACATTAGAAAAGATGTTTATTTTATAACTTCTGCTGCAGAAATCTATTCGGTTAGTTATAAAAATAAAAATATAAATTGGTTATTCAATTTAATTGGAGGAGGATCAGACCAGCAGGTGGATTTATTTTATTCTTCACCTATGGTTCATTTAGACAATGAACTTATTGTAAGTAGTGCTTTATCCACATTTTCAATGAACTCAGTAAACGGCTCTCTTAATTGGGAATTTCCTTTTGCTAGCGAAATCACACCGATTGTTTTGAAGGATTATGTTTTTTTAACTTCTGGAAAAGGATTTCTTCTAAGTTTAAATCGTAAAACGGGAAAGGTTGTTTGGTCAGGAAGTATATTTAAAAAATCAAAAAAACTAGAACATAAAAAAACAGGAGATATAATTTCCATTTTATTTCTATCCGATCAGATATTTATAACAACCGAAAGAGGGTATTTTCTATTTCTAGATTATCAAAATGGAAAAGTTATTAACTATGCCAAAGTTAGCAAAGGTTTTTTTTCAAAACCTATAATTTGGAATGAAACCATATTAATAATTGATAACAAAATGAGAATTTTACAATTCAATTAGTTTAATTATCAGACTTACTGCTAAGCAAAGATAGTTGAGTGACTTTGTCATCTTTGATTTGATCTACTAGTTCAACGGGATATTCTCCTGTAAAGTAATGATCTGTAAGTTGCGGGTATACTTTATTTCTACTCTGACCACAAACTGCTTTGTACAAACCTTCTAGGCTTAAAAATTTTAACGAATCTGCCTGAATGTATTCACGCATTTCATTTAAATTTTTATTTGCTGCTAGAAGCTCTTTTTTAGACGGCATATCTATACCGTAAAAGTCAGGAAATTTTATAGGTGGACATGCAATTCTTACATGAATTTCTTTTGCCCCTCCATCGTAAAGCATTCTTACTATCTTGGAGCATGTTGTTCCTCTCACCAAAGAATCGTCGATTAAGATTACAGATTTATTTTTTATTGAAGATTTGTTTGAACTTAATTTTAATTTTACCCCAAAGCTTCTTATATTTTGTTTTGGTTCGATAAACGTTCTTCCAACATAATGATTTCTAATAAGACCAAGCTCAAAACTAATTTTTTTATACTGGCTATATCCGATAGCTGCTGGTACGCCAGAATCAGGAACAGGAACCACAATCTCACCTATATTGTCAGACTCTTTTGCAAGTTCATAACCAAAATTTTTTCTATAATCATAGGCACATTTTCCTTGCAAAAAACTATCTGGTCTAGAAAAATAAATATATTCAAATACACAAGGCCTAGATTTTTTCTTGGTAAATGGCATTATGCTTTTCAAAGAATCATTTTCAATAACTACCACTTCGCCATTTTCTATTTCTCTGATAAATTTAGCTCCAACAATATCTAAGGCACAAGTTTCAGAAGCGAGAACGTAAGAATTTTTAATTTTTCCCAAAACCAGAGGCCTGATTCCCAAAGGATCTCTAGCACCTATTAACTGCTTGTTGCTCATTATAATTAGAGCATAGCCTCCTTGAACTTGGAAAAGTGTATCGATTATTTTGTCTGTAATTTTTGTTCTTTTTGACTTAGCAATTAACTGAACAATAATTTCTGTATCCGAGGTAGTTCTAAAAATAGAACCTTCTTTAACCAATTTTTCTCTTAATTTAATAGCATTGGTAAAATTACCATTATGAGCAACACTAATTCCACCGCCATAAATGTCTGCAAAGAAAGGCTGAATATTTCTTAAAGAATCTTCGCCTGTCGTTGAATAACGATTATGGCCTATAGCAAAATTTCCAGGTAATTTTTTTAAAATTTCTTTATTGGTAAAATTGTCTCCAACCAAGCCATGTCTCTTTTCTGAATGGAAATTTTTTCCATCAAAAGAAACAATTCCACATCCTTCCTGTCCTCTGTGCTGTAAAGCGTGAAGCCCTAAAGCAGTTAATGTAGAAGCGTCCAGAAAGTTGTGAACACCAAAAACACCACATTCCTCTCTAATTGGTTTGATTCTAAATTTTTTCTTCAATTTCTTCCTTTGTTTCTCTAATGTCATTGGTACTTGGAAATTCATCAATTAATAATTTACTTCCTTTTTTAACTATTGGAAAAGAATATGCCTTATCTAACGACATATCCCATTTTTCATAAGAATAAAACCAGTTTACTATTGAAAAAATACAAACTACAAAAATATAACCCTTGAAAATACCGAAAAAAAAACCAAAAGTTTTATCCACAGAACCAACGCCTGTATAAGAAAAAAGTTTTCCCAAAGACCTTCCTAAAAGAATTAGCGCAAAAAGAGACAATATATAAATAGAAACACCCAGGCCAATGCCAGTAATATATTGATTGTCTATATAACCTGAGATGTACGGTTCAACTTTTGGTACTAAAACTATTGTTATGATTAATGCCAGAATCCACTTTAAAAAAGACATTAAACTCAAAAAGAATCCTTTAGCGAAACATTGAAGCGAAGAATAAATGATAAAAATCAAAAATATTATGTCAAATAAAACAATGTTTTCTCTTATAAAGGATAAAAAACTATCCATTTTTAAAAGGTTTAAAGGTTAAAATTAGTTTTGGCAGTAATGTTAGGACAGAAATCATTGCTAAGAGCATTGCTATTCCTGTGAAAACACCAAAATAAATTGTTGGTATAAAATTAGAAAGTACTAATATTGAAAAACCAAAAACTATTGTTATGGAAGTATTTAAGATTGCAACGCCTACTGTATCATGACATTTCTCAAGAGTAAGATTGTAATCATTAATTTTTTTGAACTCTTCTTTAAACCTATAGATGTAATGTATGCTGTTATCTACGGCTATACCGATTGTTATTGCAGCAATGGTTATTGTCATCATGTCTAGCGGGATCCCTAATAAACCAATGATGCCCAGAATTAAAAAAGCAGCCATAAAGTTAGGAACAACACCAATCAATGATAAAGTTATGTTTCTAAAAAGTATAAAGAACATCAAAGTTATTCCCGCCATAACAATTCCCAAAGTTAGTATCTGGGACTTAAATAGACTTTGTAAAAGATTATTGAATAATATAAGAACCCCAGCTAATTTAAACTCCTCACGATTTAAACCTAGTTCGTTTTCTAAATCATGGTTAATTTTTTTAATAAGCTCATTTCTTCTCAAATCTTCTTTAGAGTCTAAAATTCTTAAACCAATTCTTGCTTCGTTATTTTCTATAGAAATATAAGGATCAATTATCTCTTTTTTTATCGAATCTGGTATTTTGGTGTATAACACTCCTATTTCTAGACCTTGTAATTTTTTTCCTCCACTTAGATCTTCAGCAACTCTAACCACAGACGCAAAAGATATAACTTTTCCTACAGAATCTAGATTATCCAAGTAATCATGAACTTGAGTAATTCTGTCTATTTTGTCTCTAGTAAACCAATATTTTGCATCATCTTTTTCCTCTTCACCCCAATCATCATCTGCTTCATCGTCCTTCTCTTTTTTTGGAAATTTTACTATTACATTAAGAGGAGTTGTTCCTCCAAGCTCCTTATCTATTAACTTCATTCCTTTGTAAATCTCAGTTTCTTTATCAAAATAATTTATAAAACTATTCTCTACCTCAAGTTTTGTTATCCCAACAATACTCACAATCAAAACAAGTATTGCTGATGCAAAAATTGTTTTAGTATTTTTTTGAGAAACTCTACTCAAGAAAGAAGTAATTTTTGATTTTTTTTGATCTCTATAACTTATATTTTCCTTACTCAGAATATTTAAAACTGATGGCAATAAGGTAAAAGTTACAGACATTGAAACCAACAAGCCTACTGTCATCATCCAGCCAAAATCTATAATAGGTTTGATACCACTAAATATTAATGATAAAAATGCACATATAGTTGTGAGAACAGTGTAAAGTATTGGCCAAAACATTTTTTCAGAAGTCCAAAGAAGTGCTTCACTGTTTGAAACATCTGGGTTTTCTTTTCTAAACTGTAAATACCGGACACTCATATGGATGTTCATAGCCATTGTTAAAATCAACATTAACGCGATAAAGTTTGAAGATATAACTGTAACTTTCCACCCAACCAAACCTAGAAAACCAATCATAATTAAAACTGAAAAGAAACAGCTCAATAGAGGTACCAATACCCAAAGCAAACTTCTAAACACAAACCAAAGTGTACAAACGATAAACAAAAATACTCCGGCTCCAAAAACAACAATATCATTCTTTATAAAAGTTATCATATCATCAGCTATCATTGGAATTCCTCCAAGATGAATTATGGGGTACATGTCTGAAGAGCTTCTTTTAACTTTTCCGGGAGCAGGATGGTCCTTAATAATTTTTCTTATTTCATTTATATTTTCATGATTTTTTTTATTGTATACTTTTTTATAAGAATCATAATTTTTTAAAAAAGTTTTATAAGCACTTTTCTCTTTAGATGTAAGTTCTCCCCTGACTTTCCTTTCAAGATAATCATTCTTTGTTTTTGTTAATTCAGTCAATTTTTTATCAGATTTTATATAAACTAAAATCCCACTTGTC
>Ga0208766_1001447_pt1 | contig 12610 bp, 9 predicted proteins | sample ETN01SmetaG_3_FD_185792 | JGI IMG/M metagenome (GOLD analysis project Ga0208766, IMG submission 185792) | Marine microbial and viral communities from oxygen minimum zone, Eastern Pacific Ocean - ETNP2014F12-01SV263 (SPAdes) (version 2) | ecosystem: Environmental > Aquatic > Marine > Oceanic ...
TGGTACTGGAAAAACATTTTTACTTAGTTTATTTTCTCAATACACTAAGATTGGAAAGAAAATCCACTTTAACCATTTAATGAATGGTATTCATGATGCTATTAATTCGAATGTAAATAAAAATAAAAAACTAAAGTTATTTGTTAAAGACTTATGCAAAGATATCAAAATTCTTTTCATTGATGAATTACATGTTTTTAATATAGTTGATGCACTTCTCATTAGAAAAATTTTTCTTCTTCTTGAAGAAAATAATATATTTGTAATGACCTCTTCAAATTTTAAACCTGAAGATCTTTATAAAGATGGATTACAAAGAGCGGATTTTATGCCTTTCATAAAACATATAATGGAAAACTATGAAGTTATGGGAGTTAATAGTGAAACTGATTATCGAAGACTTACTCTTAATCAATCAAAGACCTATTTTACCCCTATAAACAAAGATACTGAAGAGGAGTTTAATCTACTTTTTGAAAGATTAGTTGATATTAATAATTTAACAATTAAGAAAATTGATATTAAAAGTAGAGAGATTAAATTTAAAAAATGTTCAGCTAATGTAGCTTATTGCACTTTTGATTTTATTTGTAATACTGAACTTGCTCATGAAGATTATGCTAATATTGCAAAGGAATTTAATCTTATTTTTATTGAAAAAGTTCCAAAAATGACAAATGATTATTCTGATCAATGTAGAAGGTTTATAAGTCTTATAGACATGCTCTACGATAATAAGTGCTCAGTTGTTATTCTTGCTGAAAATCCTATTTCTTCACTATGTCAAATTAATAATCTATCTAAAGAGTTTGAGAGAACTGCAAGTAGGTTATATGAAATGACTATTATTCAAACATCATGAAAAAAAAAGTTTTAATACTATTGTTTTCTATAATTTTTTTTGGCTTCATTATTTATGGAGCAGCAGGCTTTTATGTGGCATATAGTATTCTTAAAATAGATCACACATGTGGTTTGCATGAAAATTCAAAACCTAATTCTTGGAGTACCAAAGTAGATGCCCATGAATATTCAAACTTATCAAGAAGTAAGTTAAGAGATAATTTTCCTTCAAATGAATATCATCTTGATGAATGGCAAGATGTGTATTTTCCATCAAGAGAGAAAGGAATTCAACTTAATGGATGGTTATTTAATTATTATGCAGATCGTCCAGTTGTTATTGTTATTCATGGTATTTTTCCAAATGGTAAATGTAAACCTGAATCAAACTTAATTGCAAGCTTACTAATACAGGAAGGTATAAATGCTTTAACTATAGATCTACGTAATTATGGACAAAGTGATACAGTAAGCAATTACGAGGATTTGGGTTTAAAATCTTATAACGATGTTTTGGGTGCCTATGATTTTTTAAAAAAGATTGGTTTTGAGAGTAATAGTATAGGTCTTCATGGAATTTCATTAGGTGCAGTTCCTGTAATTTTTGCAGCTAATGAAGAAAAAGATATTAAAGCCATTTGGGTCGATAGTTCTTTAGCTAAATTTAGTATGGTCCTTAAGGATGAAATTGCTAGATATGGATTATCAATTGAGTTTGGACCTGTCGTTAGTTTTTTTGGAAAATTATTATCAGGTGTCGATCCTGTAAATTTAAATCCTGCTAAAAAACTAACCAGTGTACAAAATTATTTTTTTACTCATGGCGATAAAGATGAAAGGATGTTGGTAAGGCATTACCATTATTTTCAAAAATATGTTGAAGAGAATAATATTAGTTCTGATTTTTGGTTAGCAGAAAATTCATATCATGTAGATGGTATGTTTAAGTACCCCGATCTATATGCAGTAAAAATGAAAAAGTTTTTTGAGGAAAATTTAAAATAAAAGTCGGACTGTCTTTGCTAGTTTGTACCTTGGCAGACACTTCTCTAGTAAAAAAACTCGGTTATCATCAAACGGCGGGTAAGATGAAAACAATTTCTAGGCGTTCCTCCGAAGCAAAGAAAGTGAGTTACAATCCGACTAAATTCAGATTACATTCTATAGTTAAAAAATTCAACTTTTAGAGAAAAATTTTTATTAAATTTTGTTGGAATTTATAGAAAAATTATTATTAAAATATAATCTATCCACAGACTTATACACATTTCTAAAGTAATCCTTTTGTTATTGGAAATTAGGATTTTTTTTGAATTTCTGCAAAAAAAATATACTTAGATGGTATAAAGTATCTGTTTTATAATATAAAATGACATTGAATCGCCCTTTATCCCCACACCTTTCTATTCATAAGAAAGTTTTAACGGCAGTTTTCTCTATTTTTCATAGATTTACAGGTATCTGCCTTAGTGTAGGCGCTGTCTTGCTTTCATTCTGGACTATCCTAATTGCCCTTGGTCCAAATTACTATTCAAAATTTCAGACTTTAAGTTCGTTAATTGTTTTTAAGATATTTCTATTTATTTGGACTCTTACCATTTTCTACCATCTTTATAATGGAATAAGATATTTGTTTTGGAGCTACGGTAAAATGATGAATCTTAGCATTGTTTATAAGAGTAGTTACGCCGTAATTGTTTTATCAATTTTATCTACATTACTAGTTTGGATTTCTATATGAAAAACTATGTGAATAAATGGATTCTACAGCGAGTAACTGCTGTATTTTTAATACCACTTACTTTTTGGTTTATTTATCAATGTGTTCTTCTGTCAAATTATGAGTATGCAGAGATCAGAGCTTTCTTTTTTTCAAAATTAAATGCTTCACTGTACTTTATTTTAATCATTGTGATGCTTTATCATGCTAAATTAGGGAACGAAACTATAGTTGAAGATTACGTTACATCACATAAAATTAAAAAAATCACCAAATTATCTATTAGTTTGCTAATTTATATATCTATGATTTCAACAACTATCTCTCTTTTTTATTTAGTAAGTTCATGAGTAAAACATATCAGATAATAGATCATCAGTATGATGTTGTAGTTGTAGGCGCGGGAGGGTCTGGATTGCGTGCAACTTTAGGCTCTGCGGAAGCTGGGCTAAAGACAGCATGTATTTCCAAGGTATTTCCAACTAGAAGCCATACAGTTGCAGCTCAGGGAGGCATTGGTGCAGCTTTGGGAAATATGGGTGATGATAATTGGAAGTGGCATATGTATGATACTATTAAAGGTTCTGATTGGCTAGGAGATCAAGATGCCATAGAGTATTTGTGTTCCAATGCCCCAGAAGCAGTAATTGAGCTTGAAGAATATGGAATGCCATTTAGTAGAACAGAAGACGGAAAAATATATCAAAGACCATTTGGTGGTCATTTAACTAATAACGGGGAGGGTGCACCAGCAATGCGAGCATGTGCGGCAGCTGATAGAACAGGCCATGCTCTTCTCCATACTCTTTACCAACAATCACTTAAACACAACGTTGAGTTTTATATTGAATATTTTGTTTTAGATTTAGTTATGGACAAAGACGGAAACTGCAAAGGTGTAGTTGCCTGGTGTTTAGAGGACGGCACAATACATAGATTTTTATCGCACCAAACAATTCTTGCTACAGGCGGATATGGAAGAGCATATTTTTCATCAACAAGTGCTCATATTTGTACAGGTGATGGAAGTGCTATGGCTCTAAGACAAAATCTTCCTTTATCTGATATGGAATTTATTCAATTTCATCCAACAGGAGTTTATGGTGCAGGTGTTTTAATTACTGAGGGTGCTAGAGGGGAAGGAGGATATTTAACTAATAGTGATGGTGAAAGATTTATGGAACGATATGCACCAAATGCTAAAGATTTAGCATCAAGAGATGTAGTTAGTCGTGCCATGACAATAGAAATAAACGAAAATAGAGGTTGTGGGGAAAATGCAGATCATGTTCTTTTACACCTAGAGCATATTCAAGCCTCTACTCTTCATAAAAGATTACCAGGAATTTCAGAAACTGCAAAAATTTTTGCTGGTGTAGATTTAACAAAAGAACCAATTCCTGTATTACCTACTGTTCATTATAATATGGGAGGGATCCCAACCAACCACAGAACTGAAGTTCTTAGCCCAACAGAAGATAATCCAGATAATATATGTGAAGGATTATTAGCAGTAGGAGAGGCAGCTTGTGTATCTGTTCATGGAGCTAACCGATTAGGTACAAACTCTTTAATAGATCTAGTCGTTTTTGGGAAAGCATCAAGTATTACAGCTAAAGAAAAAGTAAAGCCTAACAGTAAAGCTATTGATATAAATGCAATTACATTAGAGCCAATTTTGGATCGTTTTGATAAAATTCGATATAATAAAGGAGACAGTTCAACAGGTGAAGTGAGAACATCTATGCAAAAAGTAATGCAAGAAAAATGTGCTGTTTTTCGAACTGATGAACTTATTTCTAAAGGGATTGAGGAGTTTAATCGAATAGAACATGCAATGGATAATATTCATGTAAAAGATAAATCTATGATCTTTAACACAGATTTAACAGAGTCACTTGAGTTACATAATTTAATGGCTCAATCAAAAGTTACTCTACATTCTGCTTTAAACAGAACAGAAAGTAGAGGGGCTCATGCAAGAGAAGATCATCAAGAAAGAGATGATTCAAACTGGCTTGTGCATTCTTTATCATGGCTTGATAGTAAGGGTGATGTAAAAATGGGAACACGACCTGTGCACATGAATACCTTAACTAATCATGTTCAACCTATTCCTCCAAAAAAAAGAGTTTATTAAAATGGTTGAGTTTACTTTACCTACTAATTCAAAAGTAAAAAAAGGGATTAATCATCCTGTAAAGGAAGTTTCAAAAAAACCAAAAAAGGTATTAATTTATCGTTGGAACCCAGAAGGGCAAGATAATCCTCGTTTAGATAGTTATGAAATTGATTTAAATAACTGTGGACCAATGGTTTTGGACGCTTTGATGAAAATTAAAAATGAAACTGACTCTTCATTAACTTTTAGAAGGTCGTGCCGCGAAGGAGTGTGTGGTTCCTGTGCAATGAATATAGATGGCGTTAATACCTTGGCGTGTTTAAAACCTATTGAAGAGGTAAATGGAGAGATAAGAATTTATCCTCTTCCACATATGCCTGTTATTAAAGATTTAGTTCCTGACCTTAGTAAGGCTTATGAGCAATTAGTTTCTATTAAGCCTTGGTTGCAACGGTCAAATAAAAACTCTAATGCTGCAACAAGTATTTCGGAGGAAAAAAAACAAACTCCCAAAGATAGAGAAAAATTAGATGGCCAATGGGAATGTGTCCTGTGTTTTTGTTGCACAACTTCATGTCCAAGCTATTGGTGGAATAGCGATGAATATTTAGGTCCTGCAGTTTTAATGCAAGCAGCAAGATGGGTTAATGATTCTAGAGATTCTGAAAGAAAGAATAGATTAAAAGCAGTAAATGACTCAATGAAACTATTTCGATGTCATTCTATTATGAATTGTACACGCTCTTGTCCTAAAGGACTCAATCCTGCAAAAGCGATTGCAGATTTAAAGAAGGCTATTGTTACAGAATTATAATTCTTGTATAGGATCCTCATGAGAAAGAAAATTGCGCTCGTCGGAGCGGGTAATATCGGAGGAACTCTAGCGCATTTGATTGGATTAAAAGAACTAGGTGATGTTGCCCTGATTGATATCGCAGACGGTATGACAAAAGGAAAAGCTCTTGATTTAGCGCAATCTTCATCAATCGAGAGCTTCAATTCAAAGATGAGTGGCTCTTCAAAATATCGTGAAATGAAAGATGCTGATGTTGTAATTGTAACAGCAGGTTTTCAAAGGCGACCTGGAATGACGCGAGATGACTTAGTAGAAAAAAATTCTACAATTATTCAAACAGTAGGAAAAGGAATAAAAACTAATTGTCCTAAAGCTTTTGTTATTTGTATAACTAATCCTCTTGATGCTATGGTTAGTGTTTTACAAAAAGCTGCTGGTTTGAAAACCAATATGTGTATTGGTATGGCGGGTGTTCTCGATAGTGCAAGATTAAAATATTTCTTAGCCGAAGAGTTTAAAGTTTCCGTGGAAGACGTTAGCGCTTTTGTTCTTGGTGGCCATGGAGATACCATGGTGCCACTGATAAGATATGCAAGTGTTGCGGGTGTTCCTGTTCCTGAACTAATTAAATTAAAATGGTCAACAATGAAAAGAATTAATGCAATTATTGAGAGAACAAGAGATGGTGGTGGCGAGATTGGAAGGTTAATGAAAACCGCTTCTGCATTTTATGCACCTGCTTCATCTGCGATAGCGATGGCTGAATCTTTCCTAAAAGACCAAAAAAGAGTACTACCTTGTGCTGCCTATTTAAATGGACAATATGGGGTTAAAGGTTTGTATGTTGGTGTTCCAGTGATAATCGGGGAAAAGGGTGTAGAGAAAGTTATAGAATTAAAATTAAATGCATATGAAAAGAAACAATTTAATCACTCAGTAAAAGCAGTAAAAAATCTTACTGCTTTAGCAAAAAAACTAACATCAAAATAAGGAGTTTAGCACTATTAGTGTTTGTTTAATGAAAACATTATTATTTAAAGATAAGTAAATGAATATACACGAATACCAAGCTAAAGAAATTCTCAAAAATTTTGGATTACCAGTACTTAAAGGAAAATCGTATAATAAAAAAATTGACACTCTAGAGATTGATATAGCTGATTTAAAAGGCCCTCCTTGGGTTGTGAAATCACAAATTCATGCAGGAGGAAGAGGTGCTGGACATTTTAAAGATTCCTTTAATGATAAAGGAGGAGTTCAGGTTATTTTTGAAAAAGACAAAGTATTTTCTATCGCAACATCAATGATGGGCAATGTGTTGATAACAAAACAAACAGGTGAAACAGGCAAAAGGGTAAATCGTATTTTTATTGAAGAGGGGTGTGATATTGAAAGGGAATTTTATCTCAGTTTGCTTGTTGATAGAAATAATTCAAAAGTAATGATGATGATTTCTGCAGCTGGAGGTATGGATATTGAGGAAGTTGCGGCAACTAACCCTGAAAAAATTATAAATATTTATTTTACAAAGTACACAGATATTACATTAGATGAAAATTTACAGACTAAACTTGAGATTACTAAAAATCAATTTGATGAACTAACCTTGATTATTAATAAATTGTTAGATGCTTTTACTTCTATTGATGCATCGACCATTGAAATTAATCCCTTGGTTTTAAATAAGCAAGACAGCTTTGTGGTGTTAGATGCAAAAATTAGCTTAGATGATAACGCACTATTTAGACACCCAGAAATTGCAGAATTAAAAGATTTAACCGAAGAAGATCCCTTAGAGTTGCAGGCGGCAGAACATAATATGAATTATGTCAAACTGGATGGATCAATTGGATGTATGGTGAATGGCGCTGGTTTAGCTATGGCAACAATGGATATTATTAAACAATTTGGTGAAGAGCCCGCAAACTTTTTAGACTTAGGTGGAACTGCAAATAAAGACAGAGTTATTATGGGTTTTAAAACGATTCAATCAGATCCAAATGTCAAATCTATATTAATTAATATTTTTGGTGGAATTATTCACTGCGACATGATTGCTAATGGTATTATTGAAGCGGTAAAAGAGTTGGATTTTAAACTTCCTTTAGTAGTTCGATTTCAAGGAACAAATGCAAAAGAGGGAAAAGATATAATCAATAATTCTGATTTAGGATTAATCTCTATCGATGATTTTACTGAAGCTGCAAAAAAAGTAGTGGAGTTAGCTAAAGTATAATTATGTCGATAATTATTGATAAAAATACAAAAGTTATTTGCCAAGGTTTTACTGGATCTCAAGGAACATACCATTCTCAACAAGCGATTGATTATGGAACTCAAATGGTTGGAGGCGTGACTCCTGGCAAAGGGGGAGCGACACATTTAGGTTTACCTGTTTTTAATACAGTTAAAGAAGCTAAAGATCATACCCAAGCAGATGCAACTGTTATTTATGTTCCTGCAAAATTTGCAACACAAGCTATTCATGAGGCACTGGATGCAAATATAAAAATTATTACCTGTATCACTGAAGGAATCCCAGTGCTTGATATGGTGGAGATAAAAAAAAGAATTCTTGAACAAAAAACTTATTTTATAGGACCTAACTGTCCAGGTTTAGTAACACCTGGTGAGTGTAAAATAGGAATTATGCCTGGCTTCATACATAAGCCAGGTAAAATAGGAATAGTAAGCAGATCTGGAACGTTAACGTATGAGGCTGTATGGCAAACGTCAGAGGTTGAACTAGGCCAGACTACTTGTGTAGGTATTGGGGGTGATCCTGTACATGGAATGAATTTTATTGATTGTCTCGATTTGTTTTTGCACGATGAGGATACAAAAGGAATATTGATGATAGGTGAAATAGGAGGTACTGCAGAGGAAAATGCTGCAGAATTTATATCAAATTCACCAATAAAAAAACCAATGTCTGCATTTATTGCAGGTGTGTCTGCGCCTAAAGGTAAGAGAATGGGTCATGCAGGCGCCATAATATCTGGGAATAAAGGGACAGCTCAGTCAAAAATTGATGCTCTGCAATCAGCTAATATTGCTGTTGCGCCATCTCCTGCTAAAATGGGTGAAACAATGTTAGCAGAAATGCAAAAAGGGTATAATTAAATTTGAAATCTAATAATATTTCTAAAAAATAATAAGTGTATAAGAATAAAGATGAATGATAGTTTTTTAAATAGTGCCAATGCACCTTATGTAGCCGAGCTTTATTTTAAATTTACTCAGAATCCTAAAAGCATTGATGAGAGTTGGAAAAGTTTTTTTTCTTCATTAAATGAAGATGAGGTATCTATCATTTCTGATTTTGGAGGACCTGAATGGAAAAAAAGAGAAACTAATGTCATTGATGATATTTCATTTGATAAAGTTATCCGATCTTCATCAGGAGTTGATTTTAATAGTTTTAAAACTTCAACTTTAGACTCAATAAGAGCATTACGATTAATCAGAGCTTATAGAATAAATGGTCATCTTATTTCAAATTTAGATCCACTAGAATTACATGAAAAAAATTACCACCCAGAATTGGATTATAAATCTTACGGTTTTTCTGAAAATGATTTTGATAGAGAGATTTTTATCGATGGAAGTCTTGGTTTGGAAACAGCAACTCTAAAAGAGATTATTAAAATATTAAATAAAACATATGCTTCATCTATTGGTGTTGAATTTTTACATATTCAATCTGTGGAACAGAAACAGTGGGTACAGGAAAGAATAGAAGAAGTTAACAACAAAACTATTTTTACAACACAAGGAAAAAAAGCAATCTTTCAACGACTAGTTGATTCAGAATTATTTGAAAAATATTTAGATAAAAAATTTTTAGGAACTAAGAGGTATGGTATTGTAGGCGGTGAGTCTATGATACCTGGTATCGAACAGATTGTAAAACAATCATGTTTATTAGGAGTAGAAGATATATATTTTGGAACAGCTCATCGAGGAAGATTAACATTGCTAGCAACTGTTTTAGGGATGCCCTACAGAGGAATTTTATCTAAATTTCAAGGTAATTTAAATGACCCTAATGAAGTTTTAGGATCAGGGGATGTGAAATATCATTTAGGAGTATCAAGTGATAGAGAGTTTGATGGTAAAAAGATACATTTATCCCTAACACCAAATCCATCTCATCTTGAGGCAGTCGATCCTGTTGTTATAGGCAAGGTAAGAGCAAAACAAACTTTATTAAAAGATAAAACTACTGATAAAGTTTTTGGCATTCTTATTCATGGTGATGCCGCTATGGCAGGACAAGGAATTGTAGCAGAAACATTCGCTATGTCTCAACTTCGTGGCTTTCGTACTGGCGGCACAATACATTTTGTTATTAACAATCAAATTGGTTTCACTACTACTCCGCACTATGGTCGATCTGCACCTTATTGTACTGAAATAGCTAAAATGGTTCAAGCGCCAATCTTTCATGTTAATGGCGATGATCCAGAAGCGGTAGTGCATGTGTCTAGGCTCGCTGCAGAATATAGACATTTATTTAAAGAAGATGTTGTTGTGGACATGTTTTGTTATAGGCGATCAGGACACAATGAGGCGGATGAGCCAATGTTCACTCAACCCTTAATGTATAAAAAAATTAAGAAACATCTAACAACCTTAAATATATATAAAGACCAATTAATAAAAGAAAATGTACTAACTGAAGATGAGGCCAAAACTAAACTTGCAGATTTTAAAAAATTTTTAGATAATGAGTTTGAGTTATCTAAATCTTACAAACCAAACAAAGCAGATTGGTTGGATGGAACATGGACAGGTATTAAAATCGCATCTATTGATGCTCGAAGAGGTAAAACATCTTCAACTGAAAATGATTTAAAAATCTTAGCCAAAGAAATTCATTCCTTACCAGAAAATTTTACACCTCATAAAAGAATTCAAAAAATTTATAATGAAAGATATCAATCAATAATTGATGGAAAAAAAATTGATTGGGCAACAGCAGAAGCTATGGCATTTGCGACATTACTGAAAGATGGATATGGTGTTCGTTTATCAGGACAAGATGTTGGTAGGGGAACATTTAGTCATCGTCATGCGGTATTGTATGATCAAGTGAATGAAAAACGCTTTGTCCCTCTTCGTCATTTTAGAAAAGACCAAGCTTTATTTGAAATTGTAGATAGCTTTTTATCTGAATTTGGAGTTCTTGGTTTCGAATATGGGTATTCCCAAGCTGATCCCAAAACATTAGTTATTTGGGAAGCTCAGTTTGGAGATTTCTCCAATGGGGCACAAACAATTATTGATCAATTTATTACAACTGGAGAGAGAAAATGGTTACGTATGTCAGGTCTAACTTTATTACTCCCACATGGTCATGAAGGACAAGGACCAGAACATACAAGTTCACGCTTAGAAAGATTTTTACAAATGTGTGCAGAAGATAATATACAAGTTGCTAATTGTACAAGTCCTGCAAATTATTTCCATATTTTACGAAGACAAATGATGAGAGATTTTCGAAAGCCATTAGTATTAATGACGCCCAAGTCTACTCTGCGTCATAAAGCCAATACATCCCCTTTAGAAGATTTTGTAAATGGCTCCAGTTTTCACCGTGCTCTCAGCAACCCACTTACAGAAGATGAATATAAAAAAGTTAATCGAATTGTATTTTGTTCAGGAAAAGTTTATTTTGAATTGCAGGATCATATAAATGAACTTCAACTAAATAATGTTTATATAATACGCTTAGAACAATTGTACCCCTTCCCGTATGAAGTATTAAAACAAGGAATTAAAAAATTTAGTCATTGTGAAATGATCTGGTGTCAAGAGGAACCAAAAAATATGGGAGCCTGGGAATTTATTGAAAAGAGACTTAAATCAGTATTACATTTAATAGACTCTAAAAACGAATTATATTTTATTGGAAGAAGAGCTGCTGCTTCTCCCGCAACTGGAGTATTTGATCGACACCTAACAAATCAAAAAAATATTATACGATTAGCAACAGAAGCAACTCTTAATGAAATTCAAAATGAAAAATCAGGTGTATCCCTTGTTAAATACAAACTGCCAATTGAATAAACGAGTTAACATGTTAAATAGAAGATAAATAGTATGGAGTTAATTGTACCAACCCTCGGTGAATCTATAACAGAAGCAACTGTTTCTAAATGGTTAAAAAAAGTAGGTGAGTCATTTGAGGCTGATGAACCTTTGGTTGAGATTGAAACAGATAAAATTACAGTAGAAGTTCCAGCACCAAGTTCAGGATCCATTTCAGAAATAAAAGTTGAAGAAGGTGCTGATGTTAATATTGGTGGAGTGCTTGCTCTTTTAAGTGATACAAAAAATACAGATGTATCTGTAACAGCTAAAAAAACTGTTACAGAAAAACCTCTAGAACAAAAGGTTAAAGAAGAAAGAAAACAAGAAACTAAAATTAATAATCAAAATAAAGAAAGTAATAAGCTATCACCGGCTGTAAAAAAACTAATTGAAGAAAATGATTTAGATTTAGATCAAATTGCATCTTCAAGACCAGATGGTCGTTTAACAAAAGAGGATGTATTTCATTTTATGAATAACTCATCCACAAATAAACCAACTTCAAAAGAAAGAGAAGAAGTGGTGAAGATGTCAAAGATTAGGAAAACAATTGCAACTAGATTAAAAGAGTCTCAAAATACAGCTGCTATTCTTACAACTTTTAATGAAGTTGACATGTCAGAAATAATGAAAGTTCGTGAGTCAAAAAAAGAAGATTTCATGGAACGCTATAATGTAAAGCTTGGCTTAATGTCTTTTTTTGTTAAAGCAGTTGTCACAAGCCTTCAAGAATTTCCTGCTGTTAATGCAGAAATTCGTGAAGAGAATATTATTTATAAAAATCACTTTGATATTGGTATTGCTGTTGGAACGGAAAAAGGTCTAGTCGTTCCTGTATTGAAAGATGCTGATACTATGACCTTTGGTGATATCGAGCAACAAATTGTTGATCTGAGTACAAAAGCAAAAGAAGGCAGTTTAACTATGGATGATTTAATAGGGGGCACCTTTACTATTTCAAACGGCGGTGTATATGGTTCAATGTTAAGCACACCAATTATTAATAGACCTCAATCAGGAATTTTAGGTATGC
>Ga0208766_1001448_pt1 | contig 12606 bp, 9 predicted proteins | sample ETN01SmetaG_3_FD_185792 | JGI IMG/M metagenome (GOLD analysis project Ga0208766, IMG submission 185792) | Marine microbial and viral communities from oxygen minimum zone, Eastern Pacific Ocean - ETNP2014F12-01SV263 (SPAdes) (version 2) | ecosystem: Environmental > Aquatic > Marine > Oceanic ...
TGTTGATTTAATAAAGCACCCTGGCGCAGAGCAAATTGAGTCATTTGCAAATGGCTCCTTAAAAGTTGTTTCAGTAAAGGCTAGAAAAGATGGAATGTTGGTTAACAGGGAACTTAAAAGCATAAAAAGCGATATACCTGATACAGATACTTACGTTCCGGCAATATACAGAAAAGGAAAGCCCTTAATCCCAGATGGTAAAACAATCATTAAAGAAAATGATGAAATATACTTTTTGGCTGCAGAAAGCGATATTGACGGCATCGTCCAAGAAATGAGACTTCAAGATACTTCTTCATCAAGAATAATGATCATAGGCGGTGGAAAGATAGGGTTTGCATTAGCAAAAACTCTAGATGATGACTATAAAATTAAGATAATAGATCCAGACAAGGATAGGTGTGAGGTGCTTTCTAGGGAATTAAACAGAACAATTGTACTGAAGGGAGCTGGATCAGATGAAGAGCTCTTAAAAAGTGAAAACATAGAAAATATAGATATTTTTTGTGCCTTAACGAATGACGATGAAACTAATATCATGTCAGCGTTTCTTGCTAAAAAACTTGGAGCTAAAAAAACTATTATTATTGTGAATAATTACACTTATATAAATATACTTCCCAAAAATTTTGTTGACATAGCTCTCTCACCTCAGAGACTTACTGTCTCTATGGTTTTACAACATCTTGCAAAAGGTGATGTTCCTCAAGAGGTAATTTTTAAAATGCAAAGCGGGGCTGAGGCAATTGAAGGAATAATTCATAAAAATAAATTTACCGAAGGATTTTTTGATAAGCCTATTTCTGAACTTCCTCTTCCAAAAAGTTGTGTTATTGCAGCAGTGATAAGAGGGGAAGAGATTTTTATGCATTCAAAAGATTTGCTTCTCAAGCCTAGCGATAGGATTATAGTTTTTATTCTTGGGAAAACAGATAAAGAAAAAATAGAAAATCTTTTTCTAACAGACTAATGAATTACAAATCAATTTTTAATTTGTTGGGTATTCTGTTGGGAATATTTAGTCTTTCATTTATACCGCCCTTGGTGCTTACATTTATATATAACGAATCTGGTAGTGAAATATTTTTATACTCTTTCATATTTTTCTCTATTTTAGGTGGGGGCACATGGGCATCCACTCGTCAAAAAAATCTATCTCTTAACACTTCAGACGGCTTCATTATTACTACTTTATTCTGGGTTGTTCTTGCTTGCGCTGGATCAATTCCATTTTACTTTTTTTTGGGTCTTGGAATAAGCGATTCTATTTTCGAATCTGTTTCAGGAATAACAACTACTGGGGCCACTACAATTGTTGGTCTAGATAGTCTCCCGAAATCAATTCTTTTTTTTCGACAGCTCCTTCAGTGGATAGGTGGAATGGGGTTAATAATTTTAGCGGTAGCAGTAATGCCAGCTTTAGGAATTGGTGGCGGTCAGCTATACAAAATGGAGCTCCCTGGGAGTCATGGCAATCAAAAGCTAACCCCAAAGATAACAGACAGCGCAAAAGCTTTGTGGAAAATATATGTTGGTCTGACAGTTATGTGCGCAGCTCTATATCTACTTTCAGGGATGACTTTATTTGACTCCATTGCCCACAGTTTAAGCACTGTTGCTGGGGGTGGATTTTCAACCCACGATCAAAGTATTGGATTTTTTAATAGCGCCCTAATAGAATCTGTTTGCATTATTTTTATGTTGCTTTCTGCCGCCTCATTTGCTGTTCACTACGCAGCAATATTTGGCGGGAAACCGTTGAAATATTTTTATGATTCAGAGTTTAGATTTTTCTTATCTGTCGTAGTGTTAATAATTATTGTATCTTTGATCGTTCATATTATAAGTAACTCATATGCGGATATTTTTTCTGCTTTTAGCTCGACAATTTTCCATACGGTTTCTATAGTTACAACATCAGGTTTTACCACAGAGAACTTTTCACTATGGCCTGGTTTTTTGCCATATCTTTTGCTGGTTGGTGCATTTATGGGGGCGTGCTCTCAGTCTGTTGGCGGGGGAATTAAAGCTTGGAGAGTATTAATAATGATTAACCAAGCATATAAGGAAATATTAAAAACCATTCATCCAAATGCTGTTCTTGCCTCCAAGATTGGTACCAAGGTAATTGATGCAAAAATTGCTGAAAAAGTTTGGGGTTTTTTTTCTATCTATGTATTTATATTTATGTTTTTGCTGATGGCAATGCTTGGAACAGGTCTAAGTTTTGAGACTGCATTTTCTGCTGTAGGCGCATGCCTAAATAATTTGGGTCCTGGGCTGGGTGATGTAGCCGACAGCTATACAAATGTAAATGCGTTTGGAAAATTTATTTTGTGCTTTGCTATGATTTTAGGAAGATTGGAAATCTTCACTCTGCTTGTGTTATTTACACCTGCTTTTTGGCGTCGCTAAGTTTTATAAATATCTTTTGGCTTTTGTGAGAGCTTTCTAAATTTTTTATATTCCCATGAGTACTCTGTAGGAGATTTTTTAATCTCACGCTCCATTTCGGCATTCATAACATCAACTCCATTTTTGGAATAAATTTCTTTATTTGGTTTTTTAAAATTTATGATGTGGCCAATATCTTTATCGTAGGATAAATATGACATTAGAATTTGTTTTTTAGATTTTCTAGCAAGCTTAGGGGCAAGTGAAAATGAATAACACTCTTTGCCAAAAAATGTTGAGTAGGCCCCCAGCCCATCAGCTGGAACTTGGTCTGACGCCATACAGGTCATTTGATTATTTTCTAAAGATTTAAGAATAGTTTTTACCCCCCCTATTCCGGTTTCAACCATTTTACAATTTCCTTCTTCTCTAAATTTTTTTACAAATTTGTTAATTGGTTTTGATTTAATTATTTTATAGAGGGATGTATGCGATCTTTGAGAGCCAATCCATCTCAACATAAAATCTATACTTCTGTTGTGAAGAGAAAAAATTATTAGGCCGTTCTTCTGTTCGAGGTTGTTAAATAAAAACCTATTGTTAATTTTTTTTGTTTGATAGATTATTTTTTTGTTTGAGCGAGACCAGGTGTATAAAGTTTCATAAAAACTTTTTAATGTTTCTTTGTAACTTTCTTTGGCAAGCACATCTAATTCATGATCATCAAGACTACAAAAAGCAATGGATAAATTTTTCCTAGTAACCTTAAATGGCGGCAAAAATCTTAAAATGTGAAGAGGCACGGCTTTAAATACAATATCTAACATAAGAAATGCAAGTTTCAATGTAAAAATAGTAAAAATATAAAAAATGATTTTCATTTAAAGTTTTCTTTCTAATTATCGTCCTTTAATTATCAATTTTATAGATTTATCTATCGGAGTTACACAAAAACTCTATAGATATAATTAAAATAGCTGCATAATGTAGTCTTCTTATACATGAAATATAAAGGGTTATTTTGACAGCAAAAACAATGGAAGAACTGGTGGCTCTATGCAAAAGAAGGGGATTTATATTTCAATCCAATGAAATTTACGGAGGCTTGCAAGGTCTATATGATTATGGGCCGTTAGGTGTTGAGCTCAAAAACAACTTGAAACAGTCCTGGTGGAGAGAAATGGTTTTTGATAGAGATGATGTTGAGGGGTTGGATGCTTCTATATTAACAAAGCCAAATGTTTTAAAATTTTCAGGCCACGAAGACACTTTTACTGATCCACTTGTAGATTGTAAAGATTGTAAGTCTAGGTGGCGTGCTGACCAATTAAAGTCAGGCAAATGCCCATCTTGCGGATCAAAAAAACTAACAGATCCCAGGCCTTTTAATCTTATGTTTAAAACTTCAGTAGGGCCGGTTGAAGATAAAGATTCGTTTGCCTATCTAAGACCAGAAACAGCTCAACATATTTTTACAAACTTTAAGAATGTTGTAGATTCAACATCTAAGCAGCTTCCATTTGGAATTGCACAAATTGGTAAAGCTTTTAGAAATGAAATTACTCCTAGAAATTTTGTATTTCGAGTTAGGGAGTTTGAGCAAATGGAGCTTGAGTTTTTCGTCGCCCCTGGAACGGATGAACAATGGCATGAGTCTTGGGTTGAGGCAAGATTAAAGTGGTGGGATGAGCAGGGTATAAGCAGAAATAGTCTTAAGCTCTACCATGTTCCTGAAGATGAGCTTGCTCATTATTCAAAAGCTACAGTTGATATTATGTATCAATTTCCTCATGGACTTGAAGAGCTCGAGGGAATCGCTAACCGAACAGATTTTGATTTGGGGTCGCATAGTAAGAATCAAGCTGAGTTGGATATCCAATCTAGCGTTTTAGAAAACAATGAATCAAACGCAAGACTGGCAACACAAGATCAAGAAACAAAAAAATGGACTGTTCCGTATGTAATTGAGCCTTCGGCTGGAGTCGATAGGGGTGTTCTTGCTGTGTTAAATGAAGCATATAAAGTTGAGGAGCTCGATGATGGCAAAACAAGAACGGTTTTAAATCTAAAACCTCATCTGTCACCAATCAAAGCTGCAGTTATACCCCTCAAAAAAAATCATGATGGTTTGGTTGAAATTGCATCAAACATAAAAAAAGATCTCCAGAAGCTAAGATTAGGGCGGATATTGCTTGAAAACTCTGGAAATATTGGAAAAAGTTATAGGCGCCATGATGAAATTGGCACTCCTTTATGCATCACTGTTGATTTCGATACGCTTGAAGACAGCTCTGTAACAATTCGTGACAGAGACACAATGCAGCAAACAAGAATAGAGACATCAAAGCTCTCAAAGTATTTGGAGGACTTGATATTAAAGTAGACAAAAGTCTATATTTAATAAGTTTAAATAATTAGTATTGTTATATTTTATTTGGTTTTTTTATCAAGCCTGATTTTCGTCTCTTTAACTATTATTGTTTGTTCGTTTTTTTTCTCCATTCAATCAGTTCAATATATTGGAAAAATGTGGATTTTATTTATTTTAAAATCCCTAAAAGTGCTCTGCGGTATAGGTTGGAATATTAAGGGAATAGAAAACATCCCTAAAACCCCATTCGTTATGGCTGCTAACCACCAAAGCCCATGGGAGTCTTTTTTTCTTCAAACATTGTTTATACCTACCAGCAGCATAATGAAGAGAGAAATTCTTATCATTCCTTTTTTTGGTTGGGCAATCTCAAGACTTAAGCCGATTTCAATAAACAGAAATTTAAAAATTGAAAGTCTAAAAAGGGTTATTGTGGATGGTGGCCAAAGAATTAGAGAAGGGTATGCTGTATTGGTTTTTCCAGAAGGCACAAGAAAAAAGCCAGAGGATGGTATTGGGAGGTTTGGAAATAGTTGTGGTGTTTTGGCATCTAATGAAGCAGTTCCAATTATTCCTATTTGTCACAACTCAGGTAAATACTGGGTAAATAAGTCTTTTAAAAAAAATAGTGGAGATATAAATATAGTTATTGGCAAGCCTATCATTGGCTCTGATCCAAAGAAGTTAACAGAAGAAGCTCGCTCCTGGATTGAAAAAGCCTATTCAGAAATTAACTAGATATCTAAATTTGATACTGAAAGCGCATTTGTTTCTATAAACTCTCTTCTAGGTTCAACATCATCGCCCATTAAAGTTTCAAACATATCAGTTGCATCTTGCGCGTCTTTGATATCAACTCTCATCATTCTTCTGTTCTCAGGGTCCATTGTTGTATCCCAAAGTTGGTCTGGATTCATTTCTCCTAAACCTTTATACCTTTGAACATCAATTCCTTTCGATCCTGATTTAGAAAACTCTTTAATGGCCTTGTCTTTCTCACCTTCATCGGAAGCATAAACAAAGGACTTTCCTTTGCTAATTTTATATAAAGGTGGCATCGCGATATATACATGCCCTCTTTCTAAAATATCAAAATATTGTTGGTAGAAGAAAGTTAAAAGCAGTGTTCTGATGTGGGATCCATCTACATCGGCATCTGTCATAATTATAATTCTATGGTATCTTAGTTTTTCTATATCAAAGTCTTCCGTTCCGATACCGCAGCCCATTGCCTTAACAAGCGTTCCTATTTCAGCAGATGAAAGCACTTTATCAATTCTGGCCTTTTGAACATTTAGAATTTTTCCTTTCAATGGCAATATAGCCTGATATTTTCTGTTACGCCCTTGTTTTGCAGATCCGCCTGCTGAATCACCCTCTACCAAATATATTTCAGATAGAGCGGGGTCTTTTTCTTGGCAGTCTGCTAACTTACCAGGAAGCCCTGCTAATTCTAAAACCCCTTTTCTCCTTGTCATTTCCCTAGCTTTTCTGGCTGCCTCTCTTGCAAGGGCTGCTTCAGAGACTTTAGACAATATTGCTAGAGCTTCTTTTGGGTTTTCTAGCAAAAATTCATTAAGTCCCTTGTTTAAAACGGAACTAACTATCCCCTCTACTTCAGACGATACAAGCTTTTCCTTGGTTTGAGATGAAAATTTTGGATCTGGCACTTTAACTGATATAACAGCAATTAACCCCTCTCTAACATCTTCTCCAAGTAATTCTACTGGGGAGTTTTTGTTTAGCTCTTCTTTTTTAACAAATGCCTTTAAAACCCGAGTTAGGCTTGATCTAAAGCCAGATAGATGGGTTCCCCCGTCTTTTTGAGGAATGTTGTTTGTATAGCATAAGACGCTTTCGTTATATGAATCGTTCCACTGCATTGCAACCTCAACCGTTACACCTTCTTGGCCCCCTTCACACTGAACTGTCTGGCATAAGGCGTGCTTCCTTCCTCTAAGATAATCAACATAGCTTGATACGCCGCCTTCATTCTTGAATTTTTTTGATTTGCCGGTTCTGGCGTCTGTTACCTCAATACTGACCCCTGCATTTAGGAAAGAAAGCTCCTGGATCCTTTTATTTACTCGGTCAGCTTCAAAGTTAATTGAGGTAAATATTTTATCAGATGCGCTAAAAGTAATCTCGGTTCCGGTCTCCTTAGATGCTTTAATCTTTTTAAGTTTAGTTTTAGCCAAGCCTTCACTATATTTTTGTTGATACATGCCCCCGTCTCTGCATATAGTTAAGATTAACTCCTTAGAAAGGGCGTTTACCACAGAAACGCCAACGCCATGAAGGCCTCCTGATACTTTATATGAATTATCATCAAACTTTCCGCCTGAATGGAGCGTTGTCATAATCAATTCAGCAGCAGGGACCCCCTCACCTTTGTGGGTGTCTACAGGTATTCCTCTTCCATTATCTTTAACAGTGATTGACTCATCTTTGTTGATTATAATGTCTATCTTAGAACAGTGGCCTGCCATTGCCTCATCTATACAGTTATCCACTACTTCAAAAATCATATGATGAAGCCCAGAACCATCATCTGTATCTCCTATGTACATACCAGGCCTTTTCTTAACAGCCTCAAGGCCTTTCAAAACTTGAATATTAGATGAATCGTATTTTTTGTCTTTTGATTTCTTTTTTGGCATTTTTTTATTTTAATTGTTCCACGTGGAACTTTTTAAATGATTGTTTTTTATCGTTTATTTTACTATCAAATAGGTCAACAATGTTTGAAAAAACAAAACGATTTTCAATATATTTCAAGGTAGGCAAAAAGCTCTCTAGCATCTCTCTATCTAGCTCTGATGAAAGATCATCGAGAAGAAGAATGGGGCTTAGGTTAAATGATCTTCCTAAATATATATTTTGTGAAAGTGACCACAGGATTGAAAGCAGTTTTTGTTCGCCTCGTGAAAAAATATCTTTTATTAGTGAGCCCTTACTTTCAAATATAACGTCTGCTTTATGAGGACCTGCTGTTGTAGTTTTTCTTCTTAGGTCAACATTGTTTGTATGTATGAGACTTTCCATTAAACCTAAATTATTATTAAAGCCAGATTTTAGGCTTATCTCCAAGTCAGAAAAAATATCAGCTCTTTTATTTTCAAGGGCTAAATTATTAACAAGGCCATCATAAATTTTTTTTACTTCAATAATTAGATTTTCTCTCAAACGATTTACCCTTTCCCCGCAATCAACTAAATGGGGATCATAAGCTTTTGCTTGGGCCATATCTCCAATTTTTAGCGCAGAATTTCTTTGTTTTAAAGATCGAAAATAGCCAAACCAATCTTTTGCGTAATCAGGAGACGCAATAAAAAGCCCCCTATCTAGCTGTTTTCTTCTGTATTCTGGGGCATTATCGTTATAAAAGAAGGTCCTGCTATCAATAGAAAAGGAGGGAAAAGCTCTCACAAGCTCGCTTATAGTCACTTTAGAGTTATTAATTTTAATATTAATGGGTTTTGTTGTAGATTTTTTTACCTCTAAAATTGAGCCGCTGCTATCGTCATATGCCTTGATAGCAAAGGCCCTATGGCCTTTTTTGATGAGAGATTCAAGGTTGGATGTTCTAAACGACCTGCCTGAGCTCGCAATATAAATAGATTCAAGTATTGAGGTCTTCCCGCTGCCATTTTTGCCATAAAATAGGGTGGATTTAGAAGAAAGATCGATAGATAAAAAATCAAAGCATCTAAAGTTTTGCAGCTCTATCTTTGAGAAAGCCACTAACCTAGATTAAGAGTGGCATTACAACATATTTTGGGCTATCGCTTCCTGGTGGTGTAAGTAAGCAGCTTTTATCTGATCCAAAGAAATTAATATGGCATGTGTCAGTTTGCATGTGAGACATTATTTCTTGGAGGTATGTAACATTAAAAGCAATGTCTAGCTCTTCTCCATTGTATGTTGCTGGAAAAAATTCTTCAGCCTCTTCCTGCTCTGGATTGTTTGCTGAAATTCTTACACCATCATTAGATGTAATTAATCGAATGCCTTTATATTTCTCGCTTGATAAAACAGAAACCCTGCTAAGAGTTTCTGAGAAATCTTTAACATTAATTTCTAAAACCGAGCTTTCGCCGGAAGGAATTACCTGTTGATAGTCTGGAAATTTACCATCTATTAATTTACTTTTAAAAACCAAATTTCCGACTGCAAGCTCCAAAGAAGCATCGTTAATTTTTAACTCCGCATCTCCATCTTCGTCAGATAAAAATTTTGCCATTTCATTAATTGATTTTCTGGGGATGATTCCAGAAAAAGAGTTATCAGATTGAGTTGAAAGATTGGCAACTGCTAAGCGATGTGCATCTGTTGTAACGGCTGTAATTTCCCCACTACTTATTGATAAATATAAACCATTTAAGTAATGCCTCCAATCTTGATTGCCCATAGCAAACGAAGTGTTTCTTATTAGCTCTCTTAGTTCTTTAGCGGGAATAACGATCGGTGAATCTCCAGACTCTATGTCAAAGATAGGAAAGTCAGCGCTGGGAAGTGTTGATAGTGAGTACTTACCATTTGTTGTTTTAATATTTAATTTATCGCCACTCAATGATAATTTTATTTCTTCTCCGTCTGGAATTAATCGGCAAAGCTCATTTAATTTTTTGGCTGATGTTGTTGTTTTTCCTGCAGATGTTACGTTTGATAGTGGGCCACTTGTTGTCACCTCTGACTCAAGATCTGTGGCTGTTAATTTAAAAGAATTTTCATCAACCTCAAACAATACATTTGCAAGTATTGGAAGTGTTTGTCTTTTTTCTACGACACCCAGGGTGAAGTTAAGAGCTGAAACAATATCCTCTTTTTTAACAATGATTTCCATTTAATTTGTTAGTGTCCTATTTAGGTTTCTATAATCCTCTTCAAGTGAAGGAATTTCTTTTCTTAACTCTTTAATCTTACTACAGGCGTGGAGAACAGTAGTATGATCTCTTCCATTAAAAGCTTCACCAATTTCAGGGAGGCTGTGATTTGTTAATTCTTTTGTCAGCGCCATGGCTAATTGTCTTGGTCTGGTGATAGATCTGCTTCTTCTTTTTGATAAAAGGTCTGATAGTTTAATGTTGTAATATTCTGCTACAGTTTTTTGAATGTTGTCTATGCTTACCATTTTTGCAGAGATAACAAACAGATCTTTTAAGGACTCTTTTACAAATGGAATGTCTATCTCTTTATCGGCAAAGCGAGAATTTGCAACGACTCTTTTTAATGCACCCTCTAACTCTCTGATGTTTGATCTAATTCTTTCTGCTATATATATTGCGCAATCATTTGGTAGGGTGACGCCCATGGAGTTTGCCTTGCTTAAAAGTACCGCGGCACGGGTTTCAAGCTCTGGTGGTTCAATAATAACCGGTAAGCCCCAACCCAACCTAGATTTTAAACGCTCTTCAAGGCCATCAATCTCTTTGGGATATTTATCACATGTAAGTATCATCTGATGGTTTCGATCTAGAAGCGCGTTAAATGTATGAAAAAACTCCTCTTGGGACTGCTCTTTCCCTGCAAAAAACTGGATATCATCGATCAAAAGAGCGTCGGCATTCCTATAAAACTCCTTAAACTCGCTCATAGCGCCTAATTGGAGGGCTTTTACCATATCTGCAACAAATTTTTCTGAGTGAACGTAGACTATTCTTTTAGAGGTGTCAGAATTAAGTATTTCATTGCCAACAGCATGCATTAAGTGTGTTTTTCCAAGCCCGACACCACCATAGATAAATAATGGGTTATAGTCACCCTTTGGGTTGGCTGCTACTTGTTTTGCAGCTGCCAAAGCCATATGATTAGATTTTCCCTCTACAAAAGAATTGAAAGTAAAATGTTGAACTAAACCAGGGGTGTTTTCCTCGGTAACATTTAGTTTCTCGACAAATGTTGATTTGTCTAGAGTTTTAAATTTTACACTTAATGATTCATCAGAGCTATTTACCAAATTTTCAATTATTTGGCCTAGGTTTTCTTTTACATATGTAAGAACAAAATCATTTGGGGCGCTGATCTCAAGGGCATTTTTATTAATGTCGGCTCTTAGAGGTTTAATCCAGGTGTTAAACTCTTCTTGTGACAGCTTGGCTTCAAGTTTTTCAGTGCATTCAGACCAAAATTTCAATTTATTAGACCTCCAGTAGAAAAGTTAGTCTAACAAAAACTAACAAGATATCTACAGCATAAGCATATGTATTTTCTGTGGATAACTTGTTGGTATCTACTCTGTTTGTTTTTGGGCTTTTTTTTCTTTCAATTCACTCACAATGCTTTATAATTCACGCCTAATTTTTTGAGTAACTATGAAAAGAACATTTCAACCAAGCACGTTAAAAAGAAAGCGAACTCATGGTTTTAGGGCAAGAATGTCAACCAAGGCTGGCAGAGCCGTTATTGCCAATAGAAGAAAGAAGGGCCGCAAGGTATTAACTGCTTGATTTTTTAGGCTCCACTATTTCAAAAAAAATTTATCACTCAAGTTATTCATCAATATTTTTTGATGATGATTCTCCAAACCCAAAACTAAAGATTGTAGTAAAGAAGAAAGACTATTCTTTGGCGGTGCAGCGCAATAAAATTAAACGCTGGATAAGAGAAATTTTTAAAAAAAATTTATTGAGCCATGGATATGTTGTTGTTGTAAGGTGTGGCTTTTTAGAGACCGGATTTAAAAATATCTCTTCTGATTTTCAAGCTGCGTTAGATAACTTTGTAAATAAACAGCAAGACGATTAATATGAAAAAGTTTTTAATATTTATGATTGGTTTTTACCAAAAATATTTAAGTTTTTTGTTAGGTAAGAATTGTAGGTTTGAGCCAACATGCTCTCAATACGCAAAAGAGAGTGTTGAGACTCATGGTTCCTTTGTTGGGGGTTACTATTCTTTGGTAAGAGTTTTAAAATGCGGACCATGGTCAGCCGGTGGAGTAGATGAGGTAAAAAAATGAATTGGAGATATTTTTATATTGGCTCTGTTGTTGCTTTGTCATATGTTTTATTTTTGTCGTGGAACTCGGAAAAAGAAATAAAACAGGAGTTTGCTGAGGCCTCTGCAATTGTAGAAAGTCAAACCGAAGAGGTATTACCTACAGGTGAAACAGTTGGTTTGGTGGAAATACAAAACAGCAAACTGATTTTGAAAATAAGCCCAACCACTGGAAAAGTATGGCAAGCCAGATTAAAGGAACACACGTATCTTAATAATAAAGATTCTCTGGGTATAAGGCTGTTTGGGTTTGATAGAGCGGATGGGTTTAAGTTTTATTTAAACAGTGGTTTTGTAGCTCAAGCAAAAACATTTAAGGTTGTTGAGATATTGCCTTCATCTTTAAAGTTGCTTTCTGTGGATGGAATGGTTTCAAAAGAAATTACTTTAAAAACGGATGATTATGAGCTTTTAATAGAAGACAGGTGGGTTGGACAGCTTCCATTGGATGTCCCAGCGCCATATGTGGCAATGTATAGAACTGATCAGCGGCCGTTAGATGCTCGGGACAATTTTTTTGAAAACAGCTCCTACACTGGTGTTGCTTTTAATACACCCGATGAGCCTTATGCGAACACAAGGCTAAGAGGTGTTGATGAACGAATTGAGTATTTCCAAAGAGGTGGCTGGGTTGCATTTATACAAAAATATTTTATGGCAGCTATTCTTACCCCATCGGACAGGGTTCAAGCGTTGGTTGCTTTGCCACCATCGGATGAATCAAACACATATGTTATGGGCGCAATTTCTAGGGAGGTTAAGGCTGGTGAGGTTAGTTCTGGTGTTGGTCATAGAATATTCCTTGGTCCCAAGGTTAGGTCTGATTTAATTAACAGGGCTCC
>Ga0208766_1001458_pt1 | contig 12569 bp, 8 predicted proteins | sample ETN01SmetaG_3_FD_185792 | JGI IMG/M metagenome (GOLD analysis project Ga0208766, IMG submission 185792) | Marine microbial and viral communities from oxygen minimum zone, Eastern Pacific Ocean - ETNP2014F12-01SV263 (SPAdes) (version 2) | ecosystem: Environmental > Aquatic > Marine > Oceanic ...
CCAATTCTCTATCATCCATTGTAAATGAACCTTCTTTGTATTCTGAAAAATGTCTTGCAATGTCATGATCTAGTGCTCCACATGTTGTAATCACAACATTACACCATTTTTTCTTGATCATATCGCGTATGATTCCTCTAAAGCCTGTAGAAACAATTGCTCCAATAAATGACAAAAATTTTGTACATTTTTCATCACTAATCATGTTGTATAGGATGTCTACGCCTTCTGCAACATTTCTTGCTTCAAAACCTCCTGCCTGTGCTAATTCTTTGAATATGTGGTCTGTGTTTGAATCATTAGATATGTCCACATCTTTGACTGTACGTCCTGGGGTAATCATGATATTATAAAATGAACATTTGACTAGATATTCCTATCCTTTTATGAATACAATATTGATTTTTACCGATGAAAAATTTCTCATTCTAGTATAATTGAGAAAACTCCAAACAATAGTACAAAAATTCCTCCAAGTATAATTGCTTTAGATATTATCCCCATCGTTAATTGTAATAAATTGAAAAATTTAAAGTAGTAGTATTTGGACAATTTACTGTTGAAACATTACTTGTTGTTTACCATTTTGATTTTGGGCATCTTTTCAATTGGTTTTGCCTCTTTTGCTGAAGCACATCCACATGTTTCTCTTGAAATAATGGACACACATTCACATGATCTGTACACAAATCAAGATTTTGTAATTCATACATTTGAACAAGTAATTTTGTTTGTAGGCCAATTGCAAAATATAATTTTTAATTAATTATTTCTTCTTTGATTTTCCATCAAATGCTTCTTTAACTAGTTCTTTTGCTTTTTTGACAGTAATTTTTTCTTTAGATTTTCTTAACTCTTCAACAGTTTTGGTCTTGGTCCATCCCTTAGAAACTGCAGTTTCTAATGTTGTTTTTACAAAATCAGATGATGTTTTTTCTTCTTTCTTCAATTTTTTTTCTAGTTTTGCTATTTTAGATTCTATTTCTTTTTCAGATTTTGGTTTTACTTTCTTTGTTTTACTTGCTTTTTTCTTAGGTTTTTCTTCTTCAGCATGTGGGCTTCCAGATGTAGTTTCTTGAACGTAACCTTTTGGTAATGTTGCGCCTTTCTTCGTCATTCTTTCAATATAATCTTCTTTTTCTTTTTGTTGGGCATCCATCATTTTTTTAGATTCTACTTTACTCTTTTCTTCTTCTTTTTCATTCTCTTCAGCTTCTGCTAATAATCTCTCATTCTTTTCTTTTTCCTCCTCTTTTTTCTTTTTAATATCATCTTTCAATGCTTTTTCTAATTCATTCTTTTCTTTTTCAGCAGCTTTTTCTCTAGCTTCTGCTTCTTTCAAAAATTTCTCAGCTTTTACTCTTTCTTTTTCCTCTTCTTTTGCAATTTGTTTTTTTACAGATTTATTTTCATCATTATCTTCAACAGGAATTTCTTCAACTGTCTCAATTCTCTGAGTACGACGTTTACGGACAAAATTTCTTGTATCTTCTGCAACCGTTGATGGTTTACTTGCGGATTCTCTAAAACCTTTGAATACATTTGACATTCGTTTTTGAATTGTTGATTTTGCTTCTGCTAAAATCTCAGCTTTTGTTTCTTTAGCAGCTTCGGCCTTTGTTTCCTTGGCAGCTTCTGCTTTAACCTCTATTTCTGATTCCATCTTTGTTTTTGGTTTTAATTTTTTTGAAATTGTATTTTTATATCTTTTACCGGCCTCTTTTTCTAATTTTAATCTCCTTGCAATTCTCTCTTTTAGCTCTTTTACTTCCACTTCTTTTTTCTTTTTCTGAATTTTTTGTATTTCAGATTTTACCTTATCGACTTTTTTTAGATATTTTTCCTCATATTTTTCAAGAACTTCTCTTCGTAAATTGGTAGCACCATCTTTTTTTGATGAAAATTTCCATTTCATGCAATAATTTTACAATATTGTTAATTATACTGTGAATTAGTTCTAACGACTTAGAACATTATTTTATTTCTTAGATTTAGATTTTTTTTGTTCTATTTCTGCTTGTGCAGCTGCAACTATTGCTATAGGAATTCTGTGTGGTGATGCACTAACATAAGATACGTTGGCAGAATGACAGAATTTGATTGAATTTGGGTCTCCACCATGTTCTCCACATATGCCAATTTCTAAATCCTTTTTGATGTCTCTTCCTTGTTTTATTCCAATTTTCATTAGATGGCCTACACCATTAACATCAATTGATTGGAATGGACTAGTCTCTAAGAGCTCTTTTTCCATGTATTCTGGAAGGAATTTTCCCTCTGCATCTTCTCTACTAAAGCTAAACACTGCTTGGGTTAAATCATTTGTTCCAAAACTGAAAAATTCTGCCGTGTTTACTAATTCATCAGATGTAAGACATGCACGAACAACTTCTAGCATGGTACCAAAGTTTATCTTAAATTTCTTTTTGTACTTTTTCTCCATTTCTTTTTTAACATCGTCATAGATTGATTTGATATAGTTTAATTCAGCTACGCTTCCAATTTGTGGAATCATTATCTGTGGTTTTGCATTGACTTTCTTTTTTGCAAGTTCTGCTGCTGCCTCAAAAACTGCAGTAATTTGCATTCTGTAAATTTCCGGATATGTGATTGCGACTCTAACTCCTCTATGTCCCATCATTGGATTAATTTCTGCTAATTCGCGTGCCCTATCTAAAACTCGTCTAGTTTTTTCACTACGATCTTTTTCTTTGGTCATTTTTTCCTTTAGTTCTTCAGGATTTGGTAAGAATTCGTGTAATGGTGGGTCTAGTAATCTGATAGTGACTTTGTATCCCTCCATTGCCTTTAGAATTCCAATAAAATCGCTTTTCTGTAATTGTTGTAATTTTTTGAGTACTGCATTTCTTTCTTTTTCTGATTGAGCCATTATCATTTCAACAAATAATCCAATTCTATCTGTCTCGTTAAACATTCTCTCAGTTCTACACAATCCGATTCCTTTTGCACCGTATTGTCTTGCTAATTTTGCTGCATCTGGTGTGTCGGCATTTGCACGAATTCCTAATTTTTTAGTATTCTGTGCCCAACTAAGAACGGTTTGAAAGTCTTTTGTGACCTTAGGTTCTACTGTTGGTACTTCTCCGATAAACACAGTACCTACACTACCATCAATTGAAATCATCTGATTTTCTTTTACAGTTATTCCATTTGCAGTACATGTGTTTTTATCATAATTGATCTTTAATTCTGAACATCCTACAATACATGGTTTACCCATTCCTCTTGATACAATTGCTGCATGAGATGATTTCCCTCCCAGACTTGTTAGAATTCCTTCTGCTGAGAAAAACGCTGGTACGTCTTCAGGTTTTGTCTCTTTTCTAATCAAAATGACCTTTTTTCCTGCTTCTCCTAACTCAATTGCCTTTTTTACATCAAAAATTGCAATTCCGCTGGCAGCTCCAGGTGACGCTGCAATTCCTTTTGCTAATTGTTTATGTTCTTTTATTTTTGATTCATCCATTGTTCTGTGAAGCAATGCTTCTAGTTGTTGTGCTGGAATTCTGGTCAATGCTTTATTTTTATCAATTAATTTTTCTTTGACCATGTCTACTGAAGTTTTTACAAGTGCTCCTGCACTCATTTTTGCAGTTCTTGTTTGTAAAAGGTAAAATTTTCCTTGTTCTATGGTAAATTCAATATCTTGAGGTTCCCTGAAGTGTTTTTCTAATCTTGCACATGCACTACTTAATTCTTTATGAGATTTTGGCATATCTTTTTTTAACAATTCAACATTTTTTCCAGTTCTAACTCCTGCAACAACATCTTCTCCTTGCGCATTGATTAGATATTCACCTTCAATTTCTCGTTTACCGTTATGTCCGTTTCTTGTAAATACTACTCCTGTAGCACTGTCGTCTCCCATATTCCCAAATACCATTGTTACAACATTTACTGCTGTTCCATTTGCAATATCTTTAGTAATTCCATTTTTCTCTCTATAAACTACTGCTCTTTCTCCCATCCAACTTTTGAATACTGCTTCTATTGCTAATCCTAGTTGTTCATTAGGAGTGTCTGGAAATTTTCTTTTTGTATGATTCTCACAAATTTTCTTATATTCTGAAACAATGTTCTTTAATGATTTGACATTTAATTTACTATCGTCTTTTACGCCTTGTTTCTTTTTAGCAGAATCTAATACGTGATCAAATTTTTCATCATTTACTCCAAATACTACTTTTCCAAATAATTGGATAAATCTCCTGTAAGAGTCCCATGAAAATCGTGGATTCTTTGTCTGTGTTGCAAATCCTTCTACTGTTTTTTCATTTAATCCTAAATTCAAAATCGTATCCATCATTCCTGGCATTGAAATTGCAGCACCTGAACGAACTGAAACTAAAAGTGGATTTTTTGTAGAATTCCATTTCTTTCCTGTCTTTTTTTCCATTTTTGCAATATTCTTCATCACTAAAGGCATCACATCTTTTGGAAGTTTCTTTCCATTATCATAATACTTGTTACAAACTTCTGTTGTGATGGTAAACCCTGGTGGTACTGGGAGTTTTAGGCGTGTCATTTCACTTAATCCTGCACCTTTTCCACCTAACAGCATTCTATTTTTGCTATCTGCTTCTTCAAATGCATAAACTGGTCTATTTTTTACCATGCAGAATTTTGTCGATTTACTGGCTTTTTAAACCCTTACAAAACTCTGAGATTATTTTTTCCCAATTTTTTGCTTTTACAATTCCACTTGCAACAAGAATTCCATTTGAACCTAATTCCCTTGCTTTTGAGACATCTTGTCCTGAAACAATTCCTGCACCACATAATAATTTTGTAGAATTTTTAGACGAACTAACTGCTTTCACTGCATTTGTAATCAATGCTGGTTTCTCAGTAGAAATTGCTCTACCTGTCCCAATTAATTCTGGTGGTTCTATTGCAATGAATGTTGGATTTAATTTTGAATATTTTTTTGCCTCATTGACATTTTTTACACACAATACCGTTTTCAATTTCAATTTTTGTAAGCGTTTCACTAATGAAATAATCTCTTTTTCAGAAATTCGGTGTTCACTATGATTTATTATTGAACCATTAATTTTTGATTTTTTAACAATTTCTGGAACCATGAATCCTGTAGTGCTTCCAACTTTTTTATCATCTACATGTTGAGCTAAAACTATTATCTTGAATTTTGTAATTAATGGAATAAGATGATGTGGAGGGGCAATTGCAATTGGTATTTTGTATTTCTTTGAAATTTTTTCTGAAATTTTTGCAATTTTGATTATCTTATCTCCTGCAATTTCTTCATAGTTTTTACAATTTATAATGAACATTTTATTTCCTAATTGATTCGAAGGCTTTCTCATATTTTAGCTTCATTATAAGAACCGTCATTGTTAGAAACATTGCAGCTAAATTGACTCCTATGATGTATACGTCATCAATTTCAATTCCATAAATGAGCCATAACACCGCTCCGGCAAATATTGCCATTACAAGATACCTTGAAACATCTTCCAGTTTTTTTGTCTTATAACCTTGAATTATTTGTGGTACCCATCCTATTAGGATTAAAACTCCTGCTGCAATCGCAACTATACCTAATGTAAATTCGTCTAACATATCAATTCCAGAAAAATTGGTCCAATCCTGTTTGTTTTGGTTTACCAAGAATAGTGTCAAAATCTAGATCCATGGATGATGTTATCTGTTCTAATGTACTCTCCATAAACTCCATGTATTTTTTAGAGTCAATTTCGTCTTGTCTTGCTAGTTCCACTGGTTTTACGCCCGGTTTATTGAGTATTTTAACATATGATATCTTATCTCCTTTCTTTATCTCTCTAGTTGTTTCTAGTTGTTTTGCAGCTCGTATGTGCTGTGGAATTGTTTTTACATATTCTGCTGGAGCCTTACTAAGTGTAACATTAAATGTTAATTCATTGAGCGGAATACTTTTCTCTTGAACTCGTTTTGCGTAATCTGCAATTTTATCACTTACCTTCTTTTTTGCATTGTTGAATTGTTCTGCATCTTGTACTTCTGCAAGTATGTCTAATAACTCATAAAATAATGTCTTGATAAATGGAGGTGTATGTGATTTTTTCCCTGTTAATCCTTTAACATCGACTTTGCCATTTTTTGTTACTCCAAAATAATTTTTTTTCCTATTACTTAACACCACATATCTGTAATCTTTGTCAATTTCTAATTCTACTCCGTGATCTTTTTTTGCCAGCTTAATAATATCATCAATTTGTTCTACAGTTGGTTTTTTGACAAAAAGTGAATCTGTATCTCCATATAGAACTTCTAATTGTATGCCTTTACATTTTTCAATTGTATCCATAATGATGTGTCTTCCTAATGCTGTTGTTGCTTCTGCTGCTGGAAGAAAATATAATGGAAATATTTCTGCACCCATAACTCCATAACTTGCATTAAGAATTACTTTTAGCGCCTGACTAACTACTGTGTACAGTTGTTTTTCTTCATCTGTGATATTTTCTTTTTTTGATAAACTTTTGTAATAATTTACACGCAAGTCTCGTAATGATCCAATAATTAATGATGTTAGTCCATTCTTTTTTGTACATCCCCAATGAGATGTGCCAGGAATCGCATTTTTCTTACATTCTTCATGTGGACATCTAACAGTTTCATATGATAAATTATTCACTTTAATTATACTTGGATATAGACTTGCAAAATCCATTACTGTTACATCAAAATGAACTCCTTCAACTGGTTCTATTACTAGTCCTCCTCGATATTTTTTATCTTTAATCACCGCATCATTTGCCATCCCTGATGATTTCTCTTCAATCTCATTTCGTCTTGGAATGAGGAAATTATTTTTTCTATGTTCGTAATATAGTAAACTACGAATCCATTGTGAAACTCCCATTCTAGATATATCATCAATTGGCATTCTTGCAATTCGTGTAATTACAACTAGAAGATTCATGAGTAAATCTTGATTAAAACTTGTAAGCTTGAATGTTAGATATGCGTCATTTTGACAATATTTTGCAATTTGATAATATGTCATGTTGTCAATCTCTACTCCGTAATCCATTTTCTGTTCGCCCAAAACCCCTTTTGAAACGCTATTGAGAGAAAAGTCTGAATATTTTTGTGAGAAAACGTAAATCTGAAATGCCTTGTTTGAAAATGTTCTATACAAATCTAAATGAACACCTTTTGTTAATGTTGCAGAATCCTTCATCATGTATAATGGATTTATTTCATCTGAAATCCCAAGTCTTTTTGCACGATTATACAAGTAAGGAAGATCAAAACCGTCTCCATTGTATGTGATTAATACTGGATATTTTTTTACTAATTCAAATGTGTCTTCAATTAGCTTTTTTTCTTGATCTTTTTCATAAAATATAACTTCGATATTTTTATCTAAATCATTTACGCCTTCTTCAATCCCGTCTCTTCTCAATACAAAAACTCTCTTTAATCCATCACTTGCTTCAAAACCTACTGCTGTGACTTTCATGTCTGCAATTTTTACATCTGGAAGTCTTTTTCCATCAGTTTCTACTTCTATGTCTAAACTCATTCTTCGAATTTTTGGTACAGGTTGATTAAGAAGTTCTGCCCAGTTTGAAACTTCTTCTTGAAATTGTTTTGTATCTGTCATGCCTGTATTTGCTAATTTATCAAAAAGCATGCTTTTCATTGCCAAGTTTGTCTCATCAGACATCTTAAAATCATGAGGAATTATTTTGTCATTTTCAATTCTATAGTATTTTCCAATAATTAGTGAATTATCATAAAGATAATTTTCATAATATTTGATATCTGATTCCCATGATTCAACTACATTTCTGATACTCTGTGTTGTCTGTGTGCCTCCTATTGCTAGAGGATCTGCAACAATAATTTTTGAAACTTGGATTTCTTTATCTTTTAGTGTATCAATTTTTTTTACAGTTTTGATTTCTATAACATCTTCTCGTTCTGATAAAAATTCTAAATCTTCTGGAGCCATTTTTGAAAAGCAATATGGTCGGTGACCTGTCTTATCTTCCCACAGGTAAATTTTCTCTGATTCTGGGTCATAAAATTTGAGACTGACTTTCTTCGTTTTTCCAATATATGATGCAGAAATTAATAATGAATTTGGTATATTTGCTACTTTATCTTGTTTAAAATCTTCAACTGCTTCCATGTCTATTCTTTTGGAGAAATCATGTCCTTGGCCCATCTTTCAATTTTAGTTTTATCTAAAATTTCAATTTCAACCCCTGCTTCTTTAATTAAATCATAATCTGTTTCTGGATATTCATCAATACATACAAATTTTCGAATCCCTATCGTTATTGCCATTTTTGTACATTCTAAACATGGAACAAAAGTAGAATACAATACTGCTCCTTGAACCCCTGCTTCTATACCTAAAATTGCACAATGCATAATTGCATTTGCTTCTGCATGATTACAAACACATCTTCCGAGCCCTTCTCCTGATTTTACTTTTCCATCCATTCGGTCTTTGCATCTTTTACATCCTCCTTCAAAACAATTTTTGATTCCTGGGGGTGTTCCATTATATCCTGTTGCAAGTTGTCTATGGTCTCTAACAATCACTGCTCCTACGCTTCTAGTTACGCAGTTTGATCTTAACGATGCTAGTTTTGCTTGAAGCATAAAATACTCATCCCAATCTGGTCTTTCAAAATTGTCTGACATGAAAAATTATTTAATTTGCCAACATATAACCTCTAAGTGACTTCTTATCAATTGTAAACCATAAATGATATGTTTCTCTCTTTCCAACTAATGGGATCTAGTTATTATGAACACAAATTGATCAAGCCTAACTCTATTGAATCTCGTGATTATCAGGTTAATCTAGCAAATGAGGCAAAAAATGAAAATTCTTTAGTTGTTTTACCTACCGGTCTTGGGAAAACAACTATTGCCTTACAAATCATGGCTCATATACTGTCTCAAAACAAAGGAGGGGTCTTACTCTTGGCTCCCACCCGCGTACTTGTTAATCAGCATTTTGATTTTCTTAAAAAAAATTTACTTTTAGATGATATTGGAATTGTGACAGGTGAGGATTTGATAAACAAACGTAAAAAATCTTGGATGAATAGTGTGATTTGTGCAACTCCTGAAATTACTCGTAATGATCTAGAACGTAACATGATTGACACTGATCAATTCAGTCTTGTGATATTTGATGAGGCGCATAGGGCTGTTGGTGACTATGCATATACAGGAATTGCAAATCATTTCAAAGAGAAATCCCTCATACTGGGAATGACTGCTACACTTCCTAGTGAAAAAGTAAAGGCCACTGAAATTATTGTATCTCTAGGAATTCAAAATATACTACAAAGAACTGATGAAAGTCCTGATGTTCAACCATACATCCAAAAAACAAACACTGAATGGATTACAGTTGATCTTCCACCTGAAATGAAAGCGATTCAAAAATGCCTTCAAATTGCATTAGATGAACGTTATACAACTTTACGAAAAAATGGAATTCAGATTGGCCAAAACAAGTCTCTTTCTACCTTACTTCGAATTCGCCAATATGTTTTAACACAAAATCGTATTTCTGCAAAACCTTTGTTTACTGCAATTCGAATTACATATGCATTAAATATTTTTGAAGCTCATGGTGTAACATCATTTCTAAAATTCTGTGATAGAACTAAAGCAAAAAAAGGTGTAGGAATAAAAGAGCTTTTTGAAAAAGATCCTAATTTTATGCGTGCAATAGAGTTAGCTAATTTTGCAAAATCTCAAGGAATTGAACATTCAAAATTACCTGAATTACAAAAAGTTATTTCTTCTGTGAAAGACAAAGTTTTGATTTTTACCAGTTATAGAGATTCTGTGAATGTAATAAACGAAACATTACAAAAAATGGGAATTAATTCTGAAATCTTAATTGGCAAAGCAGGTGATACTGGTCTAAAACAAGAAAAACAGATTGAAACGGTTCAGAGATTCAGAGATGGACAAACTAAAGTTCTTGTTGCAACTCGTGTTGGCGAAGAAGGATTAGATATTTCTGAAGTAAACCTAGTAATATTTTATGATAATGTTCCTAGTTCAATTCGTTTTATACAAAGAAAAGGCAGAACTGGAAGAAAGTCTCAAGGCAGATTAGTTGTTTTAATTGCAAAAGATACTATTGATCAAGTATACTATCATATCGGCCAGAGAAAAATTAAATCTGCAAAACTGATGGGTGATAAATTATCTAAAAAACTTGAAAATAATGAATTATCATCTACTGAATCTTTAGACAGTTTTCTCTAGGATTCATCTTTTTTGTCTTCATCTGAGGTTTTCTTATCTCCTCCTGGACCTAACATTTCTTCTGGTTTCACATCATTGTCCCAAGTACCTCTAATTCCTTTGATTAGGGCTAATCCTCCTGCAATCAAAATACCTGCAACTGCTGCAAATGTCATATTTCTGTCCTGTAATCTTTCTTCACAATCAATTTTTACGGGAACATTTTCATCTGTGTAATCATAACATTCTGAAAATTCTTTTGTTTGTACTGTGATGTCTTGAAATTGAGTACCGAAAACTGCCATTACGATAAATCCGATTGATAGCACTGCTACGCCGATCATCACAAAACGTATGTCACTCATTGCTAAATCTAGACATCAACAATATTTTAAGGAATTTATAAAATCCACTACAATATTTTAGAAAAAGCGTATATTGCACTTGACGAGTATTACTACAAATGACAAAGTGGGCAGATTTTGTAGTAAGTGCTATCAAAAAAGGATCTGGACTTGCAAACATTTCTCATGTCCAAATCCATGAAGATTTAGAAAATGGTTTTGGTAGATCTGAGTTAATTGACAAGTACGAACTATCATCAAAAATACAAAATGGCGTGTCATTTGTAACCGTTCATAAAAAAGATGAAAATGAATGGACAGTTGGTGACAACATTAGAACATATGTCAAAAATGGTGAAGCATACATTCGGACAGATGATAACAAGGTTGATGGTGATAACCTTGGTTCTATGCCCTTAGTCGATGAACTAGAAATTGTAGTTAAAGACATAAAAAAAGAAAAACCACAATTTTCACCTTCTCCAAAACCTCAACCCAAATCCGAACCTGAATTAGAATCTGAACCAGAAACTTCTCTTCAAAGAAATTATCCAAAAACAAATGAAAATGATGGTGATTATGAATATGAAGATTCTAGACGTGCATCTTTGGCAAAAGAATCTAAAGCATTACGTTCGAATAAATCGATGCCAAAAGACTGGACTGATAAACCAACTGAAAAAGAAATCATAAATGATGAAATTGAAGAAATAAAGCAAAAATCTAAACAAAAAGAATCTAAAGAAAAAGAATTTGCTGAATATGAAAAAAAATATCTGGAAAAATTTGAAAAAAGTAAATCTAAAAATAAAAAATTAAAGGAAAAACTAAAAGACAAAGAACAATCAAGCCATGATGCTAGGATTTCTAGACGTTTGAAATTAGAAAAAACCTCTGGCAAAGATTATGATAAATTATTATCTGAAAGTTCAAAATCTGAGCCAACTCCAGAACCTCCTCTCAAAACCTCTGAAAAAGAGGATGATTCCAAGAGCCTCTCTTTGGAAAGCCGTATATCTGATGTGTTTAAACGTGTAAAATCTAGTACTACGTCTTCATCCAAAATTGCAGATGATACTAGAAATTTCATTAGGAAAAAACGTGTAACTACAAAACCAGAACCTGAACCACAACTCGAACCTGAACCACAAAAAACAGATTCTGAGAAAACAACTGATACTCAAAAAGCAAAAGAGGAGTATATTGAAAAAATGAAAAAGAAAGGTGCTACGTTACCAAAAGGCTATATCCAAAAAACCACATCTGCAAGTCCACATGCAGATGAACAAAAATCTGAAGTAAAAGAAAAACCAAAAGATGATCCAAAACAAGACCCAGATAAACCAAACATATCTGAAATAGAGGCTGCAAAAGATGAGGTAATAAAAAAAGAGCGTGAACAACATGAAAAAGAAATTGAAGAAATAAAGATTCAGGTTATGGATGAAGCACGAAAACAAGCAGAAAAAGAAGCCCAGTTAATACGTGATAAATTACAAAAAGAAATTGATGCTGCAAAAATTGCACAAGAACAATTACGCAAAGAAGTTGAAGAAATCAAACTTGTAAAAGAAAAATTGGAACGTGAAGAGTCTAAGGAAAAAGAAAGAGCCGAAGCTCAACAACTCCAAAAAGAACTAGAAGAGGCTAAGGCAGAAAAAGAACGTATAGAACATGAGGAATCTGAAGCAAGAGCTAAAGCAGAAGCTGAAGCAAGAGCCAAAGCGGGAGCTGAAGCAAGAGCCAAAGCACAAGCTGAAGCAAAAGAAGCAAGAGCCAAAGCAGAATCTGAAGCAAGAGCTAAAGCAGAATCTCAAGCAAGAGCCAAAGCAGAAGCTGAAGCAAAAGAATCTAGAGCCAAAGCAGAAGCTGAAGCACAAAAAAGAGCAGAAGCTCAACAACTCCAAAAAGAACTAGAAGAGGCTAAGGCAGAAAAAGAGAGATTAGAACGTGAAGAATCTCAAG
>Ga0208766_1001461_pt1 | contig 12544 bp, 13 predicted proteins | sample ETN01SmetaG_3_FD_185792 | JGI IMG/M metagenome (GOLD analysis project Ga0208766, IMG submission 185792) | Marine microbial and viral communities from oxygen minimum zone, Eastern Pacific Ocean - ETNP2014F12-01SV263 (SPAdes) (version 2) | ecosystem: Environmental > Aquatic > Marine > Oceanic ...
CCAATGGGTTCAGGTCATATTGAAGGGTACCATTAAAAGACATATCTTTGGAAGTATTATCAAAAGCATAGTGTTTATTCTGCCCAGACATCACGTCACCTGCGTCAGCAGTTGGATCATAAACACCATCATGATTAGCACCATCTTTAAAGGCATAGTTGCCATTTGTATGATCTAAAACTACATAATCATGAGATGCTGTTAATCCACCAATTTTATCTGCAATTGGTGCTCCGCCCGCAATTGTGAAAGGGGTAAACCATCTACTTTGATTCTTATAGTTATCAGTGGATGTCATTCTGAGTGCACCAAAATAACGAATTTTATCACCGATTGGACCTTGTACAGTAAAGGTCATATCTTGATCGCCAGTCATTGCCCATGGCTCATTTTTATCGCCATTCATGCCTTCAATAAGAACGGAGGCAGCAAACTTGCTTCCACCTGTTTTTAGTGACTGCTGAACCATACCTGCATTGGCGCGTCCCACACTGGCATCAAAACCACCAGTTTGAACCGCGATCGCTTCTAAGGCTTCTGGAATTGCATTAGATACAACTTTTCCTCCAGCACCACTCATAGAAGCACCTTCAAGGGTATAGCCAATTTCTTCAGAACGGCTACCACGTACGTGCAATCCGTCATGCATCTGAACCACACCAGCTTGACTTGCAACCATTGAGGTCACATTTCTGACAGCATAGTTATCCACTGCTTCTGAGTCCATTGTTCTTTGAACATTCGTTGCTGTAATCTCAATCAAAGGTTTCTCTGCTGTTACTTCAACAGTTTCTCCTTCCACTGCGGCTACCGCTAGCTCAAAGTTTTGAACGGTTGTTAGACCAATGGTAACACGAACATTTGAAACCACCTGGGTAGTATACCCAATGTAGTTAACCTGTAACGTATATATACCGGGTTGGATGTCAAATATGTAATATGTTCCGTCTTCGCCAGTTGCGGCACCACTAGATGTTCCCTGAAGAACAACGTTGGCTCCAACCAAAGGTTGGCCATCTGACGTAACGGTACCACTAATTTTTCCACTCAAGTTCTGCGCAAACAGACCTGCTGAAAAAATAGTAGCTAAGAACAAGATTGTGAGTTTTTTCATTATTTTACTCCACTTAACTGTTACTTTTAGTTTAAAAAAAAATTCTCCTGAGATAGGTGAGAAATATGTACCAAACACGCTAGACGTATTGATATCACACTTACCTCTACTTCAGAACCTAATGGTTTTTTTTAATATTGTACAGCTTTTTTTTTAAAAAATTTATTTAGCGCTTATAACTCCTTAACATGGGAATTTATCGACGGTATAACCGCTATTTTGGTAAAAAGTGACTAGAAAAAATAAAAAATAATAATTAATAATTTTGATGCTAATTCAAAATTGTGACAAGCATCCAACCAGCCATGGCGATCATTATGAAATTTTCTATCAAAGTTGCCTTGGTTAATGGTAGCGTGAGCGCGGTGCCTACACATGCGCATTGCGGGGATTGTTTATCTCTCAATTTTATTAATACTCCATAGGTTGTGACCCCTAGCAGTAACACAGTTAAAGCCAATGAAAACAATACATATTTCTGTAAAAGAAAATTAATGCCTAAATATAGCTCAAGGAATGGATAGGCCCATCCGTATATCGGCAGGATATGTGCAAGGGGATCATACTGTGAAAATGCAGACGGGAAATTGCCATAATCAATGAATTTAAATAAACTAAATACTATAAAAAAAAGGCCCATATACCCCATCATGAAATTTGACAGGTTCAATGAGGACCTGTTTAATAATATAGATCCAATAAAAACATAACTTAATATAATAAACAACGGTATCAGCTCTCGCCATGCGTTGTCTTTTTTATCAATCTGCCTGGGTGATGGTGGTTGGTCAATTTTATTTGCGGAATATCCACTCATTTCAATAGTTGATATAACTAAATCAATATCAGGATTTCCACCAATCTGAGCAATGCCAGAATCGAGATCAATCTTGATATCATCTACATTATTAACATCGCTTATAGCAAGTTGAATTGTTTCTACGCAAGCGGTACAATGCATCCCGTTAATTTGTATTAATATCAATGAATAATTCTCTTAGTTGTTGGCTGAATACATTATAATTTTCATGCTATATGATTACACTAAACATACAATCATTTAATAATGATTAATTAATAATTTCGATGAAAAAAGCATTCATAAGTGGTGGGTCTGGGCATGTTGGTTCTAATCTAGTGCGTAAGCTACTCGATCAAGGCTGGCACGTACGTTGTTTAATCCATAAAGATATTCGTGGACTTGAAGGATTAGATGTCGAACTGGTTAATGGTGACCTATTGGATTGCAATTTTTTAGCGCAACAAATGCAGGGGTGCTATGCTGTGTTTCATGTTGCCGCAAATGTGGCTGTTGAAAATATTGATATAGAATTAATGGAAAAAATAAATATCGATGGGACAAAAGCAATGTGCAGTGCAGCGCTCAAAACTAATATTGATCATTTCATCCATTTTTCTAGTATTCATGCCTTTGAACAAAAACCACTATTTGAAATATTAAACGAGGAGAGACCTTTAGTAAATGAATCCACTTCTGCGCCATATGATCGCACCAAAGCACGTGCAGAGCTTGTGGTAAAAAAGGCTTATAATCAGGGCTTGAAAACCATTATTATTAACCCTACCGGTATTATAGGTCCATATGATTATAAACCAAGCAGAATGGGACAAGTTATTTTGAATATCATGAATCAAAAAATGCTGTTTACAATTAATGCTGGATTCAATTGGGTAGACGTGAGAGATGTATGCGACGCTGCAATTAAGAGCGTTGAAGCGGGTGAATATGGTCAAAGTTATATTGTGCCCGGCAGGTGGGCTTCGTTCGAAGAGTTAGCTGATATAATCTCTGATATAATTGGTAAAAATACTAGATGGATTACGCTACCATTCTGGGTAGCATATTGTTTTTTACCATTCGCCTATCTTAGTGCAAAGCTGAGCGGCAAACGGCCATCCTTTAGCAAGGGAAGCTTGCATGCGCTTGCTGTCCAGTCAAAAAAAGTATCGCTAGATCGCGCAAAAAACAAACTTAATTATCAACCAAGACCGCTTGAAGAAACATTAAAAGACACAATACATTGGATAAACAATCATGTTAATTGATCAATGGCAGTATGAACTAACAATTTGGATCTGGTCAGCGTTAGCCTGCTGTGCTTTTATATTATTGATGTTTGTTCGGGCGCCTTATGGACGTCATGAGCGCCCAGGATGGGGGGCTAGAATTCCTGCCCGCGCTGGTTGGATTATTATGGAGTCACCTTCAATTATCGTAATAACTGTTTTTTTTGGAATTGCCGTTTCTCAGTGGGGCTACATAGATCCTGTTGGAATCATTTTTTATGTTATTTGGATATCTCACTATATACACAGGACAATAATTTGGCCTTTTAGGGCTAGAATAAAAGGGAAAAGCATGCCGATTAGCATCGCCCTATTTGCTATTTTATTTAATGGGGTAAATTCATGGATTAATGCCGAATGGATGTTCAGTCTCCACTACCCCTACCCTATCAGTTGGCTGTATAGTCCACAATTTATTATAGGTTTGGTGCTCTACATTATTGGAATGGGTATCAATATTTCTTCAGATAATAGATTGTTTGAGCTTAGAAACCATGGAGATAAAGACTATAAAATTCCCAGTGGCGGGTTATTTGATTGGGTATCCTGCCCAAACTATTTTGGAGAAATATTAGAGTGGTTAGGATGGGCAATCGCTACTTGGTCTCTCGCGGGTCTTTCATTCGCTTTATGGGTAATCGCAAACCTTGCCCCAAGAGCGCGCTCTAATCATCAATGGTATAAAGAAAATTTTAGTGACTACCCAAAAAACAGGAAAAAATTAATCCCGGGTATTTGGTGATTATAAATTGAATAATAACATCAAAAGTTATTGACTTGGGTTAATATTGGTATGTAGTATTTATTACACGCGTATATACTAAATTAAATCAGGAGAACTATATGCAAAAAGGAAGTGTAAATAAAGTGGTGCTAGTTGGGCATTTGGGTGGCGACCCAGAAACACGGTTCACCCCATCAGGTGCTGCTGTAGCTAATTTCAATATAGCAACTAATGAATCATGGAGAGATGCAAACGGAGATATTCAAGACAAAACCGAATGGCATCGATGCGTAATGTTTGGTAAATCTGCTGAGCTGGCAGGCGACTTGTTAAAAAAGGGCCAATTGGTGTTTACTGAGGGCAAGTTGCAAACAAGAAATTGGGAAGATAAAGATGGGATAAAGCGCTATACAACCGAAGTGGTATGTGAAATGTTTACAATGCTTGGGAGGAAGATGGATTCTGAAAATAATCAATCAACAAACAGCGCCAATGATTCACAAGCAAGTAGCGAAAATAAAGCCGATGACGAGGATTTGCCGTTCTAGAGCAAAGTGCTTTTTTGCTGGGCTTTTATTTAATTAGCCCCATCAACGTATAATAACCAAGTATGAATATCGACAAACTACAGAAAGATATTAACGATTTCTGGGACGCTGAAATTGTACCAACTCTTACTGATTACATTAAGATACCAAACAAATCTCCCGCGTTTGACCCCAATTGGCAAGAAAATGGGCACATGGATTCTGTGTTGAGCTTAGCTCAAAAATGGATTGATAAGCATAAGCCGTCTAACAGCACTGTTCATATTGAAAAAGCGGATAATAGAACGCCCTTAATCTTAATTGAAATTCCAGGAGAAAGAGATGGCAATGTGTTAATGTATGGCCATTTAGATAAGCAACCTGAAATGGAAGGTTGGAGAGAGGGATTAGGACCCTGGACCCCTGTCCTTGAAAACGAAAAGCTGTATGGGCGTGGAGGCGCAGATGATGGGTATGCTTTATTTGCATCCTTAGGGTCAATTCAAGCATTGAAGGACCAAGGCGTTAAGCTCCCAAGAATAGTTGTATTAATCGAATTTTGTGAAGAAAGTGGTTCGCCAGATCTTCCTTATTATATGGAAAGTTGTAGTTCGATTATAGGGGGTGTTGATTTGGTTGTTTGTCTGGATTCTGGCGCTGGAAACTATGACCAGTTTTGGACGACCGTGTCGCTTCGTGGAATGATTTCATGCAATCTCAAAGTGGAAGTATTAAATGAAGGTGTACACTCAGGGAGTGCTAGCGGTGTAGTTCCTTCGTCGTTTCGATTAATCCGTCAGCTAATTTCAAGATTGGAAAATGAAATATCCGGTGAAATTAAACTATCAGAACTAAATTGCAAAGTTCCTGAACATCGAATGCTAGAGGCTGAAAAAATGGTAGAAGCCCTTAATGGGAATATGGAATCCTTCCCGTGGCATAATGAAACATCTCCCATGGTAAACAATAGCGTAAAAAGTTTGATTGGGCGCACCTGGAAGCCGACTCTATCTATAGTTGGAGCTGGGGGTATTCCTTCAATCAAAGACGGTGGAAATGTTTTGCGTCCATTTACAGAGCTTAAATTATCGTTTCGTTTACCTCCAACAGTTGATAGCGCTTTGGCAATGAAGGCGGTAACTAAAGTTCTTCGCGCTGATCCTCCAAATAATGCTACCATATCAATTGATTGGGATGAACCTGCCAATGGATGGAGCGCCCCAAAACTTTCAAGCTGGCTTGAAAATGCAATAGAAGAAGCTTCTCAATCATTTTATAATCAACCTGCTATGGCGATGGGCGAAGGCGGCACAATACCATTTATGGCGATGCTTGGTGAACAATTTCCAAACGCTCAATTTGTAATCACTGGGGTTCTGGGACCCAATTCAAATGCACATGGGCCAAATGAGTTTATTCATATTCCATTTGCCAAAAAATTAAGTGCGTGCGTTGCTTTTATTTTGAACCGATTCCCATCTTGACATCTACAGAAAAACTAGATCGATTTAAACCGCGCCCCTATTGGGTTCGTTACTGTGTGCACTATTTTGCCCTATTTCTTGGAAGCATTTTTACCAAAACCTCAATATCTGGCAAGCATAATCTTCCAGAGAAAGGTCCTTATATTTTGGCGGCAAATCATTTTAATATTTTTGACCCTCCCTTTGTGATTTATGCCATTCAAAAACCGATTAGTTTTTTAGCTGCAAGTGATACAGATTTTTCATTTATCGAATATTTGGCTCTTTGGATATATGGGTTTATACCAACAAATAGGACTAAGTTAAATCCATCGACAATAAAAATGTCAAAAAAAGTACTAAGAGAAAATGATATACTGGGGATTTTCCCTGAAGGGGATACAGAGCACGATAAATTAAGGCGGCCTAAATCAGGCGTGGTGTATTTATCTGCTTCTTCTTCAGCGCCAATTATACCAATTGGTGTATATGGTCTAGATAAAAGTTTGTGGCATTATCTATTTAAAGGTGTGCGACCAAAAATTACGATTAATATTGGGAAGTCATTTGGTCCATATAAACTCCCTAGAAATAAAGAAGCGCGCGAAAGTGAATTAATTAAAATTGGAGATGATGTTATGTGCAGGTTGGCAGCCTTGCTTCCAAATGATGCGCATGGTGTTTATGCAAAAAATCCAAAGATAGAAATATATAAAAAAGAAAATGAATAATAGTAATTCCAACGCTAACTTTTATTATTATTTTAAATAGAATATGCTAATAAATATATTAATTCTCCCTTTCCTATTTTTATATGGAGACCCGGTATTGGATTCAATATATGATCAAGCCATCAAAAAAGGTCTTCCTGATAAATATCTCCAACAAGCATTCGAAAAAAAGCATATTGTAGTCCATAACAAAATTCCGGATTTTTTTGCTCGCCCTTATGAAAAGAAATCTTGGGAAGTATACAAAAAAATTTTTGTAACCGAAAAAAGGATTAGTGGGGGTATAAAATTTTATAACAGCAATGAAGAAAAGCTTAACAGGACAGCGGTGGACCCTTTTATCGTACTTAGTATTATTGGAATAGAAAGTAATTATGGATTAAATAAGGGTAAATATTCAGTCTTTAATGCGCTTTATACCCAAATACTTAAAATGCCAAAGCGTTCCAAGTGGGCACAAAAAGAACTTATCGATTTTTTAGTGCTCTGCTATGAAGATAATATTCCACCCCATTCAATTAAAGGATCGTATGCTGGGGCATTTGGGTATGGTCAATTTATTCCATCTAGTTTTATTTCTTATGCAGTGGATGGCAATAATGATGGCAAGCGCAAGCCATATGATTGGGAAGATGTAATTGCGAGCATATCGAATTATTTAATCAAAAATGGGTACCCTATATCCGATTCAAATGATCAAAAGATTTATAAATCAATTTATGCTTATAATCACGCAGATAATTATGTCAAGGCTGTAATAGCGCTTAGCGAAGAAATTAAAAAAGGTGTGCAGGAAGGCTAAATTATCAACTATTAATACAATCTAAAAAATCGTAATTTTAATTACCAAAATGATTAAAACTAATACCAGATTTATAAACATTGAAGTGTCTCCTAATTATTTACCTTCGCGTTCAGATTTATCAAAACCACTCTTTTTCTTTTCTTATCATATAGAAATCACCAATAATTCTAATGAAACGATTCAGTTGCGTTCGCGCTATTGGAATATCACGGATGGAAATGGAAATGTAGAGGAAATACGTGGACCTGGTGTCGTTGGAAATCAGCCTTATATCAAAAGTGGGGATACGTTTGAATACACTAGCTATTGTCCCCTTCCAACAAACGTTGGTGTGATGCATGGTCATTTTGAAATGATTAATGATAATGGAAGAAAGTTCAATGCAATAATTGCCCCTTTTCGATTTACAACTCCATTTTCTGTGAACTAATAAGTAACAATGAATACTAATACGAAGATTATAGCCACGGTTGGGCCATCATGTGATAACGCCGAAACATTGCAGTCCATGGTTGATAATGGAGTAGGGACTTTTCGAATAAATATGTCTCATGGTGATGCTAAATCAAAAAGGCGACTTTTCGATTTAGTTAAAACTATTCATAGTAATGAGGGGGATCATCCAGCGATAATAGCTGATTTATGTGGACCTAAAATCAGAATTACTGATATTGCTGATAATATGCATTTAAAGGAGGGGTCCACATCGGTTATATGTAATCAAAAAGGACTGGGTGAAATCTGTGTAACAGATAGTATCTCATTTTCTAATATATCCAATGGTTCAAAAATTCTAATCAATGATGGCAAAATTCAATTAGAAGTCAAAAAAGTTATTTCGGAAAACTCATTAGAATGTGAAACAATAATTGGCGGTGAAGTGCTCATTGGTAAAGGGGTAAATTTTCCTGGAATTTCATTAGGAGTTCCAGCGCTCACTGATCAAGATAAAGAGGACCTTAAGCTTGCTCTTGAGGAAGGAGCAGACTGGATTGCACTATCTTTTGTTAGAAATGCTAAAGATATTATACAGGTGCATGAAATTATGAATGATTACAAATCGCGCCTTCCCGTGATGGCAAAAATAGAAAAATGGGAAGCGTTGGAAGATTTGCAAAATATAACTGAAGCGTTTGATGGTATTATGGTTGCCAGGGGTGATCTTGGGGTAGAAATTCCATCGGGGACAGTACCTGCAGCTCAAAAGGAAATAATTGACCTTGCGCATTCAATTGGTAAGCCTGTTGTTATCGCCACTCAATTATTAGAATCTATGATAGAAAATCACACGCCTACGCGTGCTGAGGTTAGCGATATAGCCAATGCTATATTTGATGGGGTTGATTGCTTGATGGTAACAGGAGAAACAGCAATGGGAAAATATCCCATTGAAGTTATTGAGACAATGCATCGGGTAATTAATGAAACAGAGGGATCAAAAAATATATCCAGGAACCCCTTGCCTGAGGTCATTACTAAAACTGCAGATGCTATCAGTCATGCGGTTTGCCAAATTGCAGAAGATTTGGAAATACAGGTCATTATGACAATGACCCACAGCGGAAGCACAGCTAGAATGATTTCACGATATCGACCCAATTCGGGTATCTTTGCATTAACTCCATTCAACCATATTGCTAGACAATTGCAATTGGTTTGGGGGGTGCAATCAATTAAAGTTGATAATTACGATAATGTTGAAAAAATTCCTGAACTATGTAATGCAATTCTAAAAAAGCTTAACACAATAAATATTGGTGATCAGTTTGTCATTACTGGGGGTGTGCCAATGGGAATTGCCGGAACAACAAACTATCTATCTATTCAAGTTCACGAATAACCTAAGGAGAAAGTATCTTATGAATATTACAAAATTATCCTTTATTATAATGACTAGTTTTATAGTGAGCACCTGCTCCAACGATCAAGCGCTAAGAAGCAAGGCAAATGAACTAGCACATAAATTTATTATCACTGATGGCCATATTGACGTACCCTGGAGACTAAATAAAGGCTATGAGGATTTATCCGTGAGAACGAAAAGCGGTGATTTTGATTATGCACGTGCAAAAGAGGGCGGGTTAGATGTTCCGTTTATGTCTATTTATATTCCATCATCTTATCTTGAAACCGGCGGCGCAAAAGAAAAAGCGGACTCACTTATAGATATGGTGAACCAAATGGCTGATAATGATCCAGATAAATTTGAAGTTGCCTATAGCGTAGCTGATGCAAATAGAATTTTTAAAGAAGGCAAGATTGCCCTGCCAATGGGAATGGAAAACGGTGCAGGAATTGAAGACGATATCAGAAATTTAAAATACTTCTACGATCGGGGTATACGATATATAACCCTTACCCACTCTAAAGATAATTTGATTTGTGATTCATCGTATGATGATTCAGATGATACCTGGGGTGGACTAAGTCCATACGGAAGAAAAGTGGTTAAGGAAATGAATCGCTTAGGAATCATGGTTGATGTTTCCCATGTAACCGATGAGGTCATTAATCAAGTTATGGATATGTCCGATGTCCCTGTAATTGCCTCACACTCATCCTGTAGATATTATACCAAGGGCTGGGAAAGAAACATGGGAGATAATGAAATTCGTCGTCTAAAAGAAAATGGGGGCGTAATTCAGATCAATTTTGGTTCACGTTTTGTTTCTCCTGAAACAGATGCCTATGCAAATAATAAGCAAGCTGCCGTTGAAGAGTATTGCTCAAAACCAGGAGCAAATTGTGTGAACTGGACAGCGCCTGAAGCTTTTGAAGAAGAATATAGAAAAACAAATCCATACCCTTATGCTACAACTGAGCAGGTAGTTGATCATATTGATCATGTGGTAAAATTGGCTGGTATTGACTATGTGGGAATTGGTTCTGATTATGATGGCGTAGGTGACTCCTTGCCAGTTGGTCTTAAAGATGTTTCTACATATCCAAACTTAATATATCATTTGCTTAAGCGCGGCTATTCTGAAGAAGATATAGAAAAAATATGCTATAAAAATGTATGGAGAGTGTGGAAAGCAGTTGAAAATGCAGCTAATAATAACTAGCTAAATTCTATAAATATCTTTTACCCAATTTGCGTCTTCTTTTGAAATAGATTTTCCTAGCTCTGAAGCTTTAAGAACCTGATCTTCATTCCTTTGACCCAAAAGAACGCACCCAGTTGGTGCATCTTCAAGCAGGGGTGCTATTAGTCCATGCATGACGGGTTGCGAATATTTTTGGAATCTATCTTCAAGCTTAGATCGGTTTTCTAAAAGCTTATCAATAATTTTCTGACTATTGAACGCTTCAACATTTTGACGATAATCCCCCTCTTTAAATTTGGGTGGGCTTTTATATTTACCGGTCAAAAGTCCATGTTTAATCGGTGAAAAAAAACACACACCAACATTATTGGTATCAATATAATTCTTTAATCCAGATTCCTCATAGCTATCATCCATTACATTTCTATACGGCTGAACAACATCTGGATTAACATCATTTATATATTGCATTATCTTTTCATTGGACCAGTCTGAAAGCCCTATGAACTTTGTTTTACCGTCTTTTTTAAAACTTAGAAGAACATCCATTGCGTCATCAAAATATTCACCATTTTTACCAAAATTACAGTGATGTAAATACATCAAATCAATGCAGTCTGTCTTAAGATTTTTTAAGGATCGTTCCATATTGGTAATCATATGCGAAGGATGATACCAGTATTCATAAGGGCCCATATCCCAACCTACTTTTGTCGCTAAAAATATTTCATCCCTTGGTATACCGCCCCACATCTTTCCAATAATCTTTTCTGATCTTCCATCCCCATAAACGTCTGCGGTATCCCAATGATTTATTCCTGAACGGTAGGCTGTAAGCAAAGCCTTTTTGCTATCAGCATCATCTTGGTCTGCCCATCCTACTGCTTGATTTCCTGATGTTGCCGCTCCACCATAAGACCAGGTGCCCAGACTAATATTAGAAACGTTATTTTGGGTTTTGCCTAATGTTATATATTCCATACGTTCCCGTTTAATTTTTTAACCATATACACAAAACTTAATTTATAATGATAGAAGAATTTAAAGTGATTGATATTGGCCACAAAGGACATTCAATTGATCGTGCGCTTACTGAGCTTGAGATAGCAATCAGCGATAGTATTTTTTCTGGTAAAACTAGGGCGATAAAAGTTATTCACGGACATGGCACGGGTGCTTTAAAAAAAGGGGTTCGTGAATGGTGCGATTATCAACACGGAAGGTTTCAGGCTGTTGTTTATGGCGAAGACTATTCATTGTTTAATCCCGTTGCTGCTAATATGCGGGCTGATTGCGGTTCGCCTAGCGATCATGACCTTGAAAAAGGAAATGGCGCAATAACTTATATTTGGCTTTGGTAAAAATATTTATGATTAATAAAATACATCTAATCCTACTAGCAACATTATTAATATGGTATACTAGCTGTACAAATGGAGCAAATAAGGCTTTGCATTCTCGAGATGAATTATTATTTAAAAGCGACTCGCTTATTTCAACCTATCCAAATGACACCGATCTTGTTTTAGCAATTGTTGAAGCAAAAATAGATTTTGCAAATAACAAAAATGAGGTTTCTATTTATAAAGAGGTATTACAACTAGACCCCAACAATCCTATAGCACATTACCATATATTAATGAATGAGGGGTTCGTGTTTCACAATAAAGATTATAAAAATGGACAGTGGGATGCTATCCAGTCTTTTTCGAAAGCGGCAACATATATTGATACAATTGGTGCACCATATTACTGGATAGGCCAGGCATATGAAAAAAAAGATGAGAAAGATTTTGAGCTACCATTGGAGGCATATAACAAATCATTAGAACTATTTTTAACAGATTCAATGAGGGGAAAAGTAGTTTTATCAAAAGAAAGGCTGCTTAAAAGAAAAAAGACGTACGAAGATTTTTGGAAGTAAAAAAAGTTTTTGTTAGATATTATCTTTTTTATCTTGTTTAAAGCAGTAGTGATATAATAACTTTGCGAACTCATTGAGCAAAATCAATGAGCGCCACACAATCCGAGGTAAAGATAAATGG
>Ga0208766_1001462_pt1 | contig 12544 bp, 10 predicted proteins | sample ETN01SmetaG_3_FD_185792 | JGI IMG/M metagenome (GOLD analysis project Ga0208766, IMG submission 185792) | Marine microbial and viral communities from oxygen minimum zone, Eastern Pacific Ocean - ETNP2014F12-01SV263 (SPAdes) (version 2) | ecosystem: Environmental > Aquatic > Marine > Oceanic ...
ACACATTGCTTCAATTTCTTGGAGAATATGAGATGATATGAGAACTATTTTGTCTTTCGCAAGACTTTTAATCAAATTTCGTATTTCTAATGTTTGATTAGGATCAAGTCCTGTAGTTGGTTCATCCAAAAACAAAATCTCTGGATTATGAAAAATAGATGCCGCTATACCAACCCTTTGACGATATCCTTTTGAAAGTTCTTTTATTTTTTGTTTTTTACATTTTTCTAATCCAGTTTTATGAATTAAATCTTCAATGGTAAAACCATTTCCTTTATAAAATTTTTTACAAAACAAAAGGTATTCTTTAACATACATTTCTTTGTATAAAGGGTTGTTTTCCGGCAAATAACCAATTCTTTGTTTGAACTTATTAATATCTTTTGGTAAAGAAAATCCTTTGTATTTTATTGTTCCTTCCCAATCTAAAATTGAACCTGAAAGTATTTTCATTAGAGTTGTTTTGCCAGCTCCATTTGGTCCAAGCAATCCAATTATTTCAGATTTCTTAAGATTAAATGAGACTTTATTCAAAGCTTTTTTTGAGCTATAATTTTTGATTAGATTTTTAACAAATAAACTCATACAATAAATATAATCTTATGATTTTGAATTTTGTCAAGTTAAAAAAAAATAATAAAAATTTGTTTTTACTAAAAGCATTTCTACATTTGCATTGAATATGAAAAACAAATATTTTTTTTACAACGCTTTTTTTTACTTCTATTTTATGGATAGCGGGGGGGCTTTATAAAAAATGTTTATAACAAAATTATTGAGTCCTGTTTTTCAGGACTTTTTTTATGAAAAAAATTGGGATACAAGGAATACAAGGATCATTTCACCATATGGCTGCTCAAGAATTTTTTCCAAATGGAGCAAATCTTATAGAGTATAGAACATTTGATGAATTGGCTAGAGGTGTTTCAAATAAAGAATGTGATCAGGCTGTTATAGCAATTGAAAATTCAATTGCTGGATCTATTTTACCAAATTATGCTTTGCTTGATCATTTTACTTTAGTCATAGTAAGAGAATTTTATTTGAAGATTGATCATAATTTAATGGCTTTACCTGGCCAAAAAATAAAAGAAATTAAAGAGGTGCATTCTCATCCAATGGCTTTACTTCAATGCAAATCCTTTTTTGAAAAATTTCCACACATTAAGCTTGTTGAAACTGATGATACAGCACTTTTCGCAAAAGAGATTAATGATAATAAGATATTTGAAATGGGAGCAATTGCAAGTAAGAAGGCATCTGAATTTTTCAAATTGGAAATTATTAATGAATCAATTCAAACAATAAAAAATAATGTAACTCGATTTGTATTAGTACAAAATAATTTTTTAGAAGGAGAATCATTACTTACAAAAGCAGCATGGAAATTCACATTAGAACATAAAAGAGGTAGTCTTGCTGCAGTTTTAAATGTTATAAGTGATTGTAATTTAAATCTGACTAAAATTCAATCTTTGCCAATTATTGAAACTCCTGGGAAGTATGCTTTTTTTGTCGATTTAACATTTGAAAATGAAACAGATTATTTTAAGGCTAAATCTATTATAGAAATAATGTCAAGTTCATTTAAAATACTTGGGGAATATAAAAATGGAAAGTTTTGAGTGCTGATAGATTAAATAATGTAAAGGAATATTATTTCTCAAAGAAACTAAGAGAAGTAGCAAGTTTGATTAATAACGGAAAGCCCATAATTAATTTAGGGATAGGAAACCCTGATTTATTGCCACCAGAAGCTGTAGTAGAATCTCTTAAAAAATGTTTTGTAAACCCTAAACATAGTCAGTATCAAAACTATCAAGGTATTCCTGGACTTAGACAAGCTATTGCCAAATTTTATCAAAATCATTACTCAGTTAATTTAGATTATAAAAATGAGATTCTTCCCCTGATAGGTTCAAAAGAGGGAATTTTCCATATTTCAATGGCATTTCTTAATCCTGGAGATAAAGTTCTGATTCCTAATCCTGGTTACCCTGCATATAAATCTGTAAGTAATTTAATTGGTGCTGAAACAGTTGAGTATAAACTTGAACAAAAAAATAATTGGCAACCAGATATTAACGAATTAAATAAGATTAATTTAAACAGTGTAAAACTAATGTGGATTAATTATCCAAACATGCCAACTGGAGCCAATGCTAAAGAGAACTCATATAAAGAATTAATTGAATGGGGAAGAAAAAATAAAATTATTATCATTAATGATAACCCCTATAGTTTTATTTTAACCTCAAGCCCCAAAAGTATAATGTCAATTCCAGGATCTGAGGATACATGTTTGGAACTAAATTCTTTGAGTAAGTGTTTTAACATGGCAGGTTGGCGAGTAGGAATGTTAATAGGAGCCAGTGATAAAATTAAGTCTGTTATCAGTGTTAAGACAAATATTGATTCAGGAATGTTTTATGGAATCCAAAAGGCTGCAATTTCAGCTTTAGAGACACCAAATTCCTGGTTTGAAAAATTAAATTATGAATATAGTTCAAGAAAAAAATTAATTTTTAATCTAGCTAAAAAAATGAATCTTAGTTATGAAACAAAAACTTCCGGTTTATTTGTTTGGGCAAAAATTAATGATCCTTTAATTAATTCTGAAAAGTTTGTTGATGAAATGTTGTATGATAAAAATTTGTTTTTTGCTCCTGGTAATATTTTTGGAAGCCAAGGAGAGGGATATATTAGGATTTCTCTTTGTGTAAATCGGAATGAAATTAAAACAGCTATAAAAAGGTTAGAGTAATATGAAAATTGGAGTTTTTGGTATTGGATTAATAGGTGGCTCTTTGTCAATTCAGGCAAGAAAATATTTCACTGATTCAAAAATTTATGGTTTTGATTTGAGTAATAAAAATTTAAATAAAGCTTTAAAATTAGGATTAATTGATGCTGTTTTAGATAAAAATGAAATTAAGCATTTAAATCTAATTTTAGTTGCTGTTCCTGTTAATTCAGTTAAATCAATAGTACTTGATCTATTTGATCAAATTAATAAAGATTCGTTAATAATTGATTTTAGTTCAACAAAAAAAGAAATATGTGATGCTATATATGATCACCCAAAAAGGGATCAATTTTTGGCCACTCATCCAATTGCAGGAACAGAATTTTCAGGTCCTGACTCAGCTTTTGAAAACTTATTTCATGATAAAATACAAATACTTTGCGAAACTGATAAGACAAGAAATAGTCTTTTAGAACTTGCAACTAAATGGTTTTTAAAAATTGGAATGAAGATTCGAGAAACAAATCCAATAGAGCATGATCTTCAAGTTGCTTATGTATCTCATCTCTCACACATTAGTTCATTTATGCTTGGTAAAACCGTTATTGAAAAGAGTAAAAATGAAACAACAATTCTTAATTTAGCTGGAAGTGGTTTTGAATCAACTGTTAGATTAGCTAAAAGCTCTCCTGATATGTGGGTCCCTATTTTTGAACAAAACAGATTAAATGTAATTGAAATACTTTCCCAGTATATTGGCAATTTGAATAAATTCAAAAATCTTATGGAAGAAAGCAGATATGAAGAAATCTATGAGCAGATGAAATCAATAAATTCTATAAAAACAATATTGGATGGCATAACTAATTCAGTAAAAAAATAAACTTTATTATAATGAAAAATAGTAAACAAATGAAAAAATGGCTTAGTGATTTAAATTTATCTCATCCCCTTGTAATTGCTGGGCCTTGCAGTGCAGAAACTGAACAACAAGTTCTCAAGACAGCAATTGATCTAAAAGATACTGATGTCACAATTTTTAGAGCTGGTATATGGAAACCCAGAACTAGACCAGGAATGTTTGAAGGAGTTGGAGCTATTGGATTAAAGTGGCTTCAAAAAGTAAAAGAGCATACGGGATTATTAACAGCTGTTGAAGTCGCAAATTCATCACACGTAAAACTGGCTATTGAACATGGAATTGATGTTTTATGGATAGGTGCTCGTTCTACTGTAAGTCCATTTATAGTTCAAGAAATTGCTGATTCACTTCAAGGCACAGATAAAATAGTCTTAGTAAAAAACCCTGTAAATCCAGATTTGTCGCTTTGGCTTGGAGGTATTGAACGTTTATACTCAGCAAATATTAAAAAGCTTGGGGTAATACACAGAGGTTTCTCAACCTATGAAAAATCGAAATACAGAAATAATCCCGAGTGGCAAATAGCAATTGAGCTTCAAAGTAAATTTCCTGATTTGCCATTAATTTGTGATCCTTCTCATATTGCTGGAAGGAGAGATTTGATTTTTAATTTAAGTCAACGTGCATTAGACTTAAATTATGATGGTTTGATGATAGAGACACATTGTGATCCAGATAATGCTTGGAGTGATGCCGCTCAACAAGTCACTCCTTCTTCTTTAGTTGACATTATGAAAGATTTGAAAATTCGAGAAATGACTATTGATAAAGAAGAATACCAAAATCAGCTGGATGGGTATAGACAAAAAATAGATAACTCTGATCAATTATTATTAGAGATTTTGGGGAAAAGAATGGATGTTGCTGAGAAAATTGGATTACTCAAAAAATCAAATAATGTTGCAGTGCTTCAAAATAAAAGGTGGAATGAAATTTTAGGCAAAATGATAATAGATGGGGAATCACATGGATTAAGTGAAGAATTTATTTTAAAAATTTTTAAAGCAATTCATCAGGAATCAATTAACCATCAGCAGAATATCTTAAATTCTTAAAATAAAGTTTATTCTTTTAAGACATTTTTAATCCTTTCTATGGCTGTTTCAATGTTTTTAATTGAAGCTGCATAAGAAATTCTTATACAATTTGGATTTCCAAAAGGTTCTCCTGCAACAGTTGCAACATGAGCTTTTTCAAGAAGCAAGAGAGCAAAATCATTCGAATCATTAATCTTTTTATTTTTGATTGTTTTTCCAAAAAAATAGGATATATCAGGAAAAACGTAGAAACTCCCTTCAGGAATATTTGTCTTAACACCTGGGATTTTAGATAAAAGATTTAGAATAATTGTCCTTCTTTTTTTAAACTCATCAACCATATATTTTATTTTTTCAGGGGATGCTTCCAAAGCAGCGATTGTAGCTCTTTGAGCAATAGAGTTTGCACCTGATGTAATTTGCCCCTGCATTTTATTACAAGCTTTAGCGATCCATTCAGGAGCACCAATATATCCTATTCTCCAACCAGTCATGGCAAAAGCTTTGGCAACTCCATTAACTGTTATTGTACGATCATACATTTCAGGTATAGACGCAAAACTAAAAACCTTTTTCCCATAACTAATGTGTTCATATATTTCATCTGAAATTATATAAATATTTGGATATTTTTGTAAAACTTTACCAATTGCACGATATTCATTTTCATTATAAATACTTCCACTTGGATTGTTCGGAGAATTGACAATTACCAATTTAGTTTTTGAAGTAATTTTATTTTCTAATTGTTCAGCAGTTATTTTAAAATCTGATTTAATTGAAGAAGGAATAACAACAGGATTTGCTTCAGCTAAAATTGAAATAGCTGAATAGCTAACCCAATAGGGTGCGGGTAATATCACTTCATCATTTGCATCTAGCAATACCATACAAACATTAGCTATAGACTGTTTAGCTCCTGTTGATACAACAATTTGAGAAGGCTTATAGTCAAGACGGTTATCTCTTTTAAACTTTTTAGAAATTGTAGTTTTTAAATCTTCATACCCATCTACTGGAGGATAAGAATTATAATTCTCATCAATTGCTTTTTTTGCAGCATTTTTGATAAAATCGGGAGGATTGAAGTCAGGCTCACCTAGACTCAAACTGATTATATCAATTCCTCGGCTTTTTAGTTCTCTTGCTTTTGCAGCCATAGCTAAGGTAGCTGATATTGGCAGATTATTTATTCTTTCAGACAGCATTTAGTTATATAATTTTTTGTTAAAATAAAATTGGAATCGTAAAAGTATAGATTTTTTCCTCCATTTAATTACATTTAAAAAAAAATACTTTTGAAAAATATTCATAATTATTTTCCTAATTTAAACAACCATCAGATCAAAAAATTTAATGAGTTATTACCAATTTACAGCGAGTTAAATAGTAAGGTAAATTTAATTTCAAGGAAAGACATGGAAAATTTTTACACACATCATGTTTTGCACTCATTAAGTATAGCAAAGTTCAAAGATTTTATACCCGGAACAAGAGTTTTAGATTTGGGAACTGGAGGAGGTTTTCCAGGTATACCATTGGCTATTTTTTTTCCTAAAGTAAATTTTTATCTAATAGATGGAGTCGGTAAAAAAATAGATTCTGTCAATAGGATAATAAAAAAACTGGATCTTAAAAATGTTGTTGCGAAAAAAGTTAGAGCTGAAGATTTTAACGAAATTGTTGATTTTGTTACAGTTAGAGCTGTTTCAAAGATTAAGATTTTTTTGCCCTGGATTAAAAAAAATTTTTCGCCTAATAATTTGCGATCTATTGAGAGGGGTTTAATTTGTTTAAAAGGTGGTAACCTTTTTGATGAAATATCTGGATTTTCAAATATAGATTTGGTTAATTTAAGTAAATATTTCGATGAGGAATTTTTTGAAACAAAAAAACTAATTTATATTCCTGCAAAATCATTTATTAATGAATCTTCATAGAAGATTAAATTAAGATTTATCCTAAAAATGGATACTTGTAACTTTCCGGTGGAACAAAAACTTCTTTAATAAGTCTTGGAGAAACCCATCTAAGAAGATTATAAATTGATCCAGCTTTATCATTTGTTCCAGATGCTCTAGACCCTCCAAAGGGCTGTTTTCCAACAACAGCTCCTGTAGGCTTGTCATTTATATAAAAGTTTCCAGCGCTATTTTCTAGAGCTTTTAACGCCTCATCTATAGCATAGCGATCTTGCGAAAAAACTGCTCCAGTTAAAGCGTAGGATGAAGTTTTATCAACTAAATTAAGAGTGTCAAACCATTTAGAATCTTCGTATACGTATACTGTAACTAGAGGACCAAATAGTTCCTTTTGCATTGAAAAATATTTGGGGTTAGTAGTTTTAACTAAAGTTGGATGAATAAAATATCCTTTGCTATCATCATATTTTCCTCCAAATATAATATCGGCATCATTATCCTTTTTTATTTTATCAATTGCATCTTTTAAACGATTAAATGCATCTTTGTGAATTAGGGCAGTTATAAAATTTTGAAAATTTTCAGGTGAACCAATTTTTAAAATATCCATTTCTGATTTTACACTTTCTATTGTTTCTTCAGCAATTGATTTTGGCAGATAAACTCTAGATGCAGCAGAGCATTTTTGTCCTTGAAATTCAAAAGCTCCTCGAACAATCGCCGTACTTAATGCTTTAATATTTGCAGAGGGGTGAGCTAAAATAAAATCTTTCCCTCCAGTTTCTCCAACTATTCTTGGATATGAATTATACTTTTCTATGTTATCACCAATTTTTTTCCATAATTTTTTAAAAACATCTGTTGAACCTGTAAAGTGAAGTCCAGAAAAGTATTTTGATTTTAGCACTTCATTTGAAATCATTTCGGGATCTCCAAAAACAGCATTTATAACACCTTTCGGAAGACCAGCTTCTTCAAAAACCTTAATTATTACTTTAGAAGAATAAACTTGATAATCACTAGGCTTCCACACAACAACATTGCCCATCATAGCTGCACTAGCACATAGATTACCAGCAATTGCAGTAAAATTAAATGGACTTATAGCATAAACAAATCCTTCGAGAGGCCTGTAACTTAGACGATTCCAGACTTTGCTATCTGATTCTGGTTGTTTTCCGTAGATTTCCTGCATATAATAAACGTTATATCTTAAAAAATCTATTAATTCACATGCTGCATCAATTTCAGCTTGATGAATTGTTTTAGATTGACACAACATAGTTGAAGCATTGATTTCATCCCTATATGGACCAGATATAAGTTCAGCAGCTTTGAGAAAAATTGATGCTCTGGATGACCATGACATTGAACTCCATTTTTGCTTAGCATTTAGAGCAGAGTTAATAGCGTCTCTAACGTTTTGATCATTTGCTCTATGATATAATCCAATTTTATGGTTATGATCATGAGGAGGTGTAATAATTGCTGTTTCTTCTGTTTTAATATGTTCTCCATTAATCCACAAAGGAATTTCAACAGAACTATTGTATAGTTCTTCATATTTCTTCAAAACAGATTTTTTTTCTGAACTTCCAGGAGAATAATTTAATATTCCCTCGTTTTTTGGATATGGTACTTTAAAAGAGCTATTTGACATCTTTATTATTTTTTCAAATTTATAAAATTCAATTAACTAAATCTTCTATTAATATTTTAAAAAAATTAATCGACTATTTCAAAAGAGGAAGATTTTCCAACACCAACAAGAGAATCGTATCGATCTCCAAATTTCTTGTAATAAACTAGAATCAGATAATTATTTTCTGTTAATGCATGATTTCCTGAAATACTGTTTATTGATAATTTTTTAGAATCTTTTTCAACAAATTTATAATTATAAAAGCCTTGCTTTAATAGCAATATTCCTTCATATATCTCAAGGGACGGATTATATATCATTCGATTCTCTTCTCCAAGCACATAATTATTAAACTTTCCGTAAATATAGATCTCCTTTTCATTTATAGATCTTGGCATAGCAAGACTGAAATGAACCCAACTATAGTCTGCCTCATAATCACTTAATTGAGTCCCCTGAATTGTTCTAATTAAAAAATCACCGTTTATATCTGAAGCAAAATTATAAGGTAAATTTTTTCTGAAAGGATTAGTATATAAATATGTTTCATAGAGTCTATTAAGATTAACATAACTTATACCATTTCCATTAATCCTTATGTCCTTGGTGTCAAAAAAAAAGTATTCGTTGCCACCTTCAAATAAGCTTTTATTATCATAACTATATTCTAGTTTATTTCCACTTATAAATTGAGGTTTTTGACCTGTTTTAATAGTTGACCATTGTTCATTTTTGAGAATTACAACGTTCAATAAATTTTCTGGGTCTCTGAAAGGTATATTTGATTTTGGAGTAATTGAAAAGTGAATACTTTGATGAGTATCATAGTAATCCATTTCTCTTGATCTGAAAACTTTAGAAGAAATAATAGCAGTATCGTTGTTAATGAGAAATTTCCTTGAAAATAATAGCTGATCTAATCCATCATAAATTTCTATCATGTAGTTACCAGGTAATTTAAAATTTGTATTTGTATTTGGAAGATCTAATTTGTAATGAGTATATGGCTGAAGTGTATTAAATGAATTTTGATAATTTTCAATTCTAATATTATCAAAACCATCAATATATTCAGATTTAAAGAGATCTGATTTTTTCCAATCATTATTGTAATAATTAATCTTATAATAGTAGTCTTTTTCATCACCATTTAAGTCATCAAATTCTAAAAAGATAGATTGCCCAAAAAAGATAATTGGAAATTGGTTTAGTTCATCGACTCCCTTAAAAACAATTGACTTTATATTTGATGGTCCTGCTAGTTCTTCAGCAAATTGAGCATATGTAAAGAGTATTGTAAAAAAATAAATTAAGAATGTTTTGTAAAACATATTTGTAAAGTTAAAAAACTAAACCGGTAAAATCAGATTTATCCAAACATTAAAATTAAACCAATTTACTATAAACAATTCTTCATAATTAGTACATTTGTATCGTTTTTTACAAGTAAACTAAATGGCAAAAGATATTAGAATATCTAAAGGGGCAAAAATAAACATTAAAGGAAGTGCTGAAAAAATTTTAACGGACATTTCATCTATAAACTCGTATGCTATCAAGCCTGGAAATTTTTTCAATTTTAATCCAAAAATGCTTGTTAAAGAAGGAGCGGAAGTTAGTATAGGAACTCCTGTCTGTTTTGAAAAAAATGACTCCAGAGTAATTCTTGTCTCTCCTGTTTCTGGGACTGTAAAAAAAATCATAAGAGGAGATAGAAGAAAAATCCTGGAAGTAGTTATAGAGCCTAATTCTTCCAACAAAAAAATTTCTCATAAAGTCGAGAAGATTAATTCTCTTAGCCCTGAGAAAATAAAAAATTTTTTATTAAAAACTGGAAGTTGGCCTTTCATTAGGCAAAGGCCTTTTAATATTTTAGCAGATCCAGATATAATTCCTAAGTCAATTCACATATCTACTATTAGTTCAGCCCCTCTAGGAGTTGATTATGATTTTATTTTAAAGAATAATAAGGAAGATTTTCAATCAGGTATAAATATACTAAACACTCTGTTGCCTGGTAAGGTAAACTTATTTATTGATAAAGACTTTCAAGGTTTTTTTTCAAAAATAAAAAATGCAAATATCTTCCGTGTTTCTGGCCCTCATCCTTCAGGTAATGTAAGCGTACAAATTCAAAAAACTAACCCTATAAATTTCGGCGAAAAGGTTTGGGTTATTTGTCCTGAAGACATTGTAAATATCGCTATTTTGTTTTCTACTGGAATTTACAGTTGTAAAAGAACTCTAGCTATTTCAGGATCCCCTGTATCAAACCCTCAATATTTTAATACAACTATAGGTTCAGATTTGTCTTCAATATTAAAAAAATTAAATATTGATTTGACTATACAAAATCGTTATATAAATGGTGATGTTTTTTCAGGAATTGAAGTTCAACAAGATGGGCACATTGACTTCTATAATAATTTAGTTTCAATTATACCCGAGGGAAATAAACATCGTTTTTTTGGATGGCTTCCTTTTTTTTATAATAAAATTCCGAGTTTATCAAGAACTTCTCTTTCATGGCTTTTTGGTAGAAAAGGATATAAAGTAGATACCAATTTAAACGGTGAAGAAAGAGCCCTTGTTGTTACTGGTGAAATGGAAAAGGTTTTCCCAATGGATATTTATCCAATGCAGTTAATTAAAGCCTGTATGGCTGGAGATATTGAAAAAATGGAAGGTTTAGGGATATATGAAGTCATACCAGAAGATTTTGGTTTGATTGATTATTCAAACACTTCAAAAATTGAAGCTCAAGAAATTATTAAGGAAGGTATAGAATTGATGATTAAAGAAATAGCTTAATTAGGATGAAATTTTTACGCAAAAAATTAGATGATTTAAGACATTCATTTCGGAAAGGTGGTAAGTGGGGGAAATTTGCTCCTGCAATAAATGCATTTGATACATTTTTGTTTGTACCCAATCATACAACTTTTAAAGGATCCCATATAAGAGATTCTGTAGACCTGAAGAGAACAATGTCTACAGTTATTATTGCATTACTACCAGCCTTAATATATGGTATATATAATTCTGGCTATCAGTATTATTCTCAGTTGGATGTACCATTTACTTTTTTAGATGCTTTTATTCATGGTTCATGGAAAATATTACCAATGATTTTTGTTTCTTATTTTGTTGGGCTAACTATTGAATTTATTTTTGCAGTATATAGAGGTCATGAAGTTAATGAGGGATATCTCGTTACTGGGTTATTAATTCCAATGATTATGCCAATAGATATTCCTTTGTGGATGGTTGCTATTTCAGTTGCATTTTCTGTGGTAATTGCAAAAGAAGCATTTGGAGGAACTGGGATGAACATTTTGAATCCTGCATTAACTGCCAGAGCCTTTGCTTTTTTCGCATATCCAACCTACATGTCCGGTAATAAAGTATGGGTTTCGGAAGCCTCAAATGTAGATGCTATTTCTGGGGAAACTATACTTGGATCATTGGCTGCTGGTGAGGAAATAAAATATTCTGTAGCTGAAATGTTTTATGGATCAATTCCTGGATCAATTGCTGAAACTTCAGTTTTATATATTTTATTAGGAGCAGTAATTCTAATATTTACTGGTGTAGGCAGTTGGAGGATTATGTTGTCAGGAATATTAGGGGCTTCATTAGTTGGTTATCTTTTTAATCTTTGGGGCGCTAATGCTTTAATGAGTTTTAGTTGGTTAAATCATCTGTTGGTTGGGGGATTTGCTTTTGGAATTGTTTTCATGGCAACAGATCCTGTTACAGCATCTCAAACAAATAAAGGTAAATGGATATATGGTTTTTTAATTGGCGTTTTTTGTATTCTGATTAGGGTTTTTAATCCTGCATATCCAGAAGGTGTTTTTCTTGCAATTTTATTAATGAATGTTTTTGCTCCTACTATTGATCATTATATAATTGAGGCAAATATTAAAGGAAGAAGAAAAAGATGGAAACAAAACACACCTAAAATTATTTAATATGAACACAGAAAGTAACTCTTATACATTTTTATTTGCTGCTTTAATGGTTCTAGTAGTTGCATCAATACTTGCATTTACTGCAAGTAGTCTTAAAACAAAGCAAGATGAAAATGTTAGAAAAGAAAAAATGCAAAGTGTTCTAAAAACCATCGGAATAAATACAAGTAGAGATGGGGCTGAAGAATTATACAAAAAACATATTAAAGAAGAAATTTCACTTGATCAAGAAGGAAACATTGATAATTCGGTATCAGCTTTTTCAATAAAATTAATCAGAGAAATTAAAAAGCCTCTTTCA
>Ga0208766_1001464_pt1 | contig 12534 bp, 8 predicted proteins | sample ETN01SmetaG_3_FD_185792 | JGI IMG/M metagenome (GOLD analysis project Ga0208766, IMG submission 185792) | Marine microbial and viral communities from oxygen minimum zone, Eastern Pacific Ocean - ETNP2014F12-01SV263 (SPAdes) (version 2) | ecosystem: Environmental > Aquatic > Marine > Oceanic ...
ACAACCCCTTTCAAAAGAGCCAATTCCGGCACAAGAGTAGAAAACTCATATTCCAGATGAAACTGGAAATGCGGCCGTTGAGCCGCCTTTTCAATTTCATTAAAGCCTGCATCGTGTTTGGTAAATTCGTTAAGGATGGCCCGGGCCTTTACAGCAAGCGGAAGATTGGGGCGATGAGGGGCCAAGCTGGGAATAGCTAGATATAATTTTGGCAAGGAAAGAGCTTTACCTTCTCTCCAAGACCCTTGGAATTTCTTGTCGCGATTGCGTGAATTGGGTTCGATGATATAAACTACCCTAGGCTTTCTATCCTCCTTCGACCCTTCAAATAAAAATTTAGGGAATGATTCGCGGATTTTTGCACTTGCAGAACTGTATATCTCTCCACTTTCTTCAGTGAAAGACCCTCCATCGCCCGATTCATCCAGCTCGGACTTAAGACCTTTTAGTGGGGCAAATAATGGAGTCATGGCAAAGTTTTGCTCATCAGGAACCTTCTTATTTACCAGAACCGAATCCCAATTTTTATAATAACTATTGGAGTCAGCCAATTGGGATTCCCGGTACTTATTCCACGCTCGATTACCAGTGAAATTGTACCCTACATAAAAAATGCCAGCTCCGAACAATTGAATGATGAGAAACCCCATCAACCCATAGGCCGGAATTTTCACCAGTTTTGAACGCCCCCTTAAGGGCCATAACAGATAAACTCCCAACGCAAAAAATCCCAAAAGACCGACAAACACCAAATAGCTTTTGGCCGGAAAGAGGATGTACAGGTAATGAATGGGGAAAAATAAGAAAAAGGCAGGCGCCCCATCCTCTTTAACGTCATGATAATCGAGCAAGCTGAAGCTGCAAGCGATCAGGGGCAAACCCAATACGGCCAATAGCAATAAAAACCCGAACGTCGTCTTGAGCTTGGAATGTTGCTTGGGTTGCGAAAGGGCATCATTTGATTTAGTGGATTGGGCACCCATTTCAGGCACAGTTTCCTGTGGCGGCTTGAGTTCAGATAAAGCCGCCCATTCCTCCAACCCTTCATGCCAGGCATAATCAGTTGGCACGATTTTTCCTGCTGCAAGCTGTTCTTGAACTTGCTCCCAGGTAAATGGACCTAACTGCTGTCCATCTTTACTAACGTGGATCTGCATATACCTCTATCTGCCAAACATTCTACCTGCCTCTCGCAAAAAATCCATTATAAGTATCATCCAAAATTATAATAGCTTATGGCCGGAATTCTCATAAAGTTTCCCATTGCCAAAGGCATATATCAGAGGACACTTACCCCATGCACAGCACGCTTTCGCGCCGCCAGTTCCTCGGCTCCACTACCGCTGCACTTGCCACTGGTTCGCTGCTACACGATGCAGTAGCTGCAGACAAGGAACCCATCATCGATATCCACCAGCACACCCATTACCACGGGCGCACCGATGAACAGATGATCAAACATCAGCGCGCCATGGGCGTGACAACGACCATCCTGCTGCCCGCGGGCAAACCGGTGACCCGCCCCTCCACCCGCGAGGGCAAGGCCAACGGACTGGCGGCCAAGACCGGCGGCAACGACACCGTGCTGGCCATCGCAAAGAAGTATCCCAAGGAATATGTCTTTGGCGCCAATGAAGTGCCGGACCTGCCGGGGATGCAGAAGGAGTTGGAGAAATACCTGAAGGCGGGCGCGGTGATTATTGCCGAGCAAAAGTTCAAGGTGCCGTGCGATTCAAAATACGTCTGGGCTGTAGCCGAGGTGGCCCAGGAATTTGGTGTACCGGTGCTGATGCATTTTCAGCACGGCTCCTACAACCTGAACTTTGAAAAGTTCCACCGCACATTGGAGAAATTCCCGAAGGTGAACTTTATCGGACACGCGCAGACGTGGTGGGGCAATATCGACAAGAAACACGACCAAAAGGTGATGTACCCGCTGGGTAAGGTAACTCCCGGTGGCTTAACCGACCAGTATCTGAAGAATTACAAAAACATGTATGGTGATCTCTCTGCAGGATCCGGCTTGAGATCATTGATTCGTGACGAGGAACACACCAAGGGATTTTTTGAACGGCACCAGGACCAACTGCTTTATGGCAGTGATTGTGCCGACACCATCGGACGGGGCAAAGGCTGCCAGGGCAGCCGCACGATCGATGCAGTCCGCCGCATTGCCTCCAGCAAAAAGATTGAGCGCAAGCTGCTCTTTGATAACTCAAAGAAGCTATTTAAGCTATAAAAGCTAGAGGAGTTCCCGAACCACAGACCCTTCAGGAAGCATCCGCATGCGCCTGCCTTGAGTGGTGTATTCCCCCTTGGGATCCAATCCCAGCACGTGATACACGGTGGCCGCAAAGTCGGCAATCGACACCGGACGATCAACGGGCACAGCTCCATGCTTGTCGCTGGCTCCAATCACCCGACCCGTCTTGATTCCACCCCCGCCCATGGTGAGGCTAAAACAATCAGCCCAATGATCCCTGCCGGGCCCGCGCTTATTATCGTTAATCTTGGGGGTACGACCAAATTCACCGGCCGTAATCACCAGTGTAGTCTCGAGCATCCCCCGATCATCCAGGTCATTAAGCAGGGCCGAATAGGCGCTATCGTAGATCGGAAGTTGCTGGTCCAAGTGAGGGAAAATCCCCCAGTGATGATCCCACGCGTAAATGCCCGTGTCCTTATAGCCCTGGATGGTAACAAACCGCACTCCCGCTTCCACCAGCCGACGTGCCAGAAGCATGCTCTGCCCGACATTGTTGCGGCCATAGGCATCACGCAACTTGTCCGGCTCCGGGGATAGATCAAACGCTTTCTTGGCCCTGGTCGATGTGGACAGGCTCAAGGCCTGCTCGGTAAAGATGTTGTGTACCCGTGCAAACTCCAACTGCTGCTCAGCACTCTCCTGATACTGATCCAGTGATTTCAACAGATGTTTGCGATCAGCCAAACGGCTGACATCCATACCTTCGGCCACATCAAAGGTGGGCACCGAAAAATCCGGAGTATTGGGATCGTCTTTAATCAGGAAAGGATCAAAAGTGCGGCCCAGATACCCGCCGTAACCGGGGGCACTGTGGGCCGGATGCTTCATGTCTCCCAAATGAACAAAAGGCGGAACCGGTGCCTGCTGTTTTTGCTGTAGACTTAAGACCGCGCCGATCCCCGGTGCCTGCAAAACCTTGTCACGCGGACTGCCGCACATGATATCCACATCCCCCTCTCCATGCTTGGAGCAAAAGGCTTGCATCGACCGGATGAGGGAAAATTTATCAGCGCATTTGCCCAGCTTGGGCAATTGATCACTCAAGTGAAGTCCGGGAATATTGGTGCGTGCCGGATCATATTTGCCTCGAATCTCCTCAGGAGCATCGGGCTTCATGTCATACATATCCAAATGACTCGCCCCACCCTGAAGAAACATGAAGATGACATTGATCTGCTTGCTCCCCCCACCGGCTTTTTCAGCCGCAAGCACTTCCGGCAACGACAAGCCCAAGGGAGAAATCGCGCCGAGCGATAAACCCCCCATCTTGAAAAAATCCCGGCGCCTGATTGCCATCGCCATCACTCTAGGTGATATGAAGTACCTTCGCAAACCTCAAAGAGGAGGACAACCGCATCAGGGGCGCAACACCGAATCGATTGTCTGGTAGGCTTCCTTGCGCATATCCTCTGGAAAATTATGGTTATAATCTGGATGCTTGATGATGAGCCCTTTTTCGTTCCCAAGAAGCTTGTAGATGGGGCGGGCAGCAACAGCACAAACATCGACGCTCTTCCAACGGAAGTTGGAATCTCGAAGGGGCGCATGCACAAAGAAAGGACGGGGAGCGAGTGCACCCAATAGCTCAGGAAAATCATAGGGGATTTCTTTTTGTCTGCCCCGGTAATCAGATAAGCGGGGCATATAACGAATCTGGCACCAACCGCGCCCGAAGAACCAATTCTTTTCTGCTCCCCCATAGTAATCAGGATAAGCATCAAAACCACAGCTACTGGCCATCACCGTGATTCGCTGATCAAAAACCGCGGTGTAAATCGTGTTATGGCCCCCCAAAGAATGGCCAATGGCTCCAAAGCCGGGTTTTGAATCCACATAAGGCAAGGTCTCCAATAAATCCAGTGCGCGCGTATTATCGTAAATCGCCTTCATGGTGCCACTCACGTAACCAAGCTTACCCAGGTTGGGCCAGTAGTTAGCCAGGTGCGTGTAGGCGGGCGAAAGGGTCACGTAACCGCGTTCAGCCAGTTCGGCCGCATACGCCCTGCCCTCACGCCCTCCCAAACCCACCACCACCTTGTGGCCCACCTTATTATCGGTAGGCATCAAACAAAGCACCGCGGGAGTCGTTTCTCCCTTACGCTCAAACACAGCCTTGGGAACACATAGGTAAGCAGGCGTACGGGATCCGGGCTCAGATTGATAAGTAATGAGTTGGCGAATGTATTTGCCGGCATCCACCTCCTCCTCAACTTTCACTTCCAGCTTTACCCGCCGATCTTTCCCCGGAAAGCGACCCATCACTGCCTCCATTCCTTTCAGGATTTCGGTGCGGCGTTTCTGCCAATCATCCGGTGTTTTGACTGTCGCCACCTTCCCCGAAACATCCCTGAATTGCAGAAGATTCAAGCGGGCCAAGCGCGGCGCCGCGCAAAGGCCCAAAGAAAAAATAAGAAGACTGAAAGTTACACGGAACATCCACGCAGTGTTACAGTCCGGATGATGCTGGCAAGCGGAAACCTACTTCGCCGACCACTCCAGCATGCGCTCAATCGGAAGGCGCGCGCGCTCAATGATTTCAGGAGAAAGCTCAACCTGTGGTGAAAGATCACGCATACAGTCACGGACCTTCTCCAGGGTATTCATTTTCATGAAGTGACACTCGTTGCAGGCACATTTTTCAGTGGGTGCCGGGATGAATTTTTTGTCCGGACACTCTTTCTGCAAACGATGCAGCATTCCTGATTCTGTCGCTATAATGATGGCTTCACTCTCAGCTTGCTGACAGTAGTGAACCATTTTTTCAGTGGAACAAACTTCATCAGCCAAAATGCGAACCGCCTTGGTGCATTCAGGATGAGCCACTACCGGAGCACCAGGATACTCATCACTGATCTTGACAATGGCCGCGTGGGTCCATTCCACATGCACTGAACAATTGCCCTCCCACAAGGTCATCGGCCGGCCGGTTTGTTCCACCACCCATTGACCCAGGTTTTCGTCCGGCACAAAAAGCAAATCCCTGTCAGGCGGACATTGTTCCACAATTTTCTTGGCGTTGCCGCTGGTACAAATCGCATCAGAGAGGGCCTTCACCCGGGCACTGCAGTTAATATAGGCAATGGTAAAAAAATTATCGTTGGTCGCCTGTAATTCGGCCAGCTTGTCCGGGGTACAACTTTCCTCCAAGGAACAGCCCGCATCCTTGTCGGGCAATATCACGGTTTTATCTGGGCAAAGAATCTTGGCTGTTTCCGCCATAAAATGAACACCGCAAAAGACAATCACATCCGCATCGGTGCCAGCAGCCTGCTGGGAAAGCCCCAGTGAATCCCCCACATAATCGCCAATATCCTGAATTTCAGGCACCTGATAGTTGTGCACCAGGATAACCGCATTAAGCTCTTTTTTGAGCTCAGCAATTTCCTGCGACAAATTCTCAATGGAACCATCCTCAGACATCATGTCGATTCTAGCTTGAGCCTCCTAGCCCGTCAATTTCTGGTGAATAGTTAATGGTTCCAATATAGCCCAAACACGCCACTTTATTGAGACCCTACGCGCCCGTGAATCGGGATGACTGTATCTTGTCCATTACCGGCCACTCATAAAAAGGCCACGTTTAACCGGATTTATTCGGAACTCGCCCTGCATCAGGCAGTGATCCGTGCCTATTCCAAGCCACTTTTCACCTCGCGCAAGGCCTTGGGAATGTCGCACGACGGGCGTACCCTTTATGATTTTGCCTCAGACTCACTGCAGAATGTTTCGCAACTGCACAAGCAACTGGCAAAACGCCGTTTTTCCTATCGGCCGGGTATTGAGCTACTCTTCACGACCAATGGAAAAGAACGCACTATCTACCTCTTCCCATGGGAGGAACGCATCGTGGACCTCATGCTTTACCGTGAGCTCACAAAATATTTCCACGGTGTGTATGAGCAGAGTTGTTTTGCCTACCGCATGGGGAGCCACGGGGTGGACAGTTGCCAGCACCGGGTGGAAAACCTCGTGCGGCAACTACCGCGGCCCCTGTATTTTGTGAAGCGGGATGTCGCGGATTATTTCCCCTCCATTAATCATGAACGGTTACTGGAACTGATGGCCGAATGGATCGAGCCTGATGACTATCTCTTCAAACTATTGGAACAACGAATTCGATTCGAAATACTTGAGAATGAAGAGGTGCGCACCGCCGAACGCGGCATTGCCTTTGGCACCGCGATTGCCTGTTTTTTTGCCAACCTGTATCTCACTCCATTGGATCGGCAGATGGCGAAAATAAAAGGACTGAAATATTTCCGTTACTCCGATGATCTACTCGCCTTTTCCAAGGATCGGGAATCCGCACTGGAAGCTGCACAGGAGATGGCTACCACATTCAGTAGATTGAAGGTTGCCAGTAAACCCAAGGCTCACCGGAACTTTTTCTTCCCCCTCACTGCCGGCCACACCGATGGCGAATTTGAAGCGGTGGACCGCTTCCAACATTTGGGCCTGGAATTTAGAAGCGACAACACCGTGGGCATGGCCCGGGAAAAAGGACGCAAGATTCGCAACCTCTTCCGCACCGCCTTCCGCCGCAAACGCAGGCGCTTCATCAAAGCCCGCAATCCGATCCTCCGTGCCCAACTGGCCGTGGATATTGCCCGCGACGTGGTGGAAGAAGGGTTCCGTTCAGTTGCCATTATTGATTACTACCTAAAGCACGTGAATGATGAATCGCAACTACGCCAACTCGACCAATGGCTGGCTGAGGAAATCCTTTCAGTCACTTTTCGTAACGGCCACAAAAAGGGTAATTTTAAGAAAATACCATTCAGTCGACTACGGGCAATGGGGCTGCCCAGTCTGCAGCATCGGCGAAGACTCCTGAGACACGGACATCTGGAGTCGCACTTCTTCACCATGCGAAATGAAAATTTGATCGCGCAGCAGCAAAGGCGGCTGCCATCGGCCCGGAAAAACATATCCGGACCCGATTCCCTCCAAACCGGGAAGCACAGGCAAAAAACACTCGTGAGGGAGAGCGCCCCGTGTTGACCGGACTTAGTGAAATCGTTCCCATCATTAATGCATGGGACGGTGGAAGTCTCATGCATTAATGATGGCCGTATTTGTGGTTCCTGTGCTGGAGCCGCCCGGATCGATCTAATTCGTGAGAGCGAAACCGACTCCTATTGGAGACGATGGAACGACTCCAATAGGAGTCGGTCCAAGACCTAAGTCGCCTTTGCTGTTGCGCGATTAAAAGAAAGAAACAAATTATGGGACTATTTGATGAACTAAAAAAAATATTCGTTGGCGAGAGTGCCAATCAACCGCCCATCCTCCAGCAATCAGGTTCTTCAAACTCGCGGTTCCAGAGCCAACCAGGACCATGTGATGTGGTCCTCACAGATGAAGGTGGCAATAAAATAGCGTGCATTAAGGCAATACGAAGAATCTGCCCGGAACTCGGGCTGGCAGCAGCCAAGGAGCTGTGCGAAAGCACCCCTCAACTGTTGCTCAATGATGTGAGTAAGAAGACCGCCCAAAAAGCACTGGCAATCCTGAGTGAAGTCGGAGCAAAAGGAACCGTAGAAACCAATAAATCTGGATCCACAGAACAACCCCTTCCAAAACCTAAAAAGAAAAAGGAAGAACCTGCTCCAATTAAACCGAAAAAGAAAACGTATCAACCTCCTTCTTCTGACAAAACCATTGTCATCGAATATCTCAATTACGCCGGGGAACTAAAACAATTTATTGGCGACCCCAAGTCCATCGTTCGCAAAGGAAACCACTTTTCCATCCGCGTAGCCCCCAGCTTTAAACGCATCTCCTTAAACCGTTCCAAGACGCGCATACTCAAGGGCGTCCCCGCCCCTGCCCAACTACCAAGTGAGCCCCTGCCGGTGCAAACCACTACCTCGGATACCTCCATCATCCAGTACACCAACTTTGAGGGCGTAAAAAAGGATTTTACCATTATTACCGGTGTGATTGACGACAAAGGCGACTACGTTCGGGTACGGGTTTCGCCCACCTTCAAATACATCACCCTCAAGCGTACCCGCATTGGTAACCCTGAAGCGTTGTTTGATAGCAACAATACGGGCACAACTGAATCGGCACCCGCTGAACCGGTTACCGAACCACAACCAGTATCCGAACCCCAACCAGTAGCTGAACCTCAACCAGAAACTCCTGCCCAGCCATCAGGCGCAGTAAATGTGGTCATCACCGGCTGCAGCCTGGCCACTTACGATGCCACCAAGATTGTGCGGGAAATCCGGCCGGATCTGAGTACCTTTGAAATATACAATTTATTGCGTGATTTTCCACAATTCGTCGCCGAAAATGTCGAACCCGATAAGGCCGCTTCCTACAAAAAACAACTGGAGGACGCTGGCTGCACGGTGGAGTTAAGCTAAAGGGAACATATACCCACTGCATCAAAGCAAACGATATTAACTGGATGGAATGAAGGAGGGAGATCTCTCAGGCTATAAAGGTGTCGGGACTATCATCGGTATCATCCTTGGGTTTATAAGTGGAGGATTCGTTGCATTTCAACTCAGCAAGGTAACCGACGATGAAGAAATTATTGGCATCGGCTTCATAGTACCTCTTGCCTTCTTTATTTGGGCGGGCGGAACGACGGGTGAAAAAATCGATAAATTTCTTGGAAGAAATAAAAAAAACTCAACAAACCTCGTTGTGGTTCGTTTCTGGAACAGAAAAGGGAAAAAGTGCAATGTCAATGTTGACCCAAAAACAGTCAAGGTTCAGGGCCCTGAAATCACCGTTAACAAGGTAAGCGGCGGCAGCCTAACTCTCAATCGGTTCCGAATACTGAACCCTGAAGTTCTTGGCCTAACCGAAAAAGAAACCCCTTTACCAGCCCCTCAAGAACTCCCCTCTTTACCCGCACCTCAAAAACTTCCCCAGCCAATCAAAGCAGAAGAAGGACCGCCCATCCTTGAGCCAGAGGAATTTATTGTGGGAGACATGTCGGGCACCGAACTCCTCTATACGCGCAGCGACGGAAGCAAAGGGGTTATTTATTTTGATCCGGATTCACTCGAGCTGACTGAGAACCGCGCAGTCATTAGCCCCCATGGCACCAGTAAGGAATACGCCATCCTACTTGAAAAGATAATCAACCCTGAGGTGCTGCATCAACCTGCCGAAGACCGCAATGTCACAGAAATTGATAAGCAAATACCCTTTCTTGAACCCCAGGCTTTTATTCTCGGTGACGACTCGGGAAAGGAACTATTGTATATCCGCCACGATGGAAGCCGTGGTGTCATTTATTTTGACGAACATTCCCTCGAAATTTCAGGCAACCGGGTAAGCCTAATGCCTAAAGGGCTGGAGGTACGTTATACCTTTGCCCTGGACAAGTTAATCAACCCCGAGGTGGTACAGATTGTCGATGAAGAAGACGACGAACCCCCCATACTTGAACCCGCTGAATTCATTATCGGGGATATGTCGGGCAAGGAGCTACGATATGTACGTAATGACGGCAATCAGGGTGTAATCTATTTTGACCCGGAATCTTTGGAGCTAACTGACACCCGCGCGATTGTCAGCCCTTACGGCACCGATGAGCAATATGCCATCCTGCTCGAGAAAATCCTTAACCCGGAAGTTCTCTCTCCTCAACCCGAGACACCCGTGGTCCCTCAGCCTGAACCTCTCCCTCCGGCTGTACCTGTCACTCCGGCTGTACCACCCCAATTCGAAACCGGGGTCCGGGTAATCATCGAGACGGTCCCTCACGATTCTTATGAGGCAGCGCAAATCATGAGACGCCTCAAGCCGGATCTCGGCCCGTTCGAAGTTCTGGAAGCCTTAAAATATGATCACGAAACAATTCTGCAGGGCTACGATGAACTTCGTGCTAAAGACATCAAAACAGACCTGGAGGAAGCCGGCTGTACGATAAACCTGCAAACAGTAGAAGAATAAATTCCAAAGTTTAGATCAAGCCAAGGATTGCCTAAAAATCTCCACTCGCCTCCTGTGAACACGATTCAAGCTAGAGAGGGCAACTACTTGTCACTAATCTAGCCTTTTCGACAGGGTTCGGTTGTCTACACTGCGCCGAGTGAGTGAATTTACTGCAGAATTGGTTGGTACCTTTCTCCTCATTCTTCTTGGAGGAAGTGTGAATGCGAATGTGAACCTGAAGAAAACCACCGGCCACGGCTCAGGTTGGATTTTGACAACTGCCGGCTGGGGTGTCTCGGTGACAATCGCAATTTATGCAGTAGTCAATTTTTCCGGTGCCCATATCAACCCCGCGGTAACCCTCGGATTATTGAGCATCGGAGAATTGGAATCAGCCAAGGTACCCGCCTATCTTGCCGGACAATTTAGTGGAGCCATCCTCGGGGCGACTGCCGTCTGGCTTGCCTTCCTGCCTCACTGGGCAGTGACTGAAGATCCGGCTGATAAACTCGGGGTCTTCTCCACCGGCCCGGCCATTGACAAGCCCGGTTGCAATTTCCTCACCGAACTCATTGGCACCTTTGTCCTGGTTTTAGGAGTGCTGGCCATCTTTTCACCCGATGCGCTCACACCGGTTCAGGAAAAGCTAGGCGGCGCGGAAGGAGCTGAATCCATTCAACAGCAATGGGCTTTTGGCCTAAAACCGTTGCTGGTCGGGCTTCTGGTATTTGTCATTGGCATGGGGTTGGGCGGCCCAACCGGCTATGCGATTAACCCGGCGCGCGATCTGGGGCCGCGCATTGCCCACGCAATTTTACCGATTGCCGGCAAAGGCGATTCCAATTGGCGCTATGCATGGATTCCGGTGCTCGGACCGATTGCTGGGGGCGTACTGGGTGCATTGGTTTACAAATGGCTTTGGATGGCGCAATCTGGCACCACTCCATGAAGTACATCCTCGCACTCGACCAGGGCACCACCAGTTCACGCGCGATTGTTTTTGACCGTGCCGGACGGATAAAGGCTGTCGCACAAAAAGAGTTCCCCCAGATTTTCCCAAAACCCGGCTGGGTCGAACATGATCCCGAAGCCATCTGGAAAACCCAACTGGCAACCGCCAAGGCTTGCTTAAAGAAAGCCAAATTAACGGCGGATAAAATTGCCGCGATCGGCATCACCAACCAGCGCGAGACGACCCTCATCTGGGATAGAAAAACCGGTAAACCCATCCATAACGCCATTGTCTGGCAGGATCGACGTACCGCCAGGGAATGCGACCGACTTAAATCTGCCGGCAAGGCATCATTAATCAGCCGCAAAACCGGACTGGTGGTTGATGCCTATTTTTCAGCCACCAAGATCGCGTGGCTGCTCAAGAACGTAAAAGGAGCCCAAGCCCTGGCTAAATCCGGCCGACTGGCCTTTGGCACCATAGACACATGGCTCATCTGGAAACTTACCGGTGGCACAAAACATGTAACTGATGCCAGTAACGCCTCGCGCACCATGCTCTACAACCTGCGTACCGGCAATTGGGATGCAGAACTCTTAAAACTTTTTAAGATCCCCCGCAATCTGCTGCCCGAAATTTGTGACTCCAGCGAGGTGGTCGGCGAAACCAAACTACTGGGTAAAACAATCCCCATTGCCGGTATTGCCGGCGACCAACAGGCCGCCCTCTTCGGTCAATGCTGCACCAAACCCGGCATGGTGAAAAACACCTACGGCACCGGCTGCTTCATGCTGATGCAAACCGGCACCAAGCCAATTACTTCCAAAAACAATCTACTCAGCACCGTGGCCTGGCGCATAAACGGGCAGACTGAGTTTGCCCTGGAAGGCAGCATCTTCATCGCCGGGGCGGTGACCCAGTGGTTGCGCGATGGATTAAATTTTTTCAAGAGCGCCGCAGAAATAGAAAAGCTCGCCGGCAGTGTAAAAGACAATGGCGATGTCTATCTCGTTCCCGCCTTTGCCGGCTTGGGCGCACCGCATTGGGATCAGCATGCCCGAGGCGCCCTCTGCGGGCTCACTCGGGGGGCCACCAAGGCACATATTGCCCGGGCCGCCCTGGAAGGCATCGCCTATCAGGTCCATGATGTGTTGAGTGCCATGGAAGCGGACGCAAAGATTCGACTCAAGGAACTACGGGTCGATGGCGGTGCCAGTGCCAATAATCTATTGATGCAGTTCCAAAGTGATTTATTGAATGTTCCCATCGCGCGACCGAAGGTGACTGAAACCACCGCACTGGGCGCAGCCTATCTCGCCGGATTAGCGGTAGGTTACTGGAAATCACAGAAGGATATCTCCACCCAATGGGGGCTCGATAAACGTTTCAAGCCCAAAATGAAACCGATTGCCCG
>Ga0208766_1001465_pt1 | contig 12533 bp, 5 predicted proteins | sample ETN01SmetaG_3_FD_185792 | JGI IMG/M metagenome (GOLD analysis project Ga0208766, IMG submission 185792) | Marine microbial and viral communities from oxygen minimum zone, Eastern Pacific Ocean - ETNP2014F12-01SV263 (SPAdes) (version 2) | ecosystem: Environmental > Aquatic > Marine > Oceanic ...
GCGGGACCGGAAACGATGATCGAAATCGCCGAGAAGGGTGACGGCCGGTTTTACAACATCACCAACCCGGCGCAACTGCCACAGATTTTCCTAAAGGAAACCGCCGTCATTTTGAAGACCGCAATTTACGAAGAGCCGTTCACGCCGCAACAGGTCACCGCGAGCGAGGCACTCACCGGCTTCGAGGCGGGTGGCTATCCGCAACTTCTCGGCTATGTGGCCACGAGCGAAAAGCCACGCGCCGAGACCCCGCTGCTCACTGCACAAGGCGATCCGCTCCTAGCTCATTGGCAGTACGGTCTCGGCCGCGCGGTGGCATTCACCTCCGACGCCCGCGCCAAGTGGGGCAGCCAATGGGTAGGCTGGGCGCGCTACGGGACGTTTTGGTCGCAACTGGCCAGCTGGAGTCTGCGCCGCGTCGAAACCGGCGACCTCGACGCACAAGTCTCGATCGAGCAGGGCAGTGGCATCATCAGCGTCGAGGCGATGGATGCAGGCGGTAATTACCGCAACTTCCTCAACTTACAGGCCGTCGTCGTCGGGCCGAAGGGCGAACGCGAGCTCGTCTCTCTAAAGCAGAGTGCCGCCGGCCGCTACGAGGCAGCGTTCGAGACGAGCGAAACCGGCGCTTACCTAGTGCACCTGCGCGAGATGGAAAACGGCGAAATGCGCTCCTCGCAGGTCATCGGCGCAAACCTTGACCACTCGCCAGAGTTTGCCGAGTCGCGACCGAATCTCGCCCGGCTAGAACGCCTGGCCGAGATCGGCGCCGGCAAGCTGCTCAGTCGCGACTTCGCCACCGACAACCCGTTCGAGCGCGACCGAAAAAAAACCTTTCAACCGGTGGCCCTCTGGGAATGGCTGCTTAAGTTTGCTGTGCTGCTGTTTCCAGTCGATGTCGGCGTACGCCGCATCCAGCTAGACAGGGAGGAGTGGCTCAAGGCTACTGAGTACATCCGGCGGCTGCTCTTTTTCTGGAGGCGCAAGGAGCGGCAAACCGGCACCGATGAGTCGCTCGCCTCGCTCCTAGCCAAGCGCGACGAGGCCCGGCATTCATTCGAACGCAACAAGCCAAGCGCGCCGAAACCGAGTCTCTTCCAGCCCGAACAGACCGCAACGGAATTATTAGCCAAGCCTAGTGCCGCCTCCGAAGCCCGCCCGGATGAGCCAAGTAAGGCCGGCGAAGACGACTCCACTGCCAGCCGCCTGCTCGCGGCAAAGCGCAAGGCGCTTCGCAGAAAGAAATAGTTATGACGTCACCGGGTCCAGCACTGTTTCGTTGCAGTACATGGGTTATTTTCTTCGCCATCGCTCTCGATTCTCAATCACAAGTGCTCATCAACGAAATCATGTATCGTCCTGCCTCAGAGTCAGTGGCGGAGGAGTATGTTGAGATTTGGAATCATGGCAATGAGCCGATCTCGATCGACGATTGGAAGTTCAGCGCCGGCATCCAGTTTGTTTTCGGAAACATTATCCTGCCTGCAGACAGCGGGTTGGTCGTTGTTGCGAATATAGAGCGGTTTGGTGAACTTTATCCCGACGTCAAAAACATTATCGGCAACTGGCAGGGGCAACTCGGCAACAATGGCGAGTCGATCTGTCTCGTGGATGCAAGCGGCACTACCGTCGATCGAGTGAAATACGCCTCCGAAGGAGACTGGGGCAAGCGCCTCCGTGGCCAGTTGCAAGGCGGGCATCGCGGCTGGATTTGGCAGGCTGAGCACGATGCAGGAGGACGCTCACTAGAATTGATCCAGCCCGACCTATCGAACAATCACGGCCAAAACTGGATCGCCAGCTTGGCCAAGGGCGGAACTCCGGGCCAACCCAACTCGGCCAAACGCGGCAACCTGCCGCCAATGATCCTCGATGTGAAACACTCACCGGCTGTACCTCATTCGACCGAGCAAGTCAGGGTGAGTGCACGAGTAATCGACGAGTCACCAGAAGACGTTCGGCTCATACTGCAACACCGACTAGACGGCGAGTCTGACTACCAATCGCTGAACATGAAGCGCGTCGGTGCTGACCAATTTGAAGCAACCATTCCGCCGCAGACCAACAGCCGAATCGTCGAGTTTTTTATCCGCGCAAAGGACACTCAAGGCGAAACCCGAAATTGGCCAGACGCACCGGATAACTGTCCTCACCTGCTCTACCAAGTGGACGACCGAATACTCGAGCCAGGTCGACCGGTTCACCGGATAATTCTCACTGCGACTGAGCGTGATGAATTGGCCACCATCGGGCAACGGTCTTGGCACAACACCAGCGATGCGCAGATGAACGGCACGATTGTCAACATCGAAGGTGGAAAAAAGCGTGTGCATTACAACGTCGGCGTACGACTTCGCGGCAGTACATCGCGTGCGAATGCGAATAAGAGCCGGCGCTTGAATTTTCCCAACGACCACCCGTGGGTCGGACGGACCGCGATCAATCTGAACGCCATCCATCCCCACGTGCAGGAGCTCGGTAGCGCGCTATTTCGGCTCGCCGGTTTGCCTGCACCTCGCGCCCGTGCAGTGCGGGTCTTCGAAAATAATGAACATCTTGGTAGTGCAAGTCAGTTCGGCCACTTTGCCGAGTTGGACCCACTGAATTCTGAGTACATACGTTGGCAGTTCCCTAACGACGCAAGAGGCAACCTGTACAAGGGTGGCGGCCACGCCAATCTCACATATCTTGGCGATAAGACTGCACCTTACGCAGAAAAATATTTTTATGCTAAACAGACAAATGCTTGGAAAAACGACTACTCCGACTTGATGGGATTCCTTCGCGCGCTTAACAAGACGAACGAGCTTGAATTGACCGCTCGACTAGATTTCGACATTTGGATGCGACACCTTGCTGTCCTTGACCTGCTGGGCTACACTGAAACCAGCCTCGTGACCGGCGATAAAGGTGACTACGCGTTATACGCTGGTACAATCGATCGACGATTTACTCTTGTTCCGTACGATCTCGACTCCGTGCTCGGCGTACAGGGTGGTAAAAAAATAGAGCTGTGGCGCGCCACTGCAAATCCGGTACTGGGCCGATTGATGAGCCGCCCAGAGGTGGCGGTACGATATTGGTTTCACTTGCAAGACCTAGCCCGGACGTTATTTGCGCCGCGGCAATTCAATGCACTGATCGACCGGCTCGTCGGTGATTATATACCGAGCAACGAAACAGACCGGCTGAAATCATTTGCCGCCTACCGCTGCGAGTTTGTACTGTCGCATATACCGAACGAATTAACCGTATCCACCAACTTGGCTAGCCGCGACGGATTTTTCGTTTCGCGCTCTCCTGAACTTGAACTGTTCGGTCAGGCCCCAGCCACCACAACAGTGGCGGTTGAGATCAACGGCCAAGCTGCTGATTGGTCCAGCCACAAAGGAACTTGGCAAACTAAGATAAAACTGCGGCATGGACTGAACCGCCTCTTCATAAGAGCCTTAGATGCCAGCGGAAACGAAGTGGCACGGCAATATACGGATGTTTGGCAAGGCAACCCACCATCCAAATCTCTTGGCCAACGCCTAACTAAAACCACTCATTGGACTGCAAACGAACCATTACTTCTGACAGAATCACTGTTGGTGCCCAAGGGAGTGACTCTTTCCGTTGATCCAGGAACAACGATTTGTTTCGGGCAAGAGGGGCGGTTGCTCGTTGAAGGGTGTTTGCTTGCCCTGGGTGAAGAGCAACGCCCCATTCAGTTTCTCCGCACACCGGGATCGAACCATGCTTGGGGCGGCATCAGTTTTAGTAACTCTGAGCACAACAATCGGCTAATGTACGTTGATTTTCACCACACCAGCTCGTATGCATTGGCGATCACGAACTCGGTCGTCGCGCTTGATCATGTGCGGTGGCATGGCACACGGACGAACCTGATCTGGTTTCAGGATTCATCGCTGACTGTGCGCAACTGTGTGTTCCCAGAACTCAGCAGTAGTGAGCATATAAGAGGTAAAGGAATTCGAAAAGGTGGGGAACTGGTGATAGCTCATAACAAATTTAACAAAACCACTGGAGGAGCTGATGTCATAGACATTAGCGGAGGAAAACGTCCGGGTGCAATTCTAGAAATTTACGATAATCTATTCCTCGGAGGAAACGACGATGGACTAGATCTCGACGGGACGGATGCACACATCGAGGGGAATGATTTTAGTGGCTTTAGCAGCAATACACGGGTGGGTTTTTTTTCCGCTGCCATTGCAACAGGAAAACCAGCAGTAAATTTTGGAGTTTGGCTAAATATGACAGTGAAGGGGATTAATAACATCGTTGAATCATTTCGCTTTCGAATCGATAATAATGGTAAATTCTATGAACCGAATCTGGAAAAAGAAATCTCATTGCCAAATAACGAAATAAAATATTTGAAGAAATATTTGAGAAATCACTTAGTGGAGGAATATCAACGACGATTTGGTAAAACAGTAGAAGTTGATCTCGAACCTGACGAATCTAATATCACGGTAGTTAGAAACTATTTTTTTCAAAATGATCACCATGTTCTGCTGAAAGATGGAGCAAGACTTTTTGCAAGCAATAACAGTTTTCATTCAAGTCGGTTTGGTGGGATTGCATTCAACGAACCGACCGATGGATTAGGCAACAGAAAGCAGCCTGTCGGCATGCCCAAAGGGGCACGGCTGGATGGAAACATTTTTTTTGATAATCCCATCGATCTAATCCACCTGAAGCCTATGTGGCTCGAAAAGCGCTGGATGTGGTTACATGTTTATGATTCGATCATCCGAAAGACCCACGATTGGTATGGGGAACGAAATATAACGACAAATCCATTGTTTATGCATCCACCCGATGACTTTGCGCTTCGCCTCGATTCACCTGCAATCGGGAATGGGCCGAACGGAATTGACATGGGTGCAGTGGTGCCAAGCGGGGCTTCCATCTCTGGTGAACCGTTCGAACGCACTCGTCGCACGGATGCAAAACTTTTTGTTGCTGGCCCTGGAATCACACACTATCGGTACAGCATCAACAAGGGGGCACTTAGCATTGAATATCCTGTTTCCGTACCCATCCGCTTGACCAAACTTGCTAGCGGAAAGTACACCGTTCATGCCATCGGCAAAAACAGTGCAAATCGCTGGCAATCGCTTGATCAAGCGACACAATCGAAAACATGGAACGTGGATTCTGAATTGAGTGAGTTTCTCATCAATGAAGTGCTAGCTTCGCCAAGCAGTAACAGGGAGGATCAAGTTGAGTTCTTCAACAATAGTGCAATGCCGCTCGACATAGGTGGATATCACCTTACCGACAACTTGCTTAAGCCGGGCAAATACGTGTTCCCCGATAATACCGTCATTGGCGCCGACTCTTTCCTTGTCCTTGTTGGTGGCAAGGGCGGTCTTGGTTTCAAGCTGAATTCCAAAGGAGAGGGTCTTTGGCTATTCAGTCCCAAGGGTGAACTTATAGATGTGATTAAGTTTGGCCAGCAATTGCAGGGAAGATCGATCGGCAGAGTTGGGCGTCTCCGTAAATGGGTTCTGGCAAGCCCAACGTTTGGTTCACAAAATCAGGCAGCTTCCCTTGGCCAAGTAGGATCCGTCCGTTTGGCTGCGTGGACGGCAAATGCCACGAAGGAAGAGGGCGATTCAATCTTACTGCAAAATCTAAGCCCGCTTCCCGTCGATCTCTCAAGGATGCGATTGTCCAACAAGCCATTAGGAAGTCCTGACGCGTTCACATTTCCTTCTTTAAGTTTTTTGGATGCCAATAGTCGCCTTGCATTGGACAGTAAAGTGTTAGATTTCAGTCTGCCCGCTGCGCAGGGCGAGATCGGCCTGGCCAATGCAAATGGGGATTGGCTGGAACACCATGTTTATGGACCGCAGAAAAACGGTCAGCCATTAGTGCTAATTCCTGCAGACAAGCCGACTGTTCCTCGCTTCAGATTGAGTGTTCAACATCTGGCTGACAACTTACTCATTACATGGAAACCAGAAAGAGGAAATATTTTCCGGGTGCTCTCCAGCCAGAATCTTTTGTCTGGTCAATGGAAGGTAGAGGCAACCCTGATTACCCCCCCTGACCGCGTCATGAGTTTTCAAACCAAACTGGATGACACGATGAAGTTCTTTCAAGTTGAACAAAGAGACTAGCAACCATGGCAGGCAACTGCCCACGCAGTGGACGGGCTTGGGCCCCGTTATCGGCATTCTGCTAATGGGACATCTGGCAACGTTTGCGGACAATGTTGGTGGTGTCATTATCAGCGAACTCATGGCGATCAACCGCACGACGCTTACGGATGAGGATGGAGAATTTCCCGACTGGATTGAACTCCAGAATACAACCGAGTCACCGGTCAACTTGCTGGGTTACGGCCTATCGGATGATCCTGATAATCTCTTCAAGTGGAATTTCCCTGAAATCGAATTGGCTCACGGGGAGTACCTGCTGGTTTTTGCATCAGGAAAAAATCGGCGTTCTCGCGAGATGCCGCTGTCTTCCAAATCCGAAGCAAATAACATACCGGCCAACATCCCCGGACTAAAACTATGGTTCGATGCTCTCGACGCAGACACGTTGACCCTTGATGAGCAAAACCGCGTGGTGCGTTGGCAATCCAAGGTTGCTCAACCTGACATGCCTCCTCTTGGGCAACCTGGCCCGATTGATCCAGGGAAATTGGATGGTCTATTATTGTGGCTTGATGCAGCTGACAAAGAAACACTGGAGACTGAGAATGGCAGGGTGACTCTTTGGAAGGATAAAAGTGACAGGGGCAACGACGCCTTCCAGGCTGAGCGGAATCGCCAACCTGCTCTAGAGGAACTGGACAACAATCTTTCGGCAATCGTTATGGATGGGCAAGATGACGTTTTCCATTTCAACAAGATTAATAATATTCGAACGGTCTTCTGGGTGCTAGCCGAGTCAAAAGTAGCCAGTGCTGCATATCGTCCACTGTTAGGAGATATGAAAGCGTTTCATTTCGCTCGATCATCTGACAGAGCGCTCTTCCATGGAGGGGCCAACACATATGCCAACCATGGCCAATCATGGATCAACGGGGAGCGGATTGATCCAAGCCGCACATATCCGCCGGTTGAACGCCTTGGCCTAGTTACGACAATAACCAGCGAGCCTTCATCAGCATCCAATCTCGCTTCTGACCGATTTCTACCGGGCCGCAACTGGCAAGGTCAAATTGCCGAGGTACTGATATACAACCGACCGCTGGATACAGCCACCCGCCGAGCCATTGAGAATCATCTCGTGGAAAAATGGAGTATAGCTTCAGACTACCTCCCCCACGTTGGTCGTTCAGCCACTCAATCGAATACCTACAGACAACCAAAATTAGCAAGAGAACCTCTGACCGGCTTGCCCATTCTCCGCTTCGACGGTCTTGATGACCATCTGTTGTTCCAAAGACAAAGCTTCGTCCGCACGGTGTTTGTTGTTGCTCGGGAAGATGCCCACGCAACAAAGTCACATCGTGCTATGTTGGGGGATTTAAAGCAAAGCCAACTCAATCGCGGTGGCGACAGATTGATTTATTATCCAAAGGGTCATTTCGGCCGTTATCAATCACTTGTCCGCATAAATGGTCAGAAAGTAGACCCTACGGCAACACAACTACCAGAATCCATTTTTCTCCTTACCTCTTCAGCTAGTTTCAATATTCAGACAGACTTAATTGGATCTGATCGACTTGTTTCGGACAGAAATTGGCACGGTGATATCGGAGAGATTCTGATTTATGAGCGACAACTCAACTCTCACGAAATAGACAAAATTGAGGCTTGGCTAATGGCTAAGTGGGGACTGCCAGCATCGATGCTTCACACCAACTTTAAGCTCAGATCAGGTAATGACATCGTCATTCTTACTTCGCCGCTAGGCCAGCGCATCGATTCGCTGCCTGTACTGGATTGCCCGCCCGATGCTACCGTTGGTGTGATGGCGGAGTCGGCTGGCCACTTTATCTTCGGTCAACCGACTCCTGGTGCAGCGAACCGAAGGAAGCCTTATCTCGGCTGCTTAGGCTCTCCTCGATTCGCGAAGCCTGCCGGCCTTTATTCGCAACCGATCGATTTGGAAATCAACCCGCCGGATTCGTTCAGTGAGCTCCGCTTCACACTTGATGGCTCCTTGCCGAGTCCGGAGGCCGAGCGCTACGCGGAGGCAATTCACTTGTCTGAGCCGACCGTAGTTCGAGTGCGCGCCTTTCGTACCGGCTTCCTACCCGGTCCAGTGACCACAGGTAGTTATTTGATTGGAGAGGAAGGACATTTGCCAGTCGCGTCGATCGCCACCTCCCCAATAAATCTTTTTGATCCGGACCACGGTATCTATACGGAGGGTCGCGACTATATGAATCGGGTGCGCGATCCGATCTACAACTTCAACCATGAATGGGAAAGACCGGCCTTTTTTGAATGGTTCGAACCTGACCGAAGTCAGTCGATTAGCCAAGAAATTGGACTACGAATTCACGGTGGATGGTCCCGGCATTATTATCAAAAATCCCTCCGTCTATACGCTCGGCCTCGTTACGGTAAAAGTAAGTTTGACTACCATATTTTCCCCGGCTTAAATTTAAATCGATTTAAGAGACTAAATCTCCGCAACGCTGGTAATGATTGGAAAAGGGCTTTTATGCGTGATGCTGTTGGCCATGAACTAACGGCCGGAATGGGTCTTGACTATCAGGCTTGGCGACCATCAACCGTTTATATTAACGGACAATTCTGGGGTATTCATAATTTGCGTGAACGGATTGATTCTCACTATTTGGCTTCCCGCTACGGCATTAATGAGAGTGAAATTGATTTGGTTCAAAACACTGTAAAGGCGGGAGATTTATTGCATTGGAACAAAGTCATTTCTTTTCTCGCCACTTGGGACGTAATCAACGTCGATCAACGTTTATCTCAGCTTGAAGAGTTAGTTAATGTCGACAATTTAATAGATTATGTAATAGCCGAAGTGTTCCTCGCAAATACAGACTGGCCACTTAATAATGTAAGGAAATGGCGCCCTCGCCATACAAACGGCAAATGGCGGTGGATTCCCTATGATCTGGATGGGATTTTGGGCGTCTTGAATCAATCTCCATCGGAGGATACATTTCGTGAAAAAATACTTTCTTTTACCCATCTCAACCGGGCAGTTTTCATTGAAATCATCCAAAAAATATTAGCAGAAGAAATAGGGCGCCAACATTTCGCTCATCGTTTCACAACCCACATGCAAACCACGCTGAGTGAAGAGCTCATTCTGCGGGCGATCGATTCGAAGCAAACTGCGTTGATGCCGGAGATGGCGCGGCACATTGATCGCTGGCGGATGGACCCGGCCGTAACCGATAACAAGAAAAACGAAGAGAAATGGTCAATGCCAACCCAGAACATCAACGAATGGCTCAAGGAAGTGCAAAAACTCCGCGACTATACCACGGTTCGCCATGCTCATGTGTGGGAGCATCTTCGAACTGATCTCGATCTGGGTTTGCCCGCTACGTTGCAAATCGATGCTGCCAAACCGTGGCTACTTGATGTCAAGGTGGAAGGACTCTCCATGCCAAAGAACGGCAATAAATGGGCAGCAAGATTTTTCACAAATTTGCCGATGCAGTTGTCCCTTCGACTTGCGAAAGGCTGGCGTCTGCTTGGCTGGGAAAACAATGCCGGACCAGATGAAAAGGGGAGGTTTACCCTCACAGGCAACACTACACTCAGGCCAATTTTTGTCTTTGATCCCAATCCTGACCCTAGCCCCCTCATCCGGTCGATTAACATAATGAAGGGCAATCAACTGAGGATTGTGTTTCAGGGCATTGCCGGACAGATCCATCATATCGAAACTTCCACCGACCTCACCAAATGGCAGCAACTTGAAACCATCGTCGTGCCGGATCGCGAGGCGCACAGCGTCGTCGTGCCGCTTCGCGGTAAGCCGGATCGCCGGTTTTTCCGCGTCGTCTGCGATCCCGAGTGAGCGCCGGTTTTTCGTTGCCTCAAACGCATCTTGGGAGTTGAATCCTCCACGACCGAAACGTTCCTAATGATCCAAGCCGAGCCCATGGAAACGCAACGTCTGCCGCTGTTGCTGGTACTGCTCGCCGCTGCGCTTGGCCAAGCCGGCTGCGGGCCAGACGAACCGGAACCCACTCCGGCACCGCCGGCGACGACACAACCGGCCCCAAAGATCGAGACCCGATCCCTGCACGAGCTCGCGGCGACTGACGACACCGACGCTCTTCGGCAAGCGCTGCGACTTGACCAAGCGTTCGATGCCCTCAACGCACTTGGCCAAACGCCGCTGCACATTGCCGCGATCAAAAACAAGCCGGCCAACATCGAGGCACTGCTTGCCTTCCGCGCGAATCTCCACGCCAAGACACAAAAGGAAAAAGTGGACGCACTCTATCTCGCCTGCGCCCACGGCAGCATGGATGCCGTGAAGCAGCTTGTGGTCAAGGGCGGTAAAATCGACTCTGCAGCACCCAATGGCTGGACCGCAGTTCATGTGGCGGCAATCAACGGCCGCGACGATTTGCTCCAGTTGCTGCACGACCTCGGCAAAGACCTGAGCCCGCTGTGCATCGACGGCACGCCACTCGACTTCGCACGCATCCACAATCACAACTCCACCGTGCAACTGCTGACCGGGCTTGGCGCAAAGAAGGGAGCCACCCTCTCAGTGCACTTGGCCGCGCGCCATGGCGACATTGAGGCGCTCGACGGGTGGCTAAAACGCAACCGGGCCAATGTCCACTTTCGTGTAAAAAAACACCGGGCCACGCCGCTGCACTGGGCTGCCGAAAGCGATCAAGCTGAGGCAGCCGAGTTGCTACTCAAACACGGCGCCGACAAGACCGCGCGAACAGATGGTGGATGGACACCCCTTCACTCAGCAGCTGCGAAAGGCAGCACCAACGTGATTGAGCTGTTGCTAAAACGGCGCGTACCAGTAAACGCTATCAGCCAAACCGGTACCCCACTCGACCTGGCCAAAGCTTACAAGCAGCCCGCAGCCGCTGCTATGCTACATTCCAAACGTGGCCGAGAAGGGCGTGAGGTCTCTATTCACATGGCGGCCGCCAAAGGGGATTCCATCGCCGTGCAGTCGTTCCTTCGTCGCGGAGTCAGAATAAACATGCCCGGACCACTTCATAAAAGCACACCGCTTCACTGGGCCGCTGGCGCAGGCAAGGTCAACACTATGGAAGTGCTTATCTCGCTCGGAGCCAATGTGGATGCACTTAGTGACGGCAATGCTACCCCGCTGCACCAAGCCGTTCTGCGAAAGCGGCTCGAAGCCGTGAAACTACTCATTCGAAGCAATGCCGATTTGAACAGGCAAAACAAATCCGGTCACACGCCACTGGACTACGCCACCGCCAACGGGTGGACTGACCTAAAAGCCTTGTTGCAGGCCGCCGGCGCCGTCACAGGTAAATCTCTTTAACTCTCAGAACCGAAAGTTGCCTAGCGTGTTGACTATATTATTGAACTGATTTTCTGACTCTAATTCGTACTTCTTGATACTCAGTACTTTCTTCAGGATTTCATTTGTTTAGTAGTAATGACTACCAATAGCGACAGACTTGATGCTGAACATTTTTTCCCTAATACGGCAAAATATAATATTCTCCCAGATCTCTATGTTGAGAGAATGTAGACTTGTGTAACTTGCATCCTTCTTTTCATCAGTCATGTCATAAGAATTGTTATTTCGTTCATTATTGAGAAATAACTTGACTAATGATTCATCTCAATGTGGTTTCGTCCAGCTAATTTGTTTTGCTAAAAATATTGAAGTTAATGTCACAAAAAAAAGAAAAAGCGTTTACGCTCATTGAGTTGCTAGTAGTGATTGCGATAATTGCAATTTTAGCAGGAATGCTACTACCTGCCTTAGCCAAGGCGAAATCAAAAGCCGTACAAATAAATTGTATCAACAACCTAAAACAGCTGGGAATTGCAACTCAAATGTATTTAGATGATAATGATAATTCATTTCAATTGGATAATCCTTTAAATTTAAAATTCAGATGGGGGCGTTTATTGTATGAAAGCCAAAAGCTGGGTAGCAAAAATATTTTTTTATGCCCTGGCTACCCTCCAAATGTCATGACAAATTGGACCAAGACATACGGTATATGGGCAGATCCACCTGAAAGTTTACTAACTGGCATTTTCAAGGAAATATTAAAGAGTTCTCAAATAAATAACCCTAGTGATTATCCGCATTATGCAGATTCCACAAGTCTAGGTAGAATGGGGATAGCTGCTCAGCAGTTTTATATGTTCAGGACTGCGAAAGTTAAAGAAGTTCACTCAAGACATAACAAAATGGCTGATATCTGGTTTATGGATGGTCATGCAGAAGGGGCAGGTAGAGTTAAGTTGGAAGGGCTGGGCATTGAGCCGTTAATAGATGAAGTTGATGATGTCGCGGGTTATTTTGATTAATGAAACAAAAACACAAGATTATATGCATAATAGTTTTATTAATTGTATTTATTTTAAGTTTTGACTTTT
>Ga0208766_1001467_pt1 | contig 12530 bp, 13 predicted proteins | sample ETN01SmetaG_3_FD_185792 | JGI IMG/M metagenome (GOLD analysis project Ga0208766, IMG submission 185792) | Marine microbial and viral communities from oxygen minimum zone, Eastern Pacific Ocean - ETNP2014F12-01SV263 (SPAdes) (version 2) | ecosystem: Environmental > Aquatic > Marine > Oceanic ...
CTATCAGTTAATCTTGATTTAGCGCTTAGGGGACGCCGTGCCCATTTTCAAGCTGGAGTAAAGATCCTTGATAAGTTAACAACTGGAGATGTTCATCTTTCCTATAATGAGAATACAGTTTCCGATACGTTATTAGATCTTGAAAGTGTTATTAGTCATACGGTATCAGGTCCGCATCCCGCCGGAAATGTTGGCGTTCAAATTCATCATATTTCACCTATAGGCCCCAATGATCATGTGTGGATCGTGAACGCTCAAGATGTAGTTAGAATTGGAAGTTTTTTTCTAACCGGTGAACTAGATACTACATTATTTATTACAATTGGCGGACCAAGTGTCAATCAACCAACCCATATAAAATCAAGACTTGGAGTCGAGATAAAACCTTTATTAGACGAAAGACTAAAAGAAGGAGAAAATCGGATCATATCTGGAGATGTATTAACTGGTAATAAAATAGACATAGATGACTTTTTAGGTTTCTTCGATTCTAGTATTTCAGTAATTCAAGAAGGAGGTGAGCGTGAATTTATGGGTATGCTTCGACCCGGCACAGCTTCTTCACGCTATAGCTTAACCAATGCGTTTTTTGGGTCGTTGACCGGAGGATACAATTTTAATACTCTAAAAAATGGTAGCGAGAGATATATGGTGCCAATTGACTCATGGGAAGATGTTCTTCCTATGGATATTTTACCCAACCCTCTTTATCGCGCTATTCTTGTTGAGGATATTGAGGAAATGGAGCAGTTAGGTATTTTTGAATGCGATGAAGAAGATTTTGCTCTTTGCAGTTTTGCCTGCCCAAGCAAGATTGACCTTGGTAAAGCCATTCGAGATGGGCTCAATCTTATTGAGAGTGAATTATAAATGTTAAATTTTCTTCAAAATCTATTAAATAAGACTAAACCTCATTTTGAAGAAGGTGGAAGATTTGAAAAACTTTATCCCATCTTTGAAGCTACAGATACAATTCTTTTTTCTACCGATGAGGTAACTGAATCTGGGCCACATATTCGTGATAGTATTGATACAAAACGAATAATGATTTTGGTGGTTATATCATTATTACCCCTCTATTTATTTGGTGCGATGAATATTGGTTATCAGAATGCAATAGCAATGGGACTAGAAAGATCAAATTGGCAGAATTTCTGGTTTGGCTTTGGAAAGATTCTGCCCATCATCGCTATAACATTTGCTTCAGGAGCATTTTGGGAGCTTATTTTTGCAGTTGTTAGAAAACACCCAGTGAGTGAAGGATTTTTAGTGACCTGCGCATTGATTCCACTAACCATGCCACCCAATATTCCTTTATGGCAGATTTCTATTGCAACAACCTTTGGTATAGTAATTGGAAAGGAAATTTTTGGCGGCGTTGGGATGAATATATTCAATCCCGCACTATTAGCAAGAGTGTTTATATTTTTTACATATCCAACTAAGATTTCCGGTGATAAAGTATGGGTCATAGGGCCTGATGGCTATTCAGGTGCAACCGCACTATCTATACCTGCAAGCGAACTGGGTCAAAATGCTTTATCAATGCTAAATAGTGTAACTCAATTTGATTATTCTTGGTGGAATCTTTTTTGGGGCTGGGTGCCTGGATCAATAGGAGAAACGAATAAGCTACTTATTATTCTGTCTGCAATCTTCTTGATATATATCAAGATAATAAATTGGCGTGTTGTTTTTGGAGCTATAATAGGATTGGTTTCGATGGCACTTATAACAAATCTATTTTCTCCTTTTTCAACTAATTCTATGTTTACAATTCCGCCACATTACCACTTAGTCATGGGTAGCTTTCTATTTGGAACAGTTTTCATGGCTACAGAACCCGTTACTGGCTGCCATACAAATCAAGGTAGATGGATATATGGAATATTATTTGGGTCCTTAACGGTGATAATACGCTCAATTAATCCTGCATATCCGGAAGGTGTTATGCTTTCAATATTATTTGTTAATGCGTTTGCTGCTCTAATTGATTGGTTCGTTATTCAGTCAAATATTAATCGACGAAAAGCACGACATGCATAGTAATCGCTATACATTAATCTTTACTACTCTAGTAACAATGATACTTGCCTTTGTATTATCATCAGCATACTCTTCTCTTGAAGATATTACCAATAGCAACATTCAAGCAGATATTAAAAAGAATATTTTGAGCTCGTTGGGTTTTGCGCCATCTAGTGAAGCTCCATGGACCACAGAAAACGTAGAACAGATTTTTAACGAATCAATTGTTTCGTTTGTGGTTGATAAATCAGGTAATATTATTCCAGGTAAACTACCTCAGGATATTGACCCTAAAGTTGACAAAGAACTTTATCCTTTATATAAAAAAATTGTGGATGGACAGGTAGATGGATTTGCTATTCCTATTTCAGGAAAAGGGTTATGGGGAACCATGTATGGATATTTTGCTATTGAATCAGATGGCGCTACGGCAAAGGGAATTACTTTTTATAAACATATTGAAACCCCTGGCCTTGGAGCTGAAGTTGATAAGCCTTGGTTTCAGCAGAATTTTGTTGGAAAAAGATTTATTGATAATGAAGGAAATCTAATTGGTATTCAAACTGTAAAAGGCAAGGTTGATGAATCATCTAACGAGGCTTACCATCAGGTTGATGGAATAACTGGCGCAACAATGACATCTAGAGGGTTAAATGAATTCTTATTAAAAGATTTACAATCTTATAACCCATATTTTGAACAAATAAGAAAGAATATCAGAAGCTAATGGCAATACTTAGTAAATCATCAAAAAGAGCTGTTTCTGATCCATTAATGAGTAATAATCCAATTAGCTTACAGGTTTTGGGAATTTGTTCAGCGCTTGCTGTTACTACCAGGTTGGATATAGCACTTGTAATGACGCTAGCGGTTATTGCCGTACTTTGTGTTTCAAACACTGTTATATCGCTATTAAGAAACTTAATACCATCAAAGGTAAGAATTATTGTCCAGCTATCCGTTATTGCATCAATGGTGATATTAACAGACCTTGTTTTACAAGCCTACATGTATGATATCAGTAAGCAGTTAAGTGTATTTGTTTCCTTAATTATTACTAATTGTATAATTATGGGACGAGCTGAGGCTTTTGCAATGCAAAATGGACCTTGGAAATCATTTTTAGATGGATTGGGTAATGGATTAGGGTACGGTATAATTTTGATTGCAGTTGGCTTTTTTAGAGAGCTTTTAGGAAGCGGCACTATTTATGGTTTTAAGGTGATTCCAGAATCGATGTACGCTGCTGGATATGAGAATATGGGATTGATGGTTTTAAGTCCTGGTGCTTTTATAATCCTTGGATTAATTGTTTGGGCACAAAGAATTATTGGTAAAGTTGAGCAGGAATAGAATATGGAACATTATTTAAGTTTAATTACTAAAGCAGTTTTTGTTGAAAATATTCTCTTAGCTTATTTTCTTGGCATGTGTTCGTTTTTGGCAGTTTCTAAGAAAGTTGATGCATCAATTGGTCTTGGGTTTGCTGTAATTTTTGTTTTGACGATTACCGCACCTGTTAATTGGTTTATTTACAGCTATCTTTTGGGCGATGGGGCCTTAACTTGGCTAGGCTTCCCTGACGTTAATTTAAGTTTTCTTAAACCAATCGTCTTTATTGCTGTGATAGCAGCGATGGTGCAATTGGTGGAAATGGTAATTGATAAATTTTCTCCCTCGCTATATCAAAGCTTAGGAATCTTTCTTCCGCTAATTGCGGTTAACTGCTCCATACTAGGGGGATCATTATTTCTTGTTGAACGCAATTATACATTGATGGAGTCTATCGTTTTTGGCTTTGGATCTGGCTTAGGATGGTTTTTAGCTATTGTAGCTATGGCATCAATACGTTACAGATTGCGTTATTCTAATGTGCCAACTAACCTTAGGGGTGTAGGCATAACAATGCTATTAACTGGTTTAATATCTATTGCATTTATGTCATTTGGAGGAATCCAATTATGATAACTGCTTCAACGTTATTAAGCGTAGTTATTTTTAGTGGTGTTATTTTAATTCTTGTATTAATGCTAAATCTTGCAGAGTCCAAACTGCTTCCTCAGGGCGATGTTTCGGTTAACATAAATGGAGAGGATGATAAATCGCTACAGGTTAGACCTGGCTCTACACTTTTATCTGCGTTAGCAACAGAAAATATCTTTTTACCTTCAGCCTGCGGCGGCGGCGGTACATGTGCAATGTGTAAATGCCAGGTAAGCGAAGGTGGCGGTGAAATTCTACCTACAGAAAAAGGGCATATTACTAGAGCCGAAGCAAAAGAAAATTGGCGCCTAGCTTGTCAGGTAAAAATTAAAGAAAATATGAAAGTTCATGTGCCTGATGAGATATTCAATATTCAAAAATGGGATTGCACTGTAAGGTCAAACAACAACGTTGCAACCTTTATAAAAGAATTGGTCTTAGAGCTTCCTAAAGGTGAAAATTTAAATTTTATAGCAGGTGGATATATTCAAATTGATATTCCTGAATACCATCAATTAAGTTTCAATAAATTCAATGTAGAAAAGGAGTATCATGAGGATTGGGATAAGTTTAAGATTTGGGATGTAGTTGCTAATAATGATGAGGATTGCTTCAGAGCTTATTCAATGGCAAATCATCCTGCTGAGGGTAATATAATTATGTTAAACGTAAGGATAGCTACTCCACCACCTGCGCTATGGGATCAGGTGCCACCCGGAATAGCATCCTCTTATATTTTTAATCTAAAAAAAGGTGATAAAGTCACGATATCTGGACCATTTGGTGAATTTTTTGCTAAAGACACTGAGCGGGAGATGATTTATTTGGGTGGTGGTGCAGGAATGGCTCCAATGAGAAGCCATCTCCTTGACCTTCTTGACACTAAAAAAACCGATCGCAAGATTACTTTTTTCTATGGAGCTCGATCAGCAAGAGAAATGTTTTACCACGATGATTTTCTCAAACTTGAAAAAGAACACCCAAATTTTAAATATATCGTAGGTTTATCTGAACCTATGCCTGAAGATAATTGGAAAGGCCCTACTGGATTTATCCATAATGTTGCCTTAGAAGAATACCTTAAAGATCATGATGATCCATCTGAAATAGAATATTACATGTGCGGACCACCAATGATGATTGATGCATGCGATAAAATGCTTTATGATCTTGGAGTTGAGCGAGATATGATAGCATATGATAGTTTCGGTTAATAAAACTCAGCTCATATTTTTTCAAGTGAGAGGATTTCTCTGCTTACTTATTCTAGCTTCCCTTTTTGGCTGTAGCAGCCCCAAAAAATATCTAGATATTGCTGGACCTGCAATGGGAACATCTTATACAATTCGCCTAGTTCCTCAAAGAGGTTTAATTCCTGAAATGAACCAAATTAAGACCCAGGTTGATTCAATACTGAATTCAATTAATCAACAAATGTCAACCTATGTTGCGAACAGTGAAATATCGTTATTTAATAAAATACCAACTAACTCAGCAATCGTTATTTCTCATGAATTCAAACAAGTAATTAACCGCTCATTGCATTGGTCTAATCTTTCAAAAGGCGCATTTGATATTTCTTCACTCCCGCTTAGCTCAACATGGAAAAAAGGTAAAGCAGATAGGGAATATGATGAAGTCTGGCAACCTCCTACTGATCTTGAAATTACACTAGCCAAGGATAGGGTTGGTTATGATAAGATAAAATTAGCGCAAAACTCTCTTATTAAATCACAAAAAGGACAAGAGTTAGATGTAAATGCCATTGCTAAAGGCTGGGGCGTAGATCGTTTATTCAATTTTATAAAATCTATTGGATATCAAAACTTCATGATTGAAATTGGAGGCGAAGTTAGGGTTTTGGGAAAAAATAACAGAGGTAAAGCTTGGCGAATTGGTATCGATTCGCCCAAGCCTAGTATTCAGCCTGGTGAAAAAATTATTGCAGTTGTTCCAATAATAAATAAGGCAATGGCTACATCAGGAAATTATAGGAATTTTTATGAATTCGATTCATCTAAATTTTCCCATATAATTGATCCAAGATCTGGTTATGCAATCGAATCTAATATATCATCAGTAACCGTTGTAGCCGCCACTTGCATGGATGCAGATGCTATTGCTACCGCATTAAATGTGATGTCTTTAGAATCGGGTAAGGAGCTAGTTGAAAGCCTCGATGAAGTAGAGGCATATTGGGTTATAAATAAAAATGAACAATTTCAAACAGTTCAGTCTTCTGGGATGAAGGTAGATTCTGGCTTTTGAGAAGGATCATCGCAATTTCCGCCATCAAGACAAACACAATTTTCTGCAACACCGCCACATGAACCTTGTAAAGGTTTATTATTAAAAATAATTCCAATAGACATTCCAGCGATTGCCATACCTATCACAATGATCGTTAGTAAAAATTCCATACCTTAATTTAATTCAATAAATTGATATAATTCCTGCATCAATAATTAGGAAGAATCGCTCTACAGTAATTAAATTTCATTTATTCATTAACCAAAAAATATCAAATAATATTATGAAATTAATAACTACAATAATTTTATTTATTACCAGCCTTACCGCTGGCTCAACTGGAGCTCCCCATTTAGAAGGAGGAGAATTGTCGATTCTTTGGGTGATTCCCTTTGCTGGAATTCTTCTATCAATTGCTATATTTCCTTTGATTGCTCCCGATTATTGGCATCATAATTTCGGTAAGATATCGGCATTTTGGGCCACACTTTTTGTCCTACCATTTATGCTTTCACAGGGACTATCAATAACTATATATGAAGTTTTACATGTGGGGTTACTTGAGTATATCCCTTTTATTATTCTATTATTAGCGCTTTTTACTATTTCCGGTGGTGTTCAATTAACAGGTTCCTTAGTAGGAACACCAATCATGAATACTGCAATTATACTTGTGGGTACTCTGCTGGCAAGCTGGATGGGAACCACAGGTGCAGCTATGCTGCTTATTCGACCACTTTTGCGAGCAAATAAGGATAGAAAATATAAAGTTCATGTGGTGATATTTTTTATTTTCTTAGTTGCGAATATAGGAGGATCATTAACCCCATTAGGTGACCCGCCTTTATTTTTAGGTTTTCTTAAAGGTGTAGATTTCTTTTGGACCACTAAAGCAATGTTTATACCTATGCTGTTTATGGTAGTATCTCTTCTCATAATATTCTACATCTATGATTCAATTCAATATAAAAAAGAAGGCGAATTACCAACTGCTACCAGCAGGGAAAAGATAGGGTTGAAAGGGTCGTTTAACTTATTATTAATTCTTGGCGTTGTAGGTTCTGTATTATTAAGCGGTTTTTGGAAACCTCATATTGAATTTACCGTTTATCATGTTCATGTTGAGCTTCAGAATATTATTAGAGATATTTTGTTATTGTGTCTTGCCTATGCAAGCTGGAAATACACTGCAAAAGAGATTCGAGAAGCAAATGAGTATACTTGGTTTCCTATCCAGGAGGTGGCCAAGCTTTTTGCTGGTATTTTTATTACAATTATACCGGCAATTGCAATTCTTAAAGCAGGAACAGAGGGTGCCCTCGCAGCTGTCATTAATTCTGTTTCTAGCGATTCTGGACCAGTGAACCATATGTATTTCTGGTTAACGGGGATTTTATCCAGTTTCCTTGATAACGCACCTACGTATCTAGTATTTTTTAATACAGCTGGGGGTGATGCTCAGGTTCTTATGGGTGAATTGTCACAAACCCTTCTGGCAATTTCAGCTGGAGCAGTCTTTATGGGGGCAAATACTTATATAGGAAATGCCCCTAATTTTATGGTCAAGTCTATTGCGGAATCTTCAGGGATAGAAATGCCTTCCTTTTTTGGCTATTTTCTCTATTCTTTAGTTATTCTATTTCCACTATTTGCTATAGTCAGTTTATTATTTTTTTAGGATGAGAATATCTAAAGTAACTACTAAGTCTGGAGACAAAGGAAAGACAAGCCTAGGCAATGGAGAAAGAGTATCTAAATCTCATCCATTCATAATTCTCTTAGGTGATATTGATGAGCTTAATTCTCAAATTGGTAGCGCAATAACTGTTTGTAAAGCAGAAACTGTTATTAGCGATCTACAATCAATACAGCAGGATTTATTTAATCTAGGAGGAGAAGTATCTGTCCAAAGCTCAGATACGATGTTAATTGGTGAAGGTAGAATAGAATTTCTAGAGGAAAGAATAGATGAGTATAATCAAAGTCTCAAGCCGTTGAAGGAGTTTATTCTGCCGGGCGGTGATGAATTTTGTTCACGCGTACACCTAGCTAGGTCAGTATGCAGAAGAGCAGAACGCTCTTGTGTTGAAATTATAGATTCTATTAAAGAAAATAAAACTTGGTTGCCTTATTTAAATCGTCTTAGTGATTATTTATTTGTCCTTGCGCGCTATATTTCCTCTGAACGTGGCGCTGAAGAAATACTTTGGGATAGGGAAATATAAACCCCTTCATTCCTTAGTATTAATTCATAAAAAATTCATAAATTCTAGGTCTTATAAAATTATGTTAGACTGGAAAAAGTTAAATCAAAAAATTCTTAGCTCAAGTAGAATTGTGCTATCCACTCACCAAAACCCTGATGGAGACGGGTTGGGCAGCGCATCTGCTATGTATCACTATATCAAAAGCCTAGAAAAAGATTGTAAGATTATTCATATTTCTGATTTTCCTAATCAATATGATTTTTTAAACCAGAATAATATCATTGAAACATATAATGAAATAGATCATGATGAGTGGATGCTAACCGCTGACCTTGCATTGATTTTTGATATAGGAGACTATGGTAGGTTGGGGGTATTGGGTAATAAATTGAGTAATAATAATATTTATACCATAAACATTGATCATCACCCCAATCAAAATGATGGGCGTTTTAATGATAATTATGTCAATATTGATGCTGCGGCTACCGGTGAGATGGTTTATGATTTTTTGATAGATAATAATATTAATTTGAATGAACTACTGGCTCAAGGAATTTATACTGCTGTTATGACAGATACAGGATCATTTAGGCATAATAATACGAATCAAAAAAGTCATAAAATTGCTATGGATTGCATTGATTATGGAGTGGATAATTCAAAGATATATCAATCTATTTATGAGAATAGATCAAAAGCGCAAGTTGCTTTATTGGCAAAGGTGATTGATAATTTAAAATATCATAGTAATGGTCAGATAGCTTCCTTTATAGTTTCCAGAGAAATGGTTGAAAGCAGCGGCGCAATTCCTCAAGATATTGATGGATTTACTGATTTTGTTAGAACTATTAAAGGCGTTGAGATTTCAATTATGGTATATGAAAGCGATTCTAACAGATGTAGAATCAATTTTCGTTCTAAGGGAAAGTATAGAATCAATGATATCGCTAAATCATTTGGCGGCGGCGGTCATAAATTTGCAGCTGGAGCAATGGCTGATGGCGCATCAGAAATTGTTTTACAACAAGTAGTGGATCAGACCAAAGATGCTATTATTAAACAGCATGGAGCTAGCAGTTAGTGAAAATTCTTTTAGCAAAGAATGCAGGTTACTGTTTTGGAGTTCGTGATGCTGTTAATATGGCTTATGATACAGCGGAAGAATATGGTGACGTTTATATGCTGGGCCATATAGTGCATAATGAAAATGTTGTGGATGACCTAGATAAAGCAGGCGCTAAAGTTGTTGATTCCTTAGATGATGTTCCCAATGGACGACCAGTATTGCTTCGAGCGCATGGTACCCATGTAGATACTTGGGAAGAAGCTAAGAAAAAAAATATGAATATTGTTGATGCTACCTGCCCACTTGTAAGAGATATTCATGATGAAATAAAAGAATTAGAATCCGATGGAAGAAAAATTATTATTATAGGGGATCATGGGCATGATGAAGTAGTAGGTATTGCGAGCCAAGTGAAAGACCCTGTAGTTGTAGCAACGACTGAAGAAGCAAAGAATTTGAGAAAAACAAAACGCGCTGGAATTGTTAGTCAATCTACGCAAACTATTGAGAACGTTCAGGAGATAGTTAATATACTTATGAGTAAAGTTGTTGATTTGCGCTTTATTAACACAATTTGTTTTCCTACAAAAAGAAATCAGGAGCAAATAAAAGAACTATCTGAAAAATGTGATGTTATGATTGTTATTGGTTCTTTTACGAGCGCTAATTCAAAACGCTTAACCGATTTATCAAATCAGCGGAATAAAAGATCTTATCAGGTAACATGCGCTGTAGAAATTGATGAAAAATGGTTGGAAGATTGTGATACTGTGGGAATATCTGCTGGAGCGAGTACCCCAGATAATATAATTAAAGAAGTTATTGAAAGAGTTAAAGAAATTGGAAATGTCCAAGAGGAGGAGATTTATGCCTAAACAAGGATCTTTTGAAGTAAAAGTTGGCCTAGCTGAGATGTTAAAAGGTGGTGTAATTATGGATGTGATGAATGCCGAGCAGGCCAAGCAGGCAGAAGAGTCAGGCGCAGCTGCGGTGATGGCATTAGAAAGAATACCTGCCCTTATAAGAGAAGAGGGTGGAATTGCTAGAGCAAGCGACCCTAAAATGATTAAAGAAATCCAGGCATCTGTATCAATTCCCGTAATGGCTAAGGTTCGCATTGGGCACTTTGCTGAAGCTCAAATTCTTGAAGCGCTTGAAGTTGATTTTGTCGATGAAAGTGAAGTGCTTACACCAGCTGATGAGCATAATCATATTTGGAAACATGATTTTAAAGTTCCATTTGTATGTGGTTGTAGAGATTTAGGCGAAGCATTAAGGAGAATAGGTGAGGGTGCAGCTATGATCAGAACGAAGGGGGAACCTGGAAGCGGAAATATTGTTGAAGCGGTAAGGCATATGCGTCAAGTCCAAGGTGAAATTAAAAAATTAACGATAATGGATCAGGACCAGTTAATGGCTACTGCAAAAAATTTGGGAGCTCCTTTTTCATTAATACAGCAAGTTGCTAAGCTTGGAAAGCTTCCAGTGCCCAATTTTGCAGCAGGAGGTATTGCTACACCAGCTGATGCTTCTTTAATGATGCAGCTTGGAGCAGAAACAATTTTTGTTGGGTCAGGTATATTTATGAGTGATGACCCGGTACCGCGAGGGAAGGCAATCGTAGATGCGGTAACCTATTACAATGATGCTGAAAAATTAGTTGAAATATCTACTGGATTGAAATCAGCAATGAAAGGCGTAGATATATCAGAGATTCCTGAAGGTGAAAGAATGCAGGAGAGAGGTTGGTAAATACCAATATTCTGAATCTATGATAGGAGTATTAGCACTACAGGGTGATTACGAAAAGCATATAAGAATATTGAAAGAAATCAATATTTCATCTGTTGAAATTAAATACCCAGATCAATTAAAAAATATTGATGGGTTGATTATACCAGGTGGCGAGTCAACAACAATGAGCGATTTAATGAAGAGGGTTAATTTTCAAAAGCATTTAATAAAATTTTCCCAAGAAAAACCGATAATGGGTACTTGTGCAGGTTTAATTATGATGAGTAAAACTATTCAAAACGATGACCAAATAGATCCTCTGGGTATTTTAAATATTGAGGTAAATCGCAATGCTTATGGACGCCAAGTAAATTCTTTTATGGATGTTATTGATATTGAGCTTGATGATAAAATCCATCAAGCTGAAGTGCTATTTATTCGCGCTCCAAAAATAAGTAAAGTAGGTAAATCGGTTAGTGTAATTAGTAAATATAATGATGATATTATAGCCGTAAGGTCTGGAATGCATTTTGGATTCACTTTCCATCCTGAATTAAACAAAATTACGTTTTTACACCATTACATTTTTTCAAAAAATATGAATTTTCATAAAGAGAATAATGCAGCTTAAAATATTACCGACAATAAAATCCCCAGAGGATCTGCGTAAGCTAAACAAGGATCAGCTTCTTCAGTTAACCGATGAGCTTAGGCATTTTACAATAGAAACAATCACTGAAATTGGGGGGCATCTTGCGCCAACCCTAGGGGTGATAGAGTTGACTATTGCACTACATAAAGTATTTAACACGCCTGAGGATAAAATTATTTGGGACGTTGGTCATCAAGGGTATGCACATAAAATATTAACTGGAAGATTAGATAAGTTCAACACGATTAGAAGAATGGGCGGATTAAGTGGATTTTTAAAGATAAGCGAGAGCGAATATGATGCTTTTGGCGCTGGTCATGCTTCAACTTCTATCTCTGCTGGCGCTGGCATAGCTGAAGCCCAAAAACATAATGATAAAGATTTTCGTGTTGTATCAGTAATTGGCGATGGTTCTATGACAGGTGGCTTGGCTTTTGAAGCGATGAACAATGCGGGTCATTTAAAAACACCTATGCTTGTTGTATTAAATGATAATGAAATGTCAATCAGTCCTAATGTTGGCGCACTAAATACATATCTAACAAAGATTGTAACAAATCCATTATACAATCAAATTCGCACTGAGATTTGGGAGGTAGCTGGCAAA
>Ga0208766_1001473_pt1 | contig 12522 bp, 11 predicted proteins | sample ETN01SmetaG_3_FD_185792 | JGI IMG/M metagenome (GOLD analysis project Ga0208766, IMG submission 185792) | Marine microbial and viral communities from oxygen minimum zone, Eastern Pacific Ocean - ETNP2014F12-01SV263 (SPAdes) (version 2) | ecosystem: Environmental > Aquatic > Marine > Oceanic ...
GATCACTACCTTTTATTTACAAAATTTGAATAGAAATTAGACTAATAATTAAATTAAGAATATGATAAAATACACATACATAATAACATTAGTATTATTTTGTTTTAACCTTCAAGCACAAAGAAATTACATTTTACCAGAACCACAAAGTATCTCTTTCCCAGAGAGTAAACAATCTGGCTTTAGACTGTCAAAAAAAACTTCACTAGAGATAAAAGGGGTAGATCCAGAAGAAACATTTGTGAAGAATTTCATCTCTTTTATAACTAGCGAGACTGGTTTTGAATTAAAATCAAAAGTCAATAAAAAATCAAATATTTTTTTAGTGGTAGAAGAAGGATCTCTAGATATTGGAGATGAAGGATATAAAATTTCCATTCTACCAAAAGAAAATCTAATGGTACAATCAAATACTAAACAAGGACTTTTTTATGGATTGGAAACGCTTAAACAAATAGTACACTTCACAAAAAGGAAAAGAGAAGAAGAAAATTTCAATGAATTTGATACCGAAGTATTAGTTACAAATTTTAAAGAGACTTCTAATAAACAAAATTTTAATGCTGCTAATCTTACTACATCAGGATATAAAAATGTAAACGAAACAGGTTACTACCAGGGACTCGAAGAGGTAGAAACTAAATCACTGGATGTCTATAATGTATCACCTATGATAATTGAGGATTTTCCTAGATTTAAGTACAGAGGTATGATGCTAGACGTCTCAAGACATTTTATGCCAAAAGATTTTATTAAAAAATTTATTGACATTATTGCGATGCATAAAATGAATAAATTCCACTGGCACCTTACAGATGATCAGGGTTGGAGGATCGAGATAAAAAATTATCCTAAACTTACAGAGATTGGATCCATAAGAGAGAAAACGATAATTGGTCATGCCAGATTTGCAGGGAAAAACCCTAGGTATGATAATATTATACATAAGGGATTCTATACTCAAGATGAAATCAAAGAAATAGTCGAATACGCTAATGAAAAGTTTATTGAAATTATCCCAGAAATAGATATGCCCGGACACACAGCTTCTCTAATAGCCTCCTACCCTGAGTTAGGAACTTCAGAGGAAGAAGTTAAAGTAAAAACAACCTGGGGAGTACAAGATGAAATCTTAAAACCTACTGAGAACACATTTAAGTTTTTAGATAATTTATTTAAGGAAGTCGCGTCATTATTTCCATCTAATTATATTCATATTGGTGGAGACGAGGCAAGAAAAAAACAATGGGAAGAATCATCCGAAGTTCAAAATATAATGAAAGAATTAGAGATTGAAGAAGAAGACAGCCTCCAGACTTACTTTGTTAGTAGAGTTGAGAATATCCTAAATAAATATGGGAAAAAACTAATAGGATGGGATGAAATTATAGAAGGTGGACTAATTGAGAATGCTACCGTGATGTCTTGGAGGGGAGAAGAGGGAGGAGTGATTGCTGCTCAATCTGGAAATGACGCAATAATGACACCAACCTCTCACCTGTATTTTGATTACTATCAAGCTAAATCAGGTGAGCCTCTAGCTATAGGTGGACTTCTAACTCTTGACAAAGTCTATTCCTACGAACCCATTCCAAAAGGACTAGACTTAAATGAGGCAACAAAAATTCTAGGAGCTCAGGCAAATGTATGGACTGAATATATAAAAACACCTCAAATGGTTGAGTATATGTCTGTCCCAAGGATGACTGCTTTATCAGAAATAGTATGGTCTAAGAGAAAAGACAGAAAACTTGAGGAGTTTAAAAAGAGATTAAATTTTTTCAGGTACTTTCTTGATAATAGAGATATTAATTATCGTAAAAACGACTTCAAAAAATAAATTTTGTTTAGCATTGTGCCATGTGTGGAATTGTAGCTTATAAAGGACCTGAATTAGATGCAGGAAAGATAGTTTATAATGGACTCAAACTATTAGAATATCGAGGGTATGATAGCTCTGGTATTGCTATTATCAACAGCAAGAAAGTTAAAATTTTTAAAAAGAAAGGTAAAGTAAAATATTCTGAGGAAATTTTTAAAAATTCAAAACTCAAATCTAATATTGGTATAGGACATACAAGATGGGCCACTCATGGAGAACCAAGTAATATTAATTCACATCCAATTTTATCTTATCATAAAAAGCTTACAATTGTCCATAACGGAATTATAGAAAACTATAAAGAGTTAAAATTAATTCTTGAAGAAGAAAATTATAAATTTCATACAGATACAGACACAGAAGTTTTTGTAAATTTTATAGAGTTGTGTGTTAGTAAAGCAGAATCATTTGAGGAAGGTTTATCATATGCACTAAGTAAAGTTACAGGTGCCTTTGGGATTGTACTTATGGTAAATGATGACTCTGAAGTTCTATATGCAGCTAGGAAAGGAAGCCCGTTGGCAATAGGAAAATTTAATGACAATTTCATTTTGGCATCTGACGCATCTCCTATTATTGAGTACACAAATAAAATTATTTACCTTGAAAATGACACATTTCTTAAAATATCAGGAGACTCATTTAAGATTTTTGATTTTAATTTAAATACAAAGAATAAATCTTTTAAAGAAGTTGATTTAGAACTTCAAAAAGTAGAGTTAGGGAAATATGATACTTATATGTTAAAAGAAATTATGGAGCAACCAGACTCTCTAACTCAAACTATGTTGGGAAGAGTTAAGGAAAATGACATAACATTAGGTGGAATAAGATCAAACGTTAATAATTTACTGGAAACTAAAAGAATAGTCATTATTGGTTGTGGAACATCTTGGCACGCAGCACTCACCGCTGAATACTTTCTAGAGAAATATTTAAAAATACCTGTTGAAGTAGAATATGCCTCAGAATTCAGATATAGGAACCCTATAATTAATAAAGATAATATTGTACTGGTTATTTCACAATCAGGTGAAACTGCTGACACACTCGAAGCAACTAAAATTGCAAAAAGCAAGGGTGCAATAACAATTGGGATAGTTAATGCTGTAGGATCATCCATTGCTAGAGAGACTAATGAGGGATGTTATCTCCATGCAGGACCAGAAATTGGAGTTGCAAGCACTAAGGCATTTACATCTCAACTTTTAGTCTTATTTATGATAGGAATTAAGGCTGGCTATTTAAAAGGACATATCTCAGAATCAAAGTACTATAAAATGATAAATCATCTAAAAGAAATGCCTTCAAAAGTTGATGAAATACTTAGAAAATCTTCTTTAGTTGAAAAAGTTGCTAAAAAAATATACAAAAAAAATCATTGTCTGTTCATGAGTAGAGGTAATAATTTTCCTGTAGCATTGGAAGGTGCGCTTAAACTCAAAGAGATCTCTTATATTCATGCAGAAGGGTACCCAGCAGCTGAACTTAAGCACGGTCCGATTGCACTTATAGATAAGAATATGCCTGTTGTTGTGATTTGTACTAAGAGTGATGAATATGAAAAAATGTTAAGTAATGTGATGGAAATCAAAGCAAGGAAAGCCATAGTAATAGGAATTGTAGACCCAAAAAACTTTCATATGAAAAAGCACTTTGATCATTATATTGAAGTTCCAGATACCTCAAAGGACTTCTCACCAATCATAAATCAGATACCACTTCAGTTAATTGCATATTACTGTGCTATTTATAGAGGGTGTGATGTTGATAAGCCAAGAAATCTAGCAAAGTCCGTAACGGTGGAGTGATCACAAAAACTTTTTCATCATGATATTATTCACCTTAAATCCAGTTCTTTCATAGAACTTTATAAGTTTTTCCTCACAAAATAACGTTATTCTATAACATCCTTTTTCACTCCCTATATTAATTAATTTATTAATAAGTTTCACTCCAACCAATTTACCTCTCATGCTATCATCCACAACTATATCCTCAACATGCCCGGCAATATCTCCCCTTATTTTATTTTCAATAACAATACTGCCATAGGCTACAACCCTATCATTATAAATACCAACAATTGAATTCGAGCTAGAATTAGATTTAAAATTTTTCCACGCAGTCTCTGAGTCTATGGTGTTAATATCTTTCTCTTTTAATTGATTCAATAAAAGAAAAACATCTGCAAGATCTTCTCTTATTATTTTTCTAAACTTTATTTCACTCATTTATCCTTCTTCTTTTTTCCCCAGTTAATAATAGAATACTTTAGAGAAATTTGAAACATCGTGTTTTTCGTTTCTGCATTTATAATATTAGCATCTGATATATTCCTTAGGCCTTTTACATATCTCAAGGTCAGCCCTAGATTTGCTGGGAGTCTGACACCTACCCCTGCAATAAAACTAAAGTCTCTACCCAGGAGTTGATTTTTAAAATTAGTTTTAACTCCTTTTACTGACTCTATGGCATCTATTAATAATCCAAACTGAGGTCCAAAATGAAAATTAAATGGTCCAAAGTCATTCCTTATAAGAATTGGGATATTTAAATAACTAAGATTGTTTTTATTAATTATCTGATTTACTTGGAATTTACTTCCTTGTGTTGAGTACTGTCCCTCTACTTGAATTCCAAATAAAAATGGTAGTTTAAAATAAACAAATCCACCAAGATGATACCCTGAAATAGATTCAACACCCTGTATCGAAGATAATTTCTGGGTAGCAAAATTAGATCCACCCTTTAAACCTACTTCAAGTTTTTGAGAAAAAGCACTACTTGATCCTAGTATAATTAAAAAAAGTAATGTTATAAATTTTTTTGTCATAATTTTAATTCAAATTTAACTAATTAATGATTAATAAATTTAAATATTATGGGTAATCCACTAGTAAAACCACTAAACTCCGAGGATAAAGAATTAAAGAAACTAATACAATTTTATGATGAAACTCTGGGTTTTTGTCCTAACAGCATTAAGACCATGTTCATCAGACCTCAAATAGCTTATGCGTTTATTAATCTTAACAAGGCAGTTATGGAAAACCAAGGTGAACTTTCAAGTAAAGTAAAAAGACTGATTGGTTATTTGGCAAGTACTGTTAGTGGGTGTAAATACTGCCAGGCTCATACCATAAGAGCAGCAGAAAGATATGGATCGAACAATAAGCAACTTAATGAAATTTGGGACTTTAGAGAAAGTTCTGCATTTACTGAAAAAGAAAAAATTGTTTTTGAATTCACAATAGCTGCGTCTTCTATTCCTAACCAAGTTGACGATAAAATTTCATCAAAACTAAGAGAGCACTGGGATGATGGAGAAATTGTAGAAATGTTAGGGGTGATTTCTCTTTTTGGTTTTCTAAATAGGTGGAATGACTCGATGGGGACACCAATTGAAGAGGGAGCTCTAGAATCAGGAAATAAATTCATCAAGAATTGGAATCCTAAAAAACATATAAGTTAAAGAGTAAAATAAATATTATATATTAGCACAAATTTTTAAAAATGAAGATAATTAGAATTATTACCCTCTTATTTATTACACAAATAACTTTGATATCATGCAATAAAGATGTGGTTTGTGTAGATGAAAGTTTAATTGTCGAAAATGCTGCGTGTACTAAAGAATATAATCCGGTATGTGGATGTGATAATAATACCTACTCAAATATTTGTGTAGCTACAAATGCAGGAATAATCTCATATGAGATGGGTGAATGTAAAAACTAAAAACTTCTTGGTATTTATTTTATTAAATAATTTCAGAATCTAGGGCCTCCACTAAGGGTATCATCTGAAACATCATTATTATATTTTTCGAAATTTTTGTTGAAGTGATTGGCTAAAACAACTAAGGATGAATATAACTTTTTGTCATCCCCCCACATTTCTTTTTGACTTAATATTTTTGAAGGCACCTCAGGGCAGACTATCGGAATTTTAAATTTAAAAATAGAGTGTTCTCTATATTTCCCATGATTTATTTTGTGTAATTCTCCAGTATTAACAGCATTAATAATACTTCGAGTGTACTTGAGGGCAATTCTTTTACCTACTCCAAATGGACCACCTATCCATCCAGTATTTACCAGCCAAACTTTAACATCACAATTATTTATCTTATCAATTAACATGTTGGCATACACACTAGGATGTAAGGGCATGAATGGAGCACCAAAACATGCAGAAAAATTAGGTATAGGATCATTTATTCCAACCTCTGTCCCTGCTAATTTAGATGTATAACCAGAGACAAAGTGGTACGCAGCTTGACTTGGAGATAATTTTGATATAGGAGGTAATACCCCAAACGCATCGGCAGTTAGAAAGAAAATATTTTTTGGATTTGATCCTAATGATGGCTTTACTGAGTTTTCAATATGATGAATTGAATAGCTAACTCTAGAATTCTGAGATATGGAGGAATCATTATAATCAACTACCCCATCCTTATCTAAAACCACATTCTCTAATAATGCACAAGGTCTTATAGCATTAAAAATATCAGGTTCTTTCTCTTTAGATAAATTTAAAACTTTGGCATAGCAGCCTCCCTCAAAGTTAAATATCGAATTATCACCATTCCATCCGTGTTCATCATCACCAATTAGCTTGCGCTTTTTATCAGTAGAAAGAGTTGTTTTACCTGTACCAGATAATCCAAAAAAAATTGATGTTTCACCTTTTTCGCTAGTATTTGCACTACAATGCATGGGCAGAATATTTTCATTTACAGGAAGTGAAAAATTTAAAACAGAGAAAATTCCTTTTTTAATCTCACCGGTATATGCAGTCCCTCCTATAAGAATTCTTTTCTTTGAAAAATTGATTATTGAGAAGTTATCATTATCAGTTCCAAGCTCTACAGGATCTCCTACAAAATTTGGAGCACAAATTATTGTCCAATCAACTTGCTTACCCACTAGAGAATCTCTTAAAAACATATTGTGAACAAATAGGTCATTCCATGGTAACTCACAGATAGTCCTTATTTTTATTTGAGAATTTATAGAAGCACATGCTGAGCAATCTCTTACAAAGAGATTCTTTCCTGATAAATATTTAGATAATTTATCTTCTATTTTAGAAAATAGTATTTCATCAAATGGCCTATTAATATCACCCCACCACACCTTGTTTTTTGTTTTTTCATCCTTTACAATATACCTATCTTTTGGGGATCTTCCTGTAAACTTACCGGTATTAACTGACAGAATTCCATCAGTTGTCAAACTACCTAAACCCTGTGAAATAGTAATCTTATATAGATCTTTAGGATCCGTGTTATAGTGGATTTTTGAATCAGTTATATTGTACTGATCAAGCTCAATCATGAGTTAATATTGTTGTTATTTTAAATATACGAGAATAAACAAAAGATGTATTCATAATTTTAATTTTTTTAAAAAAAAATTAAAAAAAAAGCGAAAAACAATATTGAATTTCGCTTTGGTGGGCCCTGCTGGATTCGAACCAGCGACCCCCTGCTTGTAAGGCAGGTGCTCTGAACCAACTGAGCTAAGAGCCCATAAATTTGTGAGCAAATCTATATCTTTCAGTCAATTAATCCAAGCTCTCTTTATTATTCAAATTTGTAGATAAACTATATGTATTTTGTGATATAAGTAATAAGATTTATACTAATAAATTAAGTATTCTATGAAAGCTTTAAAAAGTTATCTATTTCTTTCACCATAGCTTTATTACCACAATAAAATGGAGTACGTTGATGTAATTCTTCAGTTGAAATTTCTAGTATCCTACCTTTTCCATTAGTAGCCGCACCTCCTGCTTGTTCTGATAGAAAGGCAATTGGGTTACATTCATATAGCAGCCTTAGTTTTCCATTTGGGTTTTTTAGAGTAGATGGATATAAATACACTCCCCCTTTAATTAGATTTCTATGAAAATCAGAAACTAATGATCCAATATATCTTGACGAATAGGGTCTTCCATTCTTATTTTCTTGACAATACTTGATATACTTCTTTATGCCCTTAGGGAAATGGAAATAGTTCCCTTCATTTATGGAGTAAATATTTCCTGATGAAGGGTATTTCATATTTGGATGAGAAAGATAAAAAGTTCCTAAAGCAGGGTTTAATGTAAAGCCATTAACTCCAAATCCCGTAGTATATACTAACATGGTTGAGGTGCCATAAAGGATGTAACCTGCTGCAACCTGATTAATTCCTTTTTGAAGAAAATCTGATTCTGAGACTGGTTTATCACTTGATGTTACCCTTCTGTAAATTGAAAAGATGGTGCCAACTGAGGCATTAGTATCAATATTTGATGAGCCATCTAGCGGATCAATGAGGATAACATAATTATTTTGGCTATTGTTTTTTGAACTTGAGATAACAACAAAATCATCCTCTTCCTCAGAAGCAAAACCGCAAACAATTTGGCGATTTATAAGTGCTCTTTTAAAGACCTGATTTGCAAAAACATCTAGTTTTTGTTGTTCTTCATTAGAATGATTTATTTGATTAGTTGATCCTATGATATCCACTAAACCAGCTTTATTTACTTCATGATTAACGGCTTTAGATGCGAGTTTTATTGCATTGAGTAAGCGAGATAATTCACCAGTTGAATATCCAAATTGATTTTGATTCTCAATAATAAACTCACCAAGCGTTTTCTTTGGTGCTTTGGTATGTTTCTTCGCTAGCCGGGGATTAGTGGGTTTCATTCATTTAAGTTAAGTTTATTTTATTGTTAGATATAAGAGGTTTTGCTGTAAAACCAACATATGATAAATATAGTAACCCAAACAATATGGTATGCATTCCTACCTTTAAACCAAATACTTGGCCAATAACAGCAATAATAAAAGGAAAAATGGCACCACCAACTATACCTGTTAAAAGAATTCCAGTAAAAATTGAATGATTTTTAGGAACTGAATTTAATCCTAAGGATATCATTACTGACCATATGCCAGAAATTGAAAACCCTAAAAGCTTAAATGATAGGACAGAAAGTTCTGCATCCCCATAAATTGTCATTAAAACTAGTAGAGATGAAGAGAGGGCATAAAGATTTAATAATTTCTTTTCATCAATAATTTTTATAAGGAAAAGACTGACGACTGTCCCAACAGTAAGATTACCCCAAAAAGATGAGATAACCTCAACCCCAACAACCTCTGGATCTAAAGAGTGATACTGATATAAAAACTCTGAAGACCAATTATTTATTCCTTGTTCAACACCCACATAACAAAATATCCCAAAGAAGTAAAAAAATGTAGATTTACTTTTTAAAAAATTAAAGAAAATGTTAATATCAAAATTTTCTGAAGTTGAATCACTTTTTGGAATTTTTAAAAAATAGAGAGAAAATAGTAAAATTATTACAGCAAAAATAAATAAAACATAAATCCATATCCAGGGTGCATCATTAAAATAAATTATTCCTAATGGGTTATTTTTTTCTAAAAGAAATTTATAGAAAATTGGACTAAGAAAAGAAGCTGAACCAAAAGCCAGCTGACCTATTATTGAAAAAAATGCAAAATTTTCTCCTGAGACAGCATGTCTTAGTAGAGGATTAATTGCTACTTGGAGAATAGCCATCCCAGTACCAATTAAAAAGAAAGAAATAATAAATGATATATATCCAGGAAAAGCAATAATCAAACCTGCTCCAACTGACGAAATCAAAAAAGCAAAAATCATAATAATTTTTCCTCCATATCTCTCAAGATAAATACCTGCTGGAATTGAAAAGACACCATACGAAAAGAAGAAAGATAGAGGCAGAAAAGAGGCTAATACTAAACTTAAATTATAAGTTTTAATAAACTGAGGAATTAGAGGACCTATAATATTTGTTATAAATGATATCACAAAAAATACCACCATGACAAAAGTTACTAGCTGTATATTAAAATTAACTTTCATCTAATTTTTTACTCTTTCTTAAAAACTCTAACATAATCAATTTCCATACTATCTTCGCTAAAACTTGAACTAACATCCCCACCTAAATTTCCACCTACTGCGATATTCAAAAGAAGGTAATGAGGATTGTCATAAGGAACATTACTGTTATTGGTTAATGATACAAATTCATTATTATCTAGCAAAATCCTTATTTTATCATTTGTCCATTCCATAGAATAAACATGGTAAGAGCCTGAAGCATTATCTATAGTAGTTACATCACCGTGATTGTTATATGCGCCTTGTGAATTAGCGAAATGAAAATAACCATAAAGTTCATTTTTATTCCATCCATTCTGTTCCATTATATCAATCTCTCCACATTTTGGCCATCCCACACTTCCTTCAGAATCTCCAAAGTAATTTCCTACCTCATTAATATTTGTCCCCAGAGTCCATATTGCCGGCCATGTTCCCTGAGTAGATGGTAACTTTGCTCTCACATCTACCCTTCCATACTTAAAACCAAATTTAGAATTTAGCCTAGCTGAAGTATAATTTTTAGTTGAATTATTAACCGTATGATTTTCTTTTATTGCAACTATCTTCATAGTTCCATCACTAACAAATGAATTTTTTGAGTTATTAGTGTAGTGCTGTAATTCATCATTCCACCAACTTCCGTTATTTGGGGGAATTACCTGATGATGCCATTTTGAATTATCTAAATTTCCATCATAGGAAAACTCATCTCCCCATACTAGAAAATAATTGTCATCAAACTCATTTTTAATTTTGCATCCAGATTCATCTACAAGAAACCCGGATGGTGTGCTTGGACATAAATCTTTAGAATCATCTACTCCGTCTGCATCAGTATCTTTTGAGGAGACAATAATTTCAGAAAACTCTGCAACAACATTCATCTCTGAATTTAATATTATAGTAAAGGGATTTGATGTATCTGAGACATCTCCCGACCACCTAGTGAACTCATAATTATTATCACTTTTTGCTTCAAGAGTTATACTTGATCCTTTGTCATAACTCCCACTCTCCGGTATTACTTCACCAGCATTCTCAGGCATAACATATGTATTTAATATATGTTGTGTCTTCTGTTCATTACAAGATAAGTTAGAGAAGCAAAAAAACATTAACAAAATTGATTGTGCGAATGAATTAAGATATTTGTTCATATATTATACATATTAATTTAATTAACTTAAATAAAAAAAAGAATGCTATGAAAAGTAATATATATTTTTTTTTCCTCATGATTAGTATGGCCTGCACCAACACAAAAAGTTCATACCTAGACATGGATAGACTCAACTTAATTGATGAATTAATAACAAAAGATATAGAAGAAAACAAAATACCTGGAGCAGTTGTTCTTGTTGGTAATGAAAAAGAAATAGTTTTTCAGAGAGCATACGGAACAAAAAATCCCGAAACAAATGAAAAGTATAAAGTTGATGATATCTTCAGAATAGCTTCGATGACAAAAGCTATAACTTCAATTGCTGTTTTAAAGCTATGGGAAGATGGGAAAATAGGTTTAGATGACCCTATAGAGAAATATATCCCAGAATTCAAAAACGTTGAAATTCTTGAAAGCTTTAGTAAAGAAGATACATCCTATACCTCTATAGCCAGAATAAAAAAAATTACAATTAGACAATTACTAACTCACACATCTGGAATTGGATATGGTTTTATTGATGGAAACCAGTCAATTAAGGCTATCTACCATAAGAAAAAACAAAGTTTCATGAAAAATGGAGTCCTATGTTTTTGTGATGAAGACGTAACCATTGGACAAACAATTGAAAATTTGGCAGATGTCCCTTTGCATCATGAGCCAGGAGAAAGGTTCACCTACGGTATAGGACTTGATGTCCTTGGGTACATGATAGAGATTATATCAGGAAAAAAACTTGACAAATTTTTTAGAGATGAAATATTTACTCCTTTAGAAATGAATGATACTTATTTCTATTTGCCTAGTAATAAAGAAACTAGGTTAGTTCCTGTCTTATCAAAAAAAGATAACGAATGGGTAATATTTGAAGACGACAGATTCAATGTAAATTATCCAGTTGAAGGCAAGAAAAAATTTTTTGCTGGTGGGTGTGGTCTTTCAAGTACCGTTCAAGACTACTATAAATTCCTTACAGTATTTTTAAATGACGGAAATTATAAAGGAAAAAGTTTTATTAGTAAACAGACTAATGATTTAATATATCAAAATCAGTTACCTGAATCTTTTGGTTTGGGTGTTGGTTTAGCTTTTGGTATTGTTCTAGAAAAAGATCTTAAAAATGGAGGAACTGGAAGTGAGGGAACCATATCTTGGGGAGGTTACTGGAACACTATTTTTTTTGCTGATCCAAAGGATAAATTTATTGGACTAATTTATAAACAAACTCAAAATATACAAGACAACTCCTCTGAGCTTTTCAAAAGAGCAGTAACTAGTTCAGTAGTGAAGTAGAAACCCTTTCAATTTTTTAAAAAAAAGGATATATTTTTATATATAAAATTATTAAGCTTACGCTTTTCAACCAAATCAAATTTACAAGGAGTTAAATTTGATTTAAGAGAATCCTTATTTCTCAACTTATTTTTGGTGAGAACTTTTCACGATGAAATTGTCTGACTCGCCCACAGAGACAGCTGCTCTGAACTCGGCAGCTGTTGATTCTACAGCTGAAGATTATGATATTGAGGCGC
>Ga0208766_1001482_pt1 | contig 12473 bp, 11 predicted proteins | sample ETN01SmetaG_3_FD_185792 | JGI IMG/M metagenome (GOLD analysis project Ga0208766, IMG submission 185792) | Marine microbial and viral communities from oxygen minimum zone, Eastern Pacific Ocean - ETNP2014F12-01SV263 (SPAdes) (version 2) | ecosystem: Environmental > Aquatic > Marine > Oceanic ...
TCAATAAAGGTAAGAGTAAAAATTTAATAAAGGTTAAAAATCAAATACAAAAATATACAAATGGGCGATTAAAAAAATTTAATCTTGATATTTTTTTACAAGGAACAAATTTTCAAAAAAAAATTTGGCGTGAATTACAAAGAATTCCGTATGGCAAAACAAAATCTTATGGTCAAATTGCAAAAAAATTTAATACATCACCTAGATTTGTTGGGAATGTTTGTGGACTGAATAAACATCTATTAGTAGTGCCATGTCACCGTGTCGTTCGTTCTGACGGTACTCTTGGTGGTTTTTCTAGTTTGGGTGGTATTAAATTAAAAAAAAGGTTAATAAAGTTAGAGAACAATGAGTAAAAATATAATTATACTTCAGCATATAGCTATTGAAACACCAGGATATATTCTAGATTTAATGAAGAGGGATAATTTTAATCTTACTACAATAGAGCTGGACGAAGGGGAAAAAATACCAAGTAATATTGACCAGTTTGATGGAATGCTTTGTATGGGAGGTCCTATGGACACCTGGATGGAAAAAGAATATCCTTGGCTCGCTGAAGAGAAAAATAAAATAAAACAATATGTAGTAGATTTACAAAAACCTTATTTAGGATTTTGCTTAGGATGCCAGTTATTAGGAGAAGTGGTAGGTGGTAATGTGGTTAAATCCATACCTCCTGAAATAGGTATTTTAGATATTAACATGAGTAACTCTTATTCTAATGATCATTTATTTGGTGAGTTTAGTTCCACCATTAAAGCTCTTCAATGGCATAGCTATGAAGTACAAAATCTTGAGATGAATAATGATGTAACGTTATTAGGTTCCTCCCCAACAACAAAATACCAAATTTTTAAATATAAAAATCATGCTTATGGTATTCAGTTTCATATTGAGATAAAAAACAATACCGTATCACAGTGGGCATGTGTTCCAGAGTATGAAACAGCTCTTGAGGATAGCCTAGGAAAAGGAGCACTACAAAAATTTGATCAAGTAGCACAAGAAAATATGCATGATATGAATTTTAATGCAGAAAATTTATACAATAATTTTAAAAAATTATTGTAGAAGGTATTATAATTATAGTTTAAATTTTAATTAATTATTTTGGGAGGGGAAAATGAAAAAAATAAAAGGTCCAGCAATATTTCTTGCACAGTTTGCTGATGATGAAGAGCCATTTAATAATTTAAAAAACATATCATCCTGGGCCTCTCAACTTGGATATAAAGGTGTTCAGATACCCACTTGGGATAATCGATTAATTGACTTAACAAAGGCAGCTGAAAGTAAAGATTATTGTGATGAGTTAAAAGGTATCCTTGCAGAAAATAATCTTGTTGTAACAGAATTATCTACTCATTTACAAGGTCAATTAGTTGCTGTTCATCCAACCTATGATATTCCTTTTGATGGTTTTGCAATCGATTCTGTAAAAAATAATCCAAAAAAAAGACAAGAATGGGCAGTGGATCAACTTAACAAAGCAGCATTGGCATCAAAAAATTTAGGATTGAATGCACATGCTACATTTTCAGGAGCATTAGTGTGGCCTTTCTTATATCCTTTTCCACAAAGACCAACTGGTTTAGTAGAAGAAGCATTTGATGAATTGGCTAGAAGATGGAAACCTATATTAGATAATTTTGATAAAGCTGGTGTTGATCTTTGTTATGAAATCCATCCAGGGGAAGATTTACATGATGGTATTACTTTTGAGATGTTTTTGGAGCGAGTAAACAACCATCCAAGATGCAATATGCTTTATGATCCAAGTCACTATGTTTTACAACACTTAAACTATCTTGATCATATTGATATTTATCATGAAAAAATAAAAATGTTTCACGTCAAAGATGCTGAATTGAATCCAACAGGAAAACAAGGTGTATACGGTGGTTTTCAATCCTGGATAAATAGAGCTGGAAGATTCAGATCTCTAGGTGACGGGCAAGTTGATTTTAAATCTATTTTTTCAAAACTATCTGGATATGGATTTGATGGCTGGGCTGTATTAGAATGGGAATGCTGTATTAAAAGTCCTGAACAAGGTGCAGCAGAAGGAGCGTCTTTTATTTCAAATCATATTATTGATGTAACAACAAAAGCATTTGATGATTTTGCAGACTCTGGAATGGATACAGAAACAAATAAAAAATTATTAGGAATATAAAAGGAGAGCAAGCATGAAAAGAAGATTACGATTAGGTATGGTAGGAGGAGGTCAAGGCGCTTTCATTGGAGCAGTTCATCGATTATCAGCAAGAATGGATGATAAATATGAATTTGTTGCAGGCTGCCTATCTTCAACTCCTGAAAAAGCTAAAGCTTCAGCAAATGAAATAGGTTTAAGTTTAGATAGAAGTTACCCTGATTTTAAAACTATGGCTGAAGAAGAGTCTAAAAGAAAAGATGGTATTGAAGTTGTATCAATTGTGACGCCTAATCATATGCATGCTGGCCCTGCTATCGAATTTTTAAAAAAAGATATTCATGTAATTTGTGATAAACCAATGACTGCAACCATGGAAGATGCACACGAACTTATGAGTGCTATAAAGTCATCAAATGCTTTTTTCTTTTTAACACATAATTATTCAGGTTATCCAGTTGTAAGAGAGATGAAATCTCTTGTTAGAAATGGTGAGTTAGGAAAAATACGAGTTGTTAAAGGAGCGTATTTGCAAGGTTGGTTAGGATCAAAAGAAGAAGACTCAGGATCTAATAAACAAGCAGAATGGCGAACTGATCCAAAAAGAAGTGGAGCAGCAGGTGCAGTTGGAGATATAGGTAGTCATACTATGCACTTAATAGAGTTTGTTACAGGTTTAAAATGTGAGTCTGTTGCTGCAGATTTAACTATTTTTGTTCATGGAAGACAATTAGATGATGACGCTTCAATAATGATACGTATGAATGAAAACGTTAAAGGAAATTTATCCATTTCACAAGTTGCAACTGGCCAAGAAAATAATTTTACTATTTCAATCTACGGTGAAAAAGGAGCACTTCATTGGTCACAAGAAAATCCTAATTATGCACGATTTTCAAGAGTGGGTAGAGCTGATCAAATTATAACTCGAGGTGGAGCTATTCAAAATGAAAATTCTTATGCTCCAATTCGAATTCCTCCGGGTCATCCAGAAGGTTATCTTGAAGGATTTGCTCAAATTTATTCTGATGCAGCAGATATAATTTTAAATCATAAAGATAAAAATCAGTTATTAGAATTATTACCAGGTGGAGAGTCTGGTTTGCAGATAATGAGGTTCATTAATGCATCAGTAAAATCAAGTAAAAATAACAGTATTTGGACTGATTTAAGCTCTATTTGATAAATACATAATCAGATATGCGTTTTATGCATATTTGTTTTTCTTATTTTAAACTTACATTTTTCATTAATATATCTAAATATATAATTACGTTCATCATGTTTTCATGACGGAAGTAGACGAAAGTCGAAGGAACGCATGCAAAGTTATTAAATCGTTCAATCTGCTTAAGCGGATCGGAAGTAGGTTAAACCGAAGGAACGCGGAACTTATATATTAATTTCCATAGCTAAGCATGAAAAGTAGCACATAGCTTGTGGTGAGTTATGTCTTGTGAAATTTATAATGGAGGATTAATGTTTAGAAGATCTTTTTATTTTTTAAGTATTTTATCATTTTTTTTACTATTCAGCTCTTACGCAAAAGCAGGGGTTGATGCCGAGGTAGCTTATATATTAAATACATTCTCATTCTTAGTTTGTGGTATTTTAGTTATGTGGATGGCTGCAGGTTTTTTATTTTTAGAATCAGGGTTGGTTACTACAAGAAGTGTCTCAACAATTGCTGCTAAAAATATTGGCAAATTTGCAATTGTTTCAATTGTATTTTACTTATTCGGATATAATCTAGGCTACGGTATTCCTGAAGGAGGCATTATTGGTTATCCTTCCATATGGACCGATAATACATCTCTAGAAAATGGATATTCTGATGCTTCAGATTGGTTTTTTCAAGCTTTATTTGTTTGTGCAACTGTTTCAATAGTGTCTGGTGCAGTCGCAGAAAGAATTAAAATTTGGCCTTTCTTTGCTTTTGCTGCCATACTTGGTGGTTTTATTTACCCAATACAAATGGGATGGGAATGGGGAGGTGGATGGCTAGACGCACTTGGCTTCTCGGACTTTGCAGGATCAACTTTAGTACATGCATGTGGTGGATCGGCAGCGCTAGCTGGTGTAATCTTATTAGGTCCAAGAATTGGTAGATTTAGTGAATCTGGAGAACCTGCAAATATGGAACCTTTTGCACCATCTTCTATTCCACTGGTTACACTTGGAACATTTATTTTGTGGATGGGATGGTATGGGTTTAATGGTGGATCGCAATTAGCTCTTGGTTCTTATGAAGATGCAACTGCGATGTCTCAGATATTTATGAATACGCATTTAGCTGCTTGTGGTGGCTGTATGGCTGGAGCAATTATCACAAGATTAATTGGTGGTAAAACTGATATAGTTATGATGCTTAATGGTGCACTTGCGGGATTGGTATCAATTACTGCTGAGCCCTTAATGCCATCTCCTCTATTATCAATTTTTATTGGAGCTATTGGAGGTGCAATTATGTATTACGGTTCACAATTATTAAACTCTCTAAAACTCGATGATGTAGTAGGAGCAATACCAGTACATATGTTTGCAGGTATATGGGGCACTTTAATTGTTCCATTTACAAATCCAGATGCATCATATGGCATTCAATTACTTGGAGTTATTTCAGTTTGTCTGTTTGTTTTTATAACATCCTATATTGTTATTTATTTATTAAAAATATCAATGGGATTAAGAATTAGTGAGGAGGCTGAAAAACTTGGAACTGATAAAGCAGAGGTTGGAGTAGTGGCATATTCTATTAGAGATTAGATATTATTAAATATGTTAAATATATAATATGTAGAGGAGGCTTACTCCTCTACTTTAGCTAGGCTCTTCCTGAATATTGAGAGAGTTTATTAGGATCAACTCCAATTAAGCTATAGGCCTTATTCCATTTATTGGTTACTTCTTCATCAAATAAGAAGGTTGAGTCTGCTGAAAGAGTCATCCAACTATTTGCTAAAATTTCTTTTTCAATTTGACCAGGCCCCCAACCAGCATAACCTAAGGCAAGTATACTATTTTTTGGACCTTTTCCTTTTGATAAGTCTTCAAAAAACTCAGATGTACTTGTTAGCGCTACACCCTTTTCAATAGATAGAGTTTCTTTTTGTATTACCTCATCAGAGTGTAAAACAAAACCTCTTCCACTTTCAATTGGACCACCGTACCTAATGTATAATTTTTTACTTCCAAGAGGTTTATCAATTCCAAGCTGCTCTAATAAATCAGGATATAAATCATAATCAATTTTTTTATTAATAATTATGCCCATCGCTCCCTCAGATGAATGTGCGCACATATAAATTACAGTTTTATAAAACCTTTCATCTTCCAAAGAAGGCATCGAAATTAAGAGTTTTCCAGTTAAATTCATATTTATATATTCTTATTATTTATAGTATTTCAATAGCGTATTACTATATATTAGACTAACAATTTTGATGAACATTTTATCTAATTTATTCAAATTTTTTATTTATACTATTCTATTTAATTTAGTTTCTAGTGCTATTATAGCTAAATCAAGTGATTGGTCTGTTAGTGAAACATCTAAGTTGCGATTAATTTCCCCGTATTCTCAAAATGATTCAAAAAATATTTTAATTGGACTTGAATATAAAATGGAGCCAGGATGGAAGACATATTGGAAATCACCTGGGGATGGAGGTTTTGCACAATCTATATCTTGGGAAAACTCATTGAATGTTAAAAATGTTGATATTCTTTGGCCTACTCCAATTGAGTTTGAAATATTAGGACTAACATCTCTTGGCTATCAAAATGAAGTTATTTTTCCTCTTGAGGTAGAGCTTGAAGATGAATTCAAAAACACTTTTTTAAACCTGCACATAAGTTTTTTAATTTGTAAAGATATATGCATACCAGGTGATGCAACAGTTTTTTTAGAAATTCCATCTGGAGAAAAAAAATTAAATGATAATTATTTTAATTTGGAGAGAGCACTATCACTTTTACCAGAAAAGGACTTTAACAGCTCTTATATTAATAAAATAAATCTTAAAACATTTAATAATTATAAACATTATATAATACAATTACAGTTTGAATCAGATAAAGTTTTTTTTAATCCAAAAATATTTTTACATTCACCCTTTGGTTTACCAGTAGTAAAAAATTCCATTAAATACTCTAGTGATAATAAAATAATTACAGTGGATTTTAATTTTGATAAAGATCTGATATCACAAAAAAAATTCCCCCTTGAAGTTATCATAAAAGATAAAAATCATAATTTTAAACAAACATTAAATGTTGAAATAGACGATCAATCTTTAAATTCAGACATCAACAATTATTATATTTATTATATATTAATATCACTGTTAGCTGGTTTAATTTTAAATGTTATGCCATGTGTATTTCCTATTCTCTCTATAAAATTAATGTCAGTTTTTTCGTCTGATAAATATAATACTAGAGTTAGTTTTATAACGACAGCTCTCGGAATTATATCTTCATTTGTACTATTAGGATTAATATTTATACTTTTACAGTATTTTAAAATTTCTATTGCATGGGGTATGCAATTTCAACAACCATATTTTTTAATATTCATTACTTTAGTAATATTTTTATTTATGATGAATATGTTTGGGCAATTTGAAATTAACTTACCAACTAAATTGAATAATTTAGGCTTTTTTACTATTAGCAACAATAAATATTTAAAAGATTTTTTTAATGGATTTTTTGCGACTCTAATGGCGACACCATGTTCTGCACCTTTTGTTGGTACAGCTATTACTGCAGCATTTACGCAGTCTTACGCAATAGGAATTATTATTTTTCTATTTATGGGGATTGGTATGAGCTTGCCTTATTTATTGATTGCTTCATTTCCAAAATTAATAAATTTTATACCCAAATCTGGCAAATGGATGATTTATGTAAAGTATCTTTTAGGCTTATTGTTGTTTGCTACAGTGATTTGGTTATTAAATATTTTATTAAATTTTTTTAATTATTATTTTGTAATTTTTTTAATTTTATTTTGTTTAGTTTTATCCTACCGACAAAAGATACCTTTTCAAAAAAATTTTTTTACAATGGTTGTTTTGATAACTATTTTTTCTTCATCATCATTGAAGTTTTTCCAACAAAATACAATTTTTGAAAATGAAAAAGATTGGCTAAACTTTTTTGATGTTAATATAGATCAACTGATTAATAAAAATCAGTTAGTTTTTTTAGATATTACTGCAGATTGGTGTGCCACTTGTCAGTTTAATAAAATTAATGTTATTAACTCGGAGGCAATAATTAAATTATTTAAAGATAATAAAGTATCTCTGATAAGAGCTGATTGGACAAAACCAAATGAAAAGATAAATATGTTTTTAGAAAAGTATGATCGATTTGGTATTCCTTTTAATGCTTTATTTTCTAGTAATTATTCTGAAGGTATTTTATTATCTGAAATACTTTCTGAAAAAGAAATAATAAATGCAATAAACAAAATAAAAAATGAATAGAGTAATTCCATCAATAAAAGTACCAGTAATCCACAAAGGTGTAACATCAATAGTATCGCTCTTAGATGAATTAAAAAGTAAAAAAATTATTATGTTTGGTGTACCTGGAGCTTTTACTCCTACATGTTCTGAAAAACACATGCCAAGTTATATTAAATTACATAAACAATTTATTGATAAAGGTATTGATGACATTTATTGTTTATCGGTAAATGATGATCATGTGATGAAAGCTTGGTTATTAAGCTATTCTGAAGATAATAAGATAATAGGTATTGCTGATGGAAATGGTGATATTAGCAAAAACCTTAAATTATTTGTTGATAAAACTAAAAATTATATGGGAATGAGATCAGCGAGATTTGCAATGATTGTAATAGACAATACTATTAAAGAAATAATTATTGAAGAGCCTGGGGAATATAAAAAGACTTCAGCAGAAAGTGTATTTAAAAAAATTTAACTATTTTTAAAAAATTAACTAAGTATTTTTGCGCTGTATTAAAGCGTATATTGTTACTGCTACAGTTATCATTATTCCATTAATAAACTGAACATAAAAACCTGATAATCCTAAAGCCACTATACCTGACTCAAGAGATCCAATAATTAACACTCCTATAAATGTTCCAAATATCGTTCCTTTTCCACCAAATACTGAAGTTCCACCAACAAACACTGCGGCAAGTGTTGTAAGCATTAATCCAGATCCTTGAGTTGGCCAAAAATACAACATTTCATACATTGTAAAAATTCCTGCTAATGCAGAGAAAAAACCTAATTGAACAAATGCAATTATTTTAACATTATCCACATTAATACCCATCATTTGAGAACTAGCTTTGTTATCTCCAACAAAGTGAATATGATTACCAAATTTATGATATCGATAAACCCATTGCATTAACGCTGTTAAGACTATGAACCAAATAAACTGTGCTGGAATTTTATTAAAAAGTTTTTCAACAAATAAAGTATGATGCCATGTACCATCGGCTACATCTACTATTGCAACTCCACTTCCTTGTGAAATAACATTTACTAATCCTCTCCAAAAATATAAAGTTCCAATTGTAGCAACTATAGAAGGTATTCCTATTTTAGTAACTAAAAGACCATTGATAAGCCCTGCAAACATACCTAATGCTGTAGATAAGGCAAAGGCAATAAAAAAGTTGCCGTCGGTTGCAGTTAAAACTAAACCAAAAGTAAGTGAAGTTATCCCAACAATTGAAGGGAAAGATAAATCAATTTCACCAAGAGTAACAACGAATGTAGCAGAAATAGCAATAATACCAAAAAATGGCATAGATTGCATAAAAGCTCTATAAATAGGAAAGCGTGTAAAAACGTGTGGAGCACCTAAAAAATAAATCAAAAACAAAACAATCGCAATAATTGTTATACTTATCTCTAGTCGGTGAGTTTTTACAAAATAACTATTTAGTATCCCGCTCATTTATTCATTTACCTTTATCTTCCCAGATTCATGCAATTGTATCATTTTTTGAACAAGTTCTTCTCTCGATATTTCATCCTTATTAAACTCTCCAACAACTTCTCCTCTATCTAAAATTATAAACCTATCAGCAGCTCCGTAAACATGAATAATATTATGGTCTATGAAAATCGCTGATTTATTTTCTTTTTTTAAACCTTTAACAAAATTTAAAACTTTTTCAGTTTCTTGAATTGATAAACCCATTGTAGGTTCATCAAGAACTATTAAATCCGAATCAAAGTATAGAGATCTTCCAAAAGCTACTCCTTGTTTTTCACCACCTGATAAACCCATTATAGTTGAGTCAACAGTAATAGCCTTTGAAGTAAACCCAATATAATCCCTTAAAATTTTCTCAGCCTCTTTTCTTTGTTTCTTTATGTTTAAAAAACCAAGAGCATTTGTCATTTCTCTTCCAGCAAAAATATTTCGCCATAATTCTTGTTGATCACATAAAGCTCTTTCTTGATAGACTGCTTCAATACCCATTTTTCTAGATTGAGCGACTGATTTAATATCAACTTTACTGCCTTTGAAAAAAACTTGACCAGACGAAGGTCTATGAACGCCTGTTATGACTTTTATTAACGTAGATTTTCCAGCACCATTATCACCAATAAGAGCTACAACCTCACCTTTTTTAATTTTAATATTAACATCTTTAAGAACTTTAACATTCCCAAAGTTTTTATATATATTTTTTAATTGTAAAAGATCTGCGCTCATTTTATTTTTTAAAAAATAAACCTGCCTCTAAAAGGCAGGTTTATTAAAAATAAATTTATCTAATTTGTAGTGCTGCTAATGGAGCTACTGCATCAATATTTGCTTTTGTAACAAATGCAGCTCCAGTATCCATTGCTAAACCAGCCATACCAAATTTAGTTGAAAGATAAAGCTGTATAATTGGCATGTAACCTTGAATAAATGGTTGTTGATCAATTACAACATCAATGTATCCAGAATTAATTCCGTCAACAATTGGCGCTGATAAATCAAAACCTGCACCACAAACTTCTTCGGTTCCATGACCAGCTGCCTTCATGTAAGTAGGAAGACTTGCTGTTAAACCTCCATGGTCTGTAATAGCCATTTTGATATCTGGGTTAGCACTGTATGTAGCAACATACATTGGTGTTCCTTGTGAAGCATCAGAGTTTACATTATCAGGAATTTCTTGATAAACAACTTCAACGCCCATTGATTCAACACCAGCTATAGCGCCTTTAGTTCTCTCACCTCTATTTGGCATACTTGCAAGACCCCATACAAAAGCTTTATCTCCAGCTTCTAGGCCACATACTTCAACACCTTTTTTACCAAGATTAAAACCAGCAGCAAAAAGGTCAGCACCAGCATAACCAAATCCTGTTGTTTTAAGTTCAGCTTCTAAATCAGGAAGAGGAGTATTCATAGTTGTAATAACTATGCCCATTTCTCTTGCTTCATTAATTATAGGTCTCATTGCAGCGTCGCCAGGGAAACCATAAATTGCAATTCCGTCTGGTTGAAGAGCAACAGCTTCTTTAAATTGTTTAATCATGATTTCTGAATTCCACTGAGACCAGTAGTAATCAACATCACAACCAGTGTGTTCTGCTGCAGCAACTGCGCCATTGTAAACTATTGTTCCAAATGGCCCACCTTCAGGTCCACCTGGAAAAAAGATAAACTTTTTATCACAACTATAGTCATTTTTAGCAATTGCAGAAGTTGATGCAAAAGCAAAAAATAAAGCCACTAAAGCTAAAATTTTTTTCATTTTTCCTCCATGTATATAATTTTATATATAATTATTATTTTTATATGTAAAAATGATTATAATACAAACTATATATAAAAAAAGCCAAAAAAAACATAATGCGACATTAAAACTAGTAATTTTTAATAATTTTTTCCTTACTTACTGTGTTTTTGATTTAATATTTTATAAAAAAATGATAACTTTATTCATATGGATGTAGACTTAGATAAATGGTTTAAATGCAATTTAGATAAAAAAGAATTTAAAAAACTTTCAAAAAAATCTGATTGGCAAGGTTTTAAACATATGGTCATCTATTTCTTTTTTTTGGGGATATTTGGTTATTTAGCATATGCTACTTGGGGTACATGGTGGTCATTATTATTTTTTTTAATATATGGAAATATCTGGGGATGTAGCGATGCCATATGGCATGAGACTGGTCACAGAACTGCTTTTAAATCAAAATTTTGGAATGATTTTTTTTACTTCATAGCAAGCTTTATGGATAATTTCGAGCCAATTAGATGGCGTTATTCGCATTATCATCATCATACTTATACTATTTTTAATGATCCTGTTGATTTTGAAATACATGTAAAAAAACCAACTGACCTTTTGATTTTCTTTTCTCACTATATTCCATTTTCAGGTTTTGTTTTTTTCAAAAATTCTCTTCAATGGGAAACAATTAAACATGCTTTTGGCATAACAACTGAAGTGATGAAGGTTTGTATTCCAGAAAAAGATAGATCTAAATGCAGATGGTCTGCAAGAAGTCATGTTTTTATTTGGTTAGTTATCATTTTAGGTTCAATTTATTTTCAATCTTGGCTACCTGTTTTGTTTATCATTTTACCAAATTTTTATGGAAAAACATTAGTGATGTTAATGGGTCTTACTCAGCATGCAGGCTTACAAGAAGATATAAAAGATCATCGGTTAACAACAAGAACAGTTTATTTAAATCCAATTTTTAGTTTTTTGTATTGGCATATGGAATATCATGTTGAGCATCATATGTTTCCGCAAGTCCCATCTCATAACTTAAAAGATTTGCATGAATTAATTAAAGATCAATTGCCTGCAGCAAGAAAAGGATTATGGGGAGCATATAAAGAAATTATTCCAGCCTTAGTTAAACAAGCTAGAGATCCTAATTATAAAATACCTTTAGTTGTTCCAAGCTAAAAGTTTAATTTATTACTTAATAGTTTGTTGTATTTGACTAATTGCTAATCAATACCAAAAGTTTATATTAAATTAAATAATGAGTTCTTTAAAAAATCTATCAATTTTAGGAGCTGGTCAGGCTGCTGTTTACGCAGCGAGTGAGTTTAGAAAACATGATCAAGATTCAATAGTTACAATATTTGGGGATGAAAACTATCTGCCGTATGAAAGACCTCCGCTTTCAAAAGATTTTCTTATTAATAAAAAAAAGGAAGATGAATTTTCATTTTTTTCTAAAAAATATTTTGAAGATCAAAATATTAATTTTATAAATGAAAAAATTGAAACAGTTGATTTTAAAAATAGATCATTATTATCAAATGATAACAATAAATTTTCCTA
>Ga0208766_1001483_pt1 | contig 12473 bp, 10 predicted proteins | sample ETN01SmetaG_3_FD_185792 | JGI IMG/M metagenome (GOLD analysis project Ga0208766, IMG submission 185792) | Marine microbial and viral communities from oxygen minimum zone, Eastern Pacific Ocean - ETNP2014F12-01SV263 (SPAdes) (version 2) | ecosystem: Environmental > Aquatic > Marine > Oceanic ...
GGCGTCCAGCGCCACGCAGCCGACGGTGCTGAAGTAGTCGGCGTGTCGGTCCGGCTCGGCGGCGGCGCGTGGTTTGGCCTTGGCTTCCTGCTGCTTGAGCCATGTTTGAATCTGTTTCCAGCGGCGCTCGGTGAAGAAGTATTTGGGATCGACCATCTCGAGCCCGTTGTCGCTGGCGAATTTCTCGGCGCCACGGTTGGTGAACAGGACGTGCGGTGACTGTTCCATCACGGCGCGCGCGGCGCGGATGGGGTTCTTCACCGTGGTCACGCCGCCGACCGCGCCGGCCTGTAGCGCGCGGCCGTCCATGATCGAGGCGTCGAGTTCGTTTTTGCCCTCGGCGGTGAAGACCGCGCCCTTGCCGGCGTTGAACACCGGCGCGTCCTCCATGATGACGATCGCCGCCTCGACGGCGTCGAGCGCGCTGCCACCGCCCTTGAGGATCGCGTGCCCGGCTCGGAGCGATTGCTCGAGCGTGGCGTGGTACAGCCGCTCGCGCTCGGGGGTGAATGAGTCCCGGTCGATACGGCCGGCACCGGCGTGGATGACGATGGCAACGGGCTCGGCTTGGGTGGTCATGGCGGTGAAAAACAGCAGGGTAACGGCAATGGTTTTCATCGCGGCCCAGCTTGGCCAAGTGCGGCTCGCTTGGCAACTCGAGGCTTCACAGGCTACGCCTTCTGGCGTTGACTACCCCGCCGCTCAGCCGCTTGGCCAAGCGCATGCCATGCCCGACAGTACCCCGTTTATTTTTGACGCCCACCTTGATCTCTCGATGAACGCGCTTGAGTGGAACCGCGACCTCTCACGCCCACTCGACGAGATTCGCGAACGCGAAACCGACCAGACCGACAAAAAAGATCGCTGCCAAGGCACTGTCTCCTTGCCGGAAATGCGCCGGGGAAATATCGGCCTTTGTGTCGCCACGCAAATCGCTCGTTATACCAAGCGGGGCAACCCGCTACCCGGCTGGCATTCCCCGGAACAAGCTTGGGCACAGACACAGGGTCAACTCTCATGGTATCGTGAGATGGAGCGTCGGGGGGAAATGACGCAGATCGCCGACTCTGTCCAACTGGAAGCGCACTTGGCCAAGTGGGTCGACGGGCCGGGCGATGATCTGCCGGTGGGTTATATTTTGAGCCTCGAAGGAGCGGACTCCATGGTGACATTGCAACACCTTGAGCAGTCTTATGATAGTGGCCTGCGCGCGATTGGCCCAGCTCATTACGGCCCGGGTACCTACGCACCGGGTACGGATGAGAGTGGCAGCCTTGGCTCCGAGGGGCCTGCTTTGCTCCGTGAAATGGAGCGCCTAGGCATCATCCTCGACGTAACGCACCTGAGCGACAAGTCGATGGATGAGTCGATGGACATTTTCGGTGGCACGGTTTGGGCAAGTCACTGCAACTGCCGCGCGCTCGTCCCGCACGACCGGCAGCTCAGTGACGAACAACTCAAGCGAGTGATCGAGCGCGACGGCGTCATTGGCACGGCGCTTGATGCGTGGATGCTGATCCCCGGCTGGGAACGCGGCGTGACGACTCCGGAATCATCCGGCGTGGCAATGTCGCACGTGATCGATCAGATCGATTATGTCTGCCAACTTGCCGGCAATGCAGACCACGCCGGCATCGGCACAGATCTCGACGGAGGCTTTGGGCTCGAACAGTCGCCGGGAGATCTCGACACGATCGCCGATCTGCAGGAGTTGCCCGGCATGCTTGGTCAACGCGGCTATTCCGCGGACGATATCGACAAAATCATGAGTGGTAATTTTATAGGGCTGCTCCGGAGTGCCTGGAGGTGAACCGGTTTTCATCGCCGTTTAGAGCTCGCCCGTTTACGCTGGGCGGCGCGACATGAGTGAGCCTGGAACCAACGCCAAGACTAGCGGCCCCTCCACTGGAGTTGAGAAGTCGCGTTTTTGGCGGGCGATGCCGGACGCGCCACTGTTCTTGGCGTTGTTCGGAACGTGGTTGGTTTTCTTTCACCTGCTCGGCAATTCCACCTTCGGTTACGTCGATACCCCCTCGCTTTTCGGTTGGATGAACTACGCGTACGGGAACTCGAAGGACGACGAGCTGGGCTACATCATTCCGCTGATCGTGATCGGCCTCTACTACTGGAAACGCGACGAACTGCTCACCGTACCCAAGCGCAACTGGTGGCCGGGAATGGGTCTGGTGGTGTTCGCGTTGATCATGCACCTAGTCGGCTACGTCATCCAGCAAACGCGCATCTCTATCGTCGGCTTTTACTTTGGCTTGTACGCTCTGACCGGGCTGGTGTGGGGGCCGGCGTGGTTGCGGGCGAGTTTCTTTCCCTGTTTCCTGTTTGCGTTCGCCGTGCCTCTCGGGACGATGGCCGACTTTATCACTGTACCGCTACGGCACTTGGTGTCAGACATCACTGGATGGATTTGCGGCACGCTGCTCGGCGTCAACATCATCCAGGAAGGCGTGCAGATTTTTGATGCACAACGCCGCTATGCATACGAAGTCGCCGCCGCATGCAGCGGCATTCGCAGCCTTACTGTGACGCTGGCATTTTTTTCGATTTACGGCTTCGGCGCCTTTCGAGCGTCGTGGAAAAGAGCGTTGATCATCGCGGCAGCGTTTCCGCTGGCGGTGGCTGGAAATGTGTTTCGACTAGCGCTGATCATCCTGGCCGCCGAGGTAGCCGAGGCGGCCCAGCCGGGAGCCGGTCAGGCCGCCGGGAACTTTGTACACAGTAATGGCATCCTGAGTCTCCTGCCATATGTTCCAGCGTTTGTCGGGGTGCTGTTCCTTGGCAGATTGATCAAGGAGGACGGCCGACCCGTGCGAGCATCGGAGGTGGGCGGTGAGTAGACAGGCCAAGCTCATCCTTGGGGTGTTCTTGCTGTTAGTCGGCACGTCGGCGCTGTTTTTAGCGCACCTCAGCTCCGTTGGCCAAGCGCTTGGCAAACCGGGACTGCGCCTCGCTGCGATGGAATTGCACAACGAGGATAGCCAACTTGTTCGCACCAATGGTGTGGCGTTGCCGGAGCAGGTGTTTGACTGCACCTCCAGACCTACACCGGTGACCAAGCTGGAGCTTAACTGGTTGCCGCCGGACACGACATACGGACGTCGTCGCTACACGTTTCCCGACAAAACCTGGATCGATAGCAGCGTGGTTCTCATGGGGCGGGATCGCACCTCGATTCACAAACCGGAGTATTGCTTACCCGCGCAGGGTTTCACGATCGACCTGAGCGAACAGGTTTCCATCCCGATCCAGCAACCGCACGCGTACGACCTGCCGGTCATGAAGTTGACAACATCAAAAACGGCCCGTGACCGCAACGGGCACGAGGTACCGTTGAGAGGCGTTTATATTTATTGGTTTGTCGCTGACAGCAAACTGGCGACACACCATCTCGACCGGATGTGGATGATGACCAAGAGCCTGCTCAGCGACGGCGTGCTGCAGCGCTGGGCTTACGTAACCTATTTCGCAATTTGCAAACCGGGTGATGAGGTGGCGACCTTCGACAAGATGGCCAGATTCATCGCCGAGTCCGTCCCAAAATTCCAAACCACCACCGGCAAGCCTAAAGATTAAGCCGACTTGGAGCTTTTCGGTCGCATCCTCAAAAAATTCTTCAGCGCTTTGGCTGATTTTTTGCCAAAACCAGGCACCTGCTGAATCTCCTCGAGACTGGCTTTTCGCAATTGCTGCACAGAGCCGAATCTTTTGAGCAACTCGGCCTTCCGGCTGCCACCGATACCGGGCAACTCGTCGAGAATGCTCTCGGAGATTTTCTTCAACCGCAGCTCCGCGTTGTACGTATTAGCGAACCGGTGCGACTCGTCGCGCACACGTTGCAGCAGCTTCAGGGAGCCGCTGTCGAGGCCCAGCCGCATAGGGACGCTTTCGCCGGGCCGATAAATTTCCTCAAACTCCTTGGCCAAGCCGATCACTGGCACGTGCTCGAGGCCCAGCTTGGCCAACTCACGGCACGCCATGCCGAGCTGCCCCTTGCCACCATCGATCAAAATCAGGTCTGGCATCGGGCGAGACTCTCGCTGGAGCCGGCTGTAACGCCGCCGCACAGTCTCGGCCATACAGGCGAAGTCGTCCTGCGCCACGACGCTCTTCATGCGAAACCGCCGATACTGCGCCCGATCCGGTTTACCATCCTGAAAACTGACCATCGACGCCACCATGAAAGTGCCGCTGATGTTCGAGATGTCGAATCCCTCGATGCGCGCGGGCGGCGCGGCGAGGCCAAGCGCCTGACCAAGCGCGGCGAGGTCGCGCCCAGGATCGATCGCGCCGGGCAGTCTCACCGGCATGCGGGTAAACTTGCGCGACTTGCGGGTGGTCTCTCGCAGGTCGCGAATCATGTCGCGATAGCGAGCAGCTTGTTCGTAGTCACGCGCCTCGGCAGCCTTTAGCATCCCAACCTCCAGCTCCTTTTCCCACTCGCCGGTCTGGCCCTCGAGGTAATCGCACGCCTCGGCAACCTGTTGCCGGTAACCGTCGTGCGTCACCTTGCCAACGCACGGCGCGGAGCAATGCTGTAAATGGCCGTAGAGACAATGTTTGTAGTCGCGCTCCGCCGGCTGGAGCGGGCGGCAGCCTCGCAGGTTGAATTTTTTGCGCAGCATCGTAATCGTACGCCGGCATGCACCGCTGCTAACGAATGGCCCAAAATACTTCGCACCGTCCTGCTGGCGCAACCGCGTGAAGGTGAAGCGCGGAATCGGGTCGTTGAGGTTGACCTTGATGAGCAGGAAATTCTTGTCATCGCGAAAGCTGACATTGTAGCGCGGCTTGAACTCCTTGATCAGCTTGCCCTCTAGCAGCAATGCCTCCGGCTCGCTATTGACAACATGCACGTCGAAGTCCTCGATCGCCTCGATCAACGCAGCCAGCTTAAGATCCCAGCCTTGGCGGCGCGACGGGTGGAAATACTGGCTGACCCGTTTGCGTAGCGCCCGTGCCTTGCCGACGTAAATCACCGTGCCGAACCGGTCACGCATGAGGTACACCCCCGGCTTGTGCGGGAGCTGGCTCAGCTTGTCTCGAATGCGATCGTTGATCGGCATGACGCAGGGAAGGGGAGTTTTAAGTTTCAATTTTCAATTTTCAAGCAAACCAAGCTGTGCACTTATAACTTCAAACTTGGGTGGAGGCGTGGTAGCTCATGTCGCCATGGTTCTGCTCATCGATATTGGCAACACGCACACGCACGCCGCCGTGGCCAACAGCGAACGCATCGTGGCCCACGCCCAATTTGACAGCGAGTCGCTCTCGCTTGGCCAAGCGGAGCGGCCGCTGGCCAAGCTACTGTGCCTAGCTAAGGCCGATCGACTGGCTGGCGCGGTCTTTTGCAGTGTAGTGCCGAGGCTCAACGCGCCGCTCAAGCGGCTGCTGCGCGCGTGCTGGCAATGCGCAGCGTGGCAACTCACGCCTCGGACAGTCACCGGCATTGCCATCGACTATCCCAAGCCGGCGACGATCGGCGCGGACCGGCTGGCCAACGCCATCGCAGCACACGCGCAGTTCGGCGCGCCGGTGGTAGTGGTCGATTTCGGAACAGCTGTAACGTTCGATGTTGTCGATGCGGCGGCCAATTACACCGGTGGGATTATTGCGCCGGGCCTCTCGGCTATGACCGATTATTTGCACGAAAAAACCGCGCTGCTGCCACGCATCAAAATCGCCGAGCCGGAATCTGTGGTCGGCAAAGATACCTGTAGTGCCATGCTCAGCGGAGCAGTGCACGGCTACCGAGGATTGATCGCCGAGCTGCTGCGGCAACTCAAGCGCGAGCTGGGTGCTGGCCGGCTGCCGGTCGTGGCAACAGGCGGCTGCGCGGAACTGATCGCGGCCCGACTACGGGCGGTCCAGCGTGTTGAGCCGCTGCTCACGCTGAATGGGCTGAGGTTGGCCGGTCTGGTGAGCCGTCCGGCATGGTGGCGGACTTGAACTCGATCGTCTCGGCGATGCGAAGCTTCGGATTGAGCAACTTGCGCGCTCGCGCGAACGCCGCGTCGCCCTCCTCGGTTTTACCGACCGCATTGAGTATCACGCCTAGGTTGTGCCATCCCTCGCCAAAATTGTGATCGGCCTCGATGGCTTTGCGGTAGGAACGAATTTTCTCATGCGGATTGCCAAGCTTACCCTGCAAAACGCCGAGGTTGAACCACGCCTTGGCGAATTTCGGCGATAGCAACAACGACTGTTTGTAGGCGTGAATGGCCTCCGCATCTTCCTCGCGCCGGGCCTGTGCCACGCCAAGATTGTACCAGGCCTCGGCATACTTGGGCGCAAGCTGGATGGCTTTGCGATAAGCCTCAATCTCCTCGTCCGGTTGCTCCGTTTGGCCAAGCGCTGCGCCGAGGTTGATCCACGCCTTGGCATCATGGGGATCAATTTCTGTCATACGCCGACACACCTCGACCGCCTCCTCACCACCGGCCTGAAGCGTTCTGGCGGCGTGCGCCCGATGGTAGCTTTTAAATGACTCGTTGAATGCCTGCGCTGCATCGGCGGTGCGACCCTCCTTCTCGTGGGTCAAACCGATGTTGAACCAGGCGCGAGCGTCATCGGTGGTCAGGCGTGCAGTGTTGCGGTAGGCGGCGAAGGCGTTCTGCTGTTGCAGATTGATCGGGGCGTCCGGTGTGGCATCGGGATCACTGTATGAGTTGGGCAGTGTATCGCGGAGTTGCAGCGAGATGGCGTCCGACTCAAGACCAAGCGCCTGTCGGTAAACAGCGATGGCCTCTTTACGCTGTCCACTCAACCACAGCTTGACGCCGCTCTCGTGCAGTTCTGCCGAATTGGTCTGTTTCGCGTTCTCCGCCACAGACCGTGGCTAAGGAAAAGAGCGACGCCTCGCAAGGTTTTTCGGCGCAGAATTGACCTTGGTCAAGCGCTGCCCGATGCTGCCGTCGCCATGAAGGAGATGAAACTCAAGGAGGGTGACACAGCGCCGGGCTTTACAGCGCCGGTCAACGGCGGCAGCGAAGTGTCGTTGAGCCAGTTTCGCGGCCAAGCTGTCGTGCTTTATTTTTACCCGAAGGACAACACGCCAGGCTGCAACAAGGAGGCGTGCGGCTTCCGCGATGCGCACAACAAGATCGCGGTCAAGGGCGCGGTGGTGCTGGGCCTCAGTGCCGACTCGGTAGCCCGGCACGATAAGTTCGTCGAAAAGTTCGAGTTGCCATTCACGCTTGTTTCGGATGAGGACAAGTCGATCTGCAAAGCGTACGGCATCTGGGGCGACAAGTCGTTCATGGGGCGAACCTTTCTCGGGATCAAACGGATGACATTCCTCATCGATGCCGACGGAGTGATCCGAAAAATCTGGCGCAAAGTGAAAGTTGCCGCGCACGCCGCCGAGGTGCTTGAGGCACTGGACGAGCTTTAGATGCGTGTGATTTTTTCCAGCGCACGAAGACGCTGGTTGATTTCCGCGCGCGTGGTCTTGGTGATGCGATTAAGACCGAAGCCCTCGCAGCAGAACGATGCGACCACGCTCCCGTAAAGGATCGCCTTCCGGATGTTGGTATCTATCGAGCCACCGGTCTTGGCGAGGTAACCAACCATCGCGCCGACGAACGAGTCACCCGCGCCGGTGGGATCCTCCACCTTGGCCAAAGGGAACGCCGGCGCCACGAACAAGCCGCGACGAGACGAGAGGATCGAGCCGTGTTCGCCCTTTTTCACTATCACATATTTTGGACCGAGCTTGTGCAGCTTGGGCAGGGAGGAGATTACATTGTCGTCGCCGGTCAACTGCTGCGCCTCGCTGTCATTGAGCACGAGCATGTCCACACGCTTGAGTAAGCTGCTTAAGTCGTTCATCGCGACATTCATCCAGAGGTCCATTGTGTCGGCAACGATGAACTTGGGCTTGTCGAGTTGCTCTATGATCGCCTCCTGCGCGCCTGGCGGATTGTTGGCAAGCAACACATATTTCGCCCTGCGATGAGCGGCCGGCAACACCGGTGAGTAGCCCTCCACCACGCCCAGTTCCGTACTGAGAGTGCGTCTGTTATTCATGTTCACCTCATACTCGCCGGCCCAGTGGAACGTCTTGCCGTCGCGCACTTTTAATCCCTTGAGGTTCACCTTGTGGCGCTCAAGCAGTGATATATATTTGCGCGGAAAATCGGTGCCAACCACGCCGATCAGCTTAGGCGCGGCGAAGAAGCTCGCCGCCACAGCGGCGTGGCTGCCAGAACCGCCAAGCAGACGCGAATTCTTTTTTTTCGGCGTGGCGATCGAGTCCAGCGCAGTGGATCCAAAGACAAGTAGGCTCATGGTTCTTATGGGTTAAACAAGGAAACGCCCTGTTAACGGGCAGCGGAGAGTAGGCGTTCCTTGAATTGACGACAAGCACCGGCGACGTCCTGCGTTCGCAAAATTGCCGAAACGACGCACACCCGACGAGCCCCGGCTGCGAGAACATCCTCGAGATTACCAAGGTCGACGCCGCCAATCGCGAACCATGGCCGGTCGAGATTCGCGGCGGCCCAGCGGACGTAATCGAGGGTCACTGGCAAACGCCCCGGCTTGGTCGGCGTGGCAAACACCGGGCCAATAGCAACATAATCGGCTCCCGCATCGCAGGCCCTAACCGCTTGCTCCGGTGCATGGGAGCTGAGACCAAGCTCGAGCGCCGATTCCTTTGTCTTCACCTCATCGATGTGCCGGTGGCCGCTGTTGAAAAAATCCTCCTGCCCCATGTGCGCCGCGGGGGCGCCGACCTCAGCAGCTATTTTGGGATAGTCATTGATAACCAGCCTCACACCGGCCTCAGCTGTGATTGGAGCTAACCGCTTGGCCAAGCGTGCCACGTCAGACTCGTGCCAATTCTTCGCCCGAAGCTGCACGAGATCCGCCCCGCCATCGCAAAGCTGCCGACACAACTCCAGCGGATCGCGGCCGTCCAGATAGGCCGAGTCCACAAATCCGTATAGCAAACATTGTTCAAGCGGTTTCATCGAAGCCAAGCGTGCCATTCCTCCCGCCAAGCGGCAAGGCGACCGGCATTTCGGGATTGCGATGGCGATGCAATTGGCTTAGAGTACCGCGCCTGTCGGAGCGTAGCACAGCTTGGTAGTGCGCCAGTTTTGGGAACTGGAAGTCGCAGGTTCAAATCCTGTCGCTCCGACCATTTTCTTTTCTCTCTTCAAATTCCGTGGCTTTTGCGCCATAAATCATTTGACTCATAAAGTCTGTGGTTACCATTATCTGTTTTTAAGCCACTCACTGTTTTTGGCCAGGCAGATGAACTCATTGCGAGAATTCATGAACACAACCTGCATCTGTGGATATGTCGGGCTGGGTTGTTTCCTGCTATTGTTTGCAGATGTTTTGGTGCTTTCAGGGGAGCGTGGCGAGACGTGGTGGGCCTTGCAGCCTTTGAAAAGGCCGGCAATTCCGGAAGAAGCGTCAAATTTTTCCGGTTGGGCATCTAATCCGATTGATCGGTTCATCGCTCTAAAATACCGACAGCATGGATTTGCACCGTCTGTCCAAGCTGATCGGGGCTCGCTGATTCGGCGCACGTCGTATGACCTGACAGGCCTGCCTCCGAGTCCGTTGGAAGTGAAAGCTTTCCTGACTGATGATTCCCCAAATGCGTTTACAAAGCTCATTGAGCGTCTGCTCGGCAGTCCGCAGTACGGGGAACGGTGGGCGAGGCACTGGATGGATGTCGTTCACTATGCTGAAACGCACGGACACGATGAGGACGCGATCCGTGAGAACGCCTGGCCTTATCGCGATTACCTGATCGAGTCGTTTAATTCGGACAAGCCCTACGCTCAATTTGTGCGGGAACAGGTGGCGGGCGATGTGCTGTTTCCTGAGAAACCATCGACAGTGCGTGCCATTGGGATGCTGGCAACCGGGCCGTGGGATGAGAGTTCTCAGATGGGCATCTCGGATGGGACGATGGACAAGAAGATCGCCCAATACCTCGATCGTGATGACATGATCGCTACAGTGATGTCGACGTTTATCAGCGTCACGGTTCACTGTGCACGCTGCCATGACCACAAGTTTGATCCGGTATCGATGGAGGATTACTACTCCTTGCAGGCCGTGTTTTCAGGAGTGGACAAGGTTGATCGGTTGTACGATCCAGATGCCGGCATAGCCAAACGCCGTGAGTGGTTGCTAGCAGTAAAGAAGCAACTTGAGCGGGGAGAACTGGCGGCCGGTTTGGTGTCTGCAGAGGAGCAGGCCAAGCGAGAAGTCGAGCTTAAAGAAGGCCAAGGGTGTTGGGAGGTTCTCTCTTCTGCAACGGTTCGATCAACCAAGGGGGTTGAATTTAAAGCCAAGTTGGATGGCTCTTTTCTTGCGCTTGGCCAGACGCCGGAGAGCGACTCGACGACTTTCACGGTGGAGCTGCCCATCGAGGGAGTTACGGCGGTTCAACTGGATGTACTGACCGATGAATCGCTACCCAAGCATGGGCCGGGCCAGGCTAGCAATGGGAATCTTCACCTCTCTGAAATCGTTGTTAAGGTCGAGGGACAACCGGTCAAGATAGCGAGGGCTGAGGCTGATTTCAGTCAAGCCGATTGGCAGATTGGGCATGCAATTGACGGGAACCGAGACACAGCCTGGGGAATTCATCCGCAAGAGGGTAGATCGCACCGGGCTCTGTTTATCTTTGAGAATCCGCTCCCGGCAATAAATGGTGAGATTGTGGAGATTGAACTTCAGCAACTTCATGGAAGGAACCATCTCATCGGCCGTCCGCGATTGTCTGTGACGAACGTCTCTGACCCGAAACTGCTGCAAGTTTTGCCAGCGTTGATCGGCCAGGTGCTGGCGACCGAACCGGATGAGCGCACTGCTGAACAGGCGAAGGCATTGGCGCTGTATCTTGCAAAGGCGGCAAATGCCAGAGAATTGGCTGGGATTGGCGAGCAGAAAAAAGTCTATGCTGTTTCCGGCAATTTTGCTGCAAAGGGTAATTTTAAACCGGCAGGCAAACCGAGGGAGGTGTATATGTTGAATCGTGGGAGCATTCATTCGCCCGGTAAAAAAGCACAGCCCGGGACATTGCAATGTGTCAGCGGGCTGAAGAGCCGTTTTGCAATTAAAGATCCGGATAACGAAGGGCAGCGCCGCGCCGCCCTGGCGGATTGGCTGGCGAATGAATCCAACGTTCTTGTGTGGCGATCCATCGTCAACCGCGTTTGGCATTATCACTTTGGGCGGGGGTTGGTTGGCACTCCCAATGATTTCGGCCTCATGGGTGATCGCCCCACCCATCCCGAACTTTTAAGCTGGCTGGCGTTTGAATTTCGCGAGCGTGGTGGTTCGTTAAAGTGGCTGCACCGTACCATCATGACGAGCTCGGTTTACCGGCAACGATCGTCGATCCATCCCGAGTATGTCCTCCGGGATGCGGACAACCGCTGGCTTTGGAGAATGAACCGTGTGCGGCTCGACGCGGAGTCGTACCGAGATGCGCTGCTCCAGTTGGCTGGAAATATGGATTTACAAATGGGCGGCCCATCGGCACGGCATTTCAACATGAGCAAGGGCGTGCACGTCACCCCCAACCTTGATTATGTCGGGTTTAATCCCGACTCACCGGCGAATTTCCGGAGGAGCGTTTACCGCTTTGTCTTTCGCACCGTGCCCGATCCGCTGATGCAGTTGATGGACTGCCCGGATGCCTCGCAGCATGTGCCTAGGCGAGAGTCATCCGTTACCGCATTGCAGGCCTTGGCGATGATGAACAATCGTTTTTTGATTCGTCAAAGCGAGCGCTTGGCCAAGCGGCTTCAAAACGAAAGGCCGTCGCTTAATGGGCAGGTGGGACGATTGTTCGAGTTGCTGTACCATCGGCAGCCGAGGCCGGAGGAAGGCCATCTGGTTTCGCGACTGGCACATGAGCACGGCTTGGCCAACGCATGCCGGGTGATGCTTAACAGCAATGAATTTATCTTTGTGAATTGAAGTGAATCACGCGATTTCCAGAAGGCGTTTCCTGCAGTCAATAGGTGCTGGGTTTGGTGGGTTGGCGCTTGGCCAAATACTGTCTGCCGATTCAGTATCGGGCTCAATCATCAACCAAGTTCCGAAAGCCAAGAGGGTAATTCAGTTGTTCATGAATGGAGGGGTCAGCCATATGGATACCTTCGACCACAAGCCGGTCCTGGCTCAGTTAAATGGGCAAAAGTTCGATCCCGGCGATGGTCGGTTGGTGGAGTCGGTGACCAAATCCCCCGGATTCAAGGTGCTGAAAAGTCCGTTTGAATTTCGGCAGCATGGGGGTTGTGGCCGGTGGGTCAGCGAGGTGCTGCCGCACATGGCTTCGGTTGTGGATGACTTGGCATTCCTGATGTCGATGAACTCGCCGACGAATGTTCATGGGTTGGGCAGTTACATGCAGACAACCGGCTTTACGTTGCCGGGATTCCCCTGCCTGGGGGCCTGGATCAGCTACGCACTGGGCCGGATCAACC
>Ga0208766_1001484_pt1 | contig 12468 bp, 13 predicted proteins | sample ETN01SmetaG_3_FD_185792 | JGI IMG/M metagenome (GOLD analysis project Ga0208766, IMG submission 185792) | Marine microbial and viral communities from oxygen minimum zone, Eastern Pacific Ocean - ETNP2014F12-01SV263 (SPAdes) (version 2) | ecosystem: Environmental > Aquatic > Marine > Oceanic ...
AAGCAATGAAAATGGCTGCACTTGACGCCAGCCAAATCAGAAGCATGGTCGGCAGATGGGCTAGAAATGCAGTCCAAGCTTCATTGAGAGAAGCTTCTTCTCGGGCTATAGAAGAGACAGGCACTAGGAATGTGTTTTGGCAACAATTATACTTTAATTCAAGCAATAGGCAGCGTCAATTCATTATATAGATCTTCTTAAAAGACGGGCCAGATAGGGGTTGATTCGAGAAAATTAACACCAGTAAATCAGCAGCTGTTCAACCACTTAATCCATTCAGATCGTTGAAACTTACCGGCATCTGTGCGTTCAAGCTTGGGACAGGCAATCCAGCGCCGCGGCCGCTGACAAGAAGGCAATCGCTGGGCCAATTTCACAAACACGGGCTCCAACTCAGACAGATCCTCTCCATCGCAAAGACGTACTAACGCCACCAACCTGGCACCCCATATGGGATCCGGTTCATCCAACAGCATCAAATCAACCAATGGCAAATCTGCCGCGCGGGCCAGCTCGATCAGTTTCAGCTGTACCTGATCGGGGAAGACCGTCTCACCACCAGAGTTAATCGCGCCATCCAAACGGCCAACAATGCTGAGCTGGAATCGTGAATCCTCCTTAGTCAATCGAGCAACATCCCCAGATTTCCACCAACCTTGCTGATCTCGAAGCTCTTCCAGGCCCTCTCCTCGCCAGCAAGCCAACGCCAGCCGCGCCGTTCGCACCTGCAAGCCACCATCGGCCGCTAGATGCAGCTCCACATCAACCAACGGCGATCCACAGCCCGTAGCCCCCGCTAGAAAATCGTCTGGTGCAAGCGCTGTCACCATCGCAGCGGTCTCCGTTGCTCCATAACAAGGTGCGATCCTCAGACCCTCTGCCCGTGCCGCTTCTGCCGTGGCTTGCGAAAGAGCCGCCCCACCAACCCAAATCACAGCGCAGCCCCGCAAAAAACGCACACCAGCTTCATGAGCTAACAACCGCTGCAATTGGGTTGGCACTAGAGAGATCAATGCATGCTGCTCGCCCCATCCTGGTAGTGACCCACATGACTCATCTAAAGAATCTGGATCGCGCATCAAGGCCGGCATCAACCAGGCATGCGTAGCTCCCCAACAGCGACTGCGCCACCAAGGCATCAGGCCACTGACGTGATGCAAAGGCAAGGGATTGAGCACCAGGCATTGCTGCAGGTCGTAACCCTGCTCTTGGAGCCAATGACCTGTGGCAAAAGCTGACAGGTCAAGATGACTACAAGGCTGCAAACAGTGCTGCTGCCCTCCTGAAGTTCCCCCACTTGCCACGACCACGCCAGGACCATCGGGCAAAAGATTTCGCGGCAGCAAACCTCTGGTTTCCGCGAGCGGCTGTAGCTGCACCCAAGCCCCTCGGTCCAAGGCTTTACCTAGCTGCAAAGCTCTTTGCTCCACCTCAGCGGGATCGCAGCTCAGGGATACCAGCTCTGTCATGCCGCCGCCCAAACCACTTCTGGATCACTGCTAAACAGGGGGCCAACAGGGCACCAACCTGGCGCTAAACCTGGAGCCACAGGCGTGGGGCCCTGGTGCTGCAACGCCGCGAGATGGTGGACCCAACGGCGACCAATACCCGTCTCAAAAGCCGTGCTCAACATCCGGTGACCTGCACCCTCCTGCAGCTGCCGCAGCAGAGGCCTTGGATCGCCTTCAAGGAGTGGGCGACGCACCTGCCAGCCGAGCCAGGACTCTCGCAGCGATGGCTCAACCAAAAGCGATTGATCAAGAGCCACGGGAACCTGTAGATCCAATGCCCTTAAACCCTCGAAGTCAGCAGCAGGCAGAGGTTGTTCCAACCATTCCAACCTCGGATCCTGCTGACATAACTCCAGCCAGGCGCTAGCCATATTGCGATCCCAGCCGCCATTCGCATCAAGCCTGAAGCGCGCATGGACTGGCAATCGCTCCAACAGCTGCAACAGGAGACTCTGCTCCAGGGAATCGGCCACCACCGCCACCTTCCACTTCACTGTGAGGGGCGAGCCTGACGAGAGAGAGACCCCCAACACAGAATCCAACGCACTCAAAAGCGCCTTGCCCGCCGGCAACAACACAGCCGAGGCAGGCGATGGCAACCAGCCGCCTGATTCGGCTGACCCCACTAAGCCATCTAGCTCCCCCAGAGCTGCACCCACGCCAAAAGCCAAGGCCGCAGGCCAAAACGCCATGCCATCAGCCAACTCCAATCGTGTTGGTGCCGAGCACAGTCCTTCCAAGTAGTCGCCACAAACTTTTAACTCAGTGGCATCCAATGGAGACACCTCACCCCAACCACAACGACCGGCGGCATCCTCCAAACGCAACAACCAACCCTGCCGTTCTTGCACAGCCCCTTGCGCCGTATGCAAAACCCGCGTCAAAGGGAATGAAAAGGGTTTGCTCTGAAGCTTGATGGCCATTAACTCAACCTGAGGCAGAAACAGCCAATCCAAAAGCAGGAGCCAGGGCTAAACCCAAACTCAACCCCAAACCATTTAGCGCCTGAAAGCGCAAAGCCAAAAACTTACTGCCGCGGATCCTCTCTGGTTGATCATGATGACGGCGTAGCAAGCGGATCAGCGCAGCTCCTGCAGGCAATCCCAGACCTCCAAGTAGAGCCGTTAGTGGCCAATGTCCCTGCAGCACAGGGATCCACTCCAAGGCCAAACTAAGAGAGAGAAACCAAGGCACCAAAGCGGCTGCACGCGCTGTACCCAGGCGCACTACAGGCGATCTTTTGCCATGGGCCGCATCCTCCGCCACTTGATGAAAGTGAGAACAAAAAAGCACCAAGGTTGTAGCTATAGCTGGGCCACTGCCCAGTGTGAACGCCGTTGCCCAAGGAATTCCCGGGCTATCCCCATTAACTGGCGCCAATACCAACAAGGCAGCGGCAGTAGCAAAAGGGCCAAAGGCCAGCCAACAAAGAGGTTCACCCAAACCTAAATAGCCCCATCGAAAAGGCGGCCCCTGATAGAGGTAACCCAAGCCACAACTCACTAACACCAAGGGCAGCACAGCGGAACTACTGCGCAAAGCCAAAAGCAATACCAAAAGCAAACCCAGCGCAAGCGCTAAGTGGGCAAAGCGCCGCACTGGTCGCCTTTTACCCAACAGCGCAACCACTGAATGCAGCTTGGTGAAGCTATCAACGCCGGTATCGGCATCAAAAAGGTCATTGCTGAGGTTTTCCCAAAGCAGCAGAAGCACCGCCGCGACGAGAAAACCAAACAATTGATCGAGACGCACGGCTTCACCCGCCCCAACGCGCCAACCTGCCGCCAACAACGCTGGCATCACTGCCACGGAGTACATCGGCCACTTGATCGCGGCCTTCCAAAGATCACGCCGAGCAGAGTTCTTGGCGTAAAGGGATGCAACATCCTGTTGGTCTTGCATAGAGAAGACGCCTGGAAGTAAGGGAAAGGCCCATACATTTGAGCAGCACCCGCGCTTCACTCCCACCCCGGATGACAGCTGACCCTAGTTTCAGCAATCTTTTAGCTGCCGCATCCCGGGGATGGTGCGCACGAACTTGCGATGAAGGTGTGCTCAGCCTGGCCCTACCTCTCGATGAGGTGGACCCGCTATATAACCTGCCCTTACTAGCCGATGAGGACCCCTTCCAGTTTCTCTGGGATGGCGCACCAGGCCTGTGCTTTGCAGCAGCAGGTCAATGCCAAAGCCTTGATCTCGCCGGCCCCCGACGCTTTGAATTAGCCCAGCGGTTCAGCGATACAACCCTGGCGCGCCTTACAGACGCCACTCCCAACGCCCCTGCTCAAGCCCGACCAAAAGTCTTGCTGGCCTTTTCGTTTTTTGAACATCCAGCAGAACGTCAACGCAGCCATACCTGCACACCCGCTGTTCAGGCTGTACTGCCCCGCTGGCAACTAAGCCGTCAAGGCAAATACGGTTGGCTGCGCCTCAATGGCGTAATTACCCAGCAAGCAGAAGCACGGGAATTAGCAGAACAGCTTTGGCTAATGGCGGAAAACCTGCTCGACCCCAATCACAATTCAAAATTTTTCTGGCCCAGCAACGTCCGCGGCACCACGGCTCTCCAACCGTGGCAGAAGTGTTACCGGCCAGCTCTTGAACGCGGCTTGGATCTGGTCAATAACGGCGAGCTCAACAAATTGGTGCTCGCTGTGCGTCAATCCATTCAGCTCCAAACACCATTAGACCCATTGCCAGTACTGGCCCGACTGCGTAAACAGCAAGCAGGTAGTTGCCGCTTCCTATGGCGACGAAGCCACGAGAATGCATTTTTTGGAGCTTCGCCTGAAAGGCTGCTCAGCCTGCAAAGAGGCCAACTGCGTACAGATGCCCTGGCCGGCACTGCTGATCCAAATGACGATGGACAAAAACTGCTCAAGTCTGAGAAAGACCGCCGCGAGCATGAACTAGTCGTCACCTCGATCACCCAGCAGCTGTGCAATCAAGGGCTGACTCCACGGCGACCAAGAAACCCCCAACTCGCTCGTCATGGCCAACTGGTGCATCTACACACGCCAATTACAGCCAATGCCAATGGACACACATCCCTTAATCTGGCCAATGCTCTTCATCCCACACCTGCAGTTGCGGGTCTGCCTTGTCGTGAGGCAATGGCATGGCTACGCACATTGGAGCCATTTGAACGTGGCAACTATGCAGCGCCGATTGGCTGGATAGACACAAGCGGCGATGCAGAACTAAGAGTGGCGATCCGCTGTGGCCATATCCGTAATTCAGTGCTTGATCTCACGGCTGGAGCCGGTTTAGTTCGAGGCTCTGTAGTTGAAACAGAGTTGCAGGAAGTAGGCCTGAAGCTATCTGTACTGGCAGACCAGCTCGAGCTACGAACCCAGGCTCAACCAAAACTAACCAGCCAACGACCAATGACTTGATCAGCAAGCGGGACTCCCTTGAGACGCTCCACCTCACGAATGCCAGTGGGACTGGTGACATTGATCTCGCTCAACATTCCATCAATCACATCAATTCCCACAAAAAACAATCCCTGCTCTTTCAAAACAGGTGCTAGCTCTGAACAGATCTGCAATTCGCGACTGTCTAACTCTGTGAGCTCAGGGCTTCCACCCATGGCGAGGTTGCTGCGAAAATCACCAGCCTTGGGACGACGATTCACTGCGCCAAGAGGCTCTCCATCCACTAGCAGGATGCGCTTATCTCCCTTGCTGACAGCTGGCAGAAAGCGCTGCACCATTACCGGCAGCTGCTCCTGATCCGTAACCAACTCAAGTAACGCCTCTAGCCCAGGAGCCGCCGCAGCGACTCGCACCACCCCCTGACCAGCACGGCCAGCAAGAGGCTTAAGCACCACCTCGCCTTGCTCACGGGCAAAGGCCGCCAACTCGCTTACTCGACTAGCGACAAACGTAGGGGCCATCAAGTTTTTGAACCGCAGCGCACCGAGCTTTTCATTCCAGGCCCGCAGCGAAGCTGGCTTATTAAGCACGCACACACCAGAGCGCTCTGCTAGCTCGAGCAAGTGAGTCGCATAGAGATAGGCCTCATCCACCGGAGGATCCTTACGCATCCAAATGCAAGCAAAGTCAGTCAAAAGAAGGTTCTGTGACTCACCTTTGCTGATCCAGGGCTCAGCTATTACGGGCATGGCAATCACCAAAGGCTGATCCCCGCGAACCTGAAGGTCGGCAGGGGTACAAGCCCACACCTCAATCGATGCCCGCTGAGCCGCCTGCATTAAAGCGGCGGAGGAATCCTTGGCGGGGTTAATGCGCTCAAGAGGATCCAATACGAACAGCTGTCGCATGATCTCAAGCCTTGCCGTGGAGCAAGTCATCAAGCTGACCGCCACTCTCTAAAGCATGTAACTCATCACAACCGCCAATACCCCGATCGTCGATAAAGATCTGAGGAAGAGTGTTGCGCCCCCCAGCTCGATCAGTCATCGCCATGCGAGCCCCATGATCGCCATCAATGGAGTGCTCCATGTAACTCACCTTTTTGCGATCCAATAGAGCCTTGGCACGAATACTGAACGGGCATGACTGCCAGGTATAGATCTCAACCTTGGCCATGGGGCTGTAGTGACTTCATGCGAATCCTATTCAGGATGAACCCACTGATAGCGTCATATCGCTAGACACAAGCACCAACGTTGCTAGACCTCACCGACTTCAAACGCGACCTTTCAGAGCTCACCGACCGCCTGGGCCAAGCCCAGGACTGTCTTTGACGTTCCTGCTCTGAACGCAAGCCAACAAGATCTCGAACAACTCGCTGCTCAACCAGATTTCTGGAATAACCAGCAAAACGCGCAGAAGCAGATGCGTCAGCTTGATGAGGTAAAAGCCCAACTGGCGCAACTAGCGTCCTGGTGTGGTGCCGTAGACGATGCCCAGGCCACTTTAGAGCTCTACGACCTCGAGCCAGACGACGAATTACTTAACGAAGCCCAGTCGGGGCTTAAACAACTGCGTCAAGGCCTTGATCGCTGGGAGCTCGAACGACTGCTAAGCGGTAATTACGACAAGGAAGGAGCCGTTCTATCAATTAACGCCGGTGCCGGTGGCACAGATGCTCAAGACTGGGCTCAGATGCTGCTCAGGATGTATACCCGCTGGGCAGAGGATCACGACATGAAAGTGAGCGTGAACGAACTTTCCGAAGGAGAAGAAGCCGGTATCAAGAGTGCCACAGTTGAAATAGAAGGACGCTATGCCTACGGATACCTACGCAATGAAAAAGGCACCCACAGGCTGGTGAGGATTTCTCCTTACAACGCCAATGACAAGCGCCAGACGAGCTTTGCAGGCGTCGAGGTGATGCCCAAAATCGACGAGAAAGTAGAGCTAGATATCCCCGAAAAAGATCTAGAAGTAACCACCAGCCGCTCTGGGGGCGCCGGGGGGCAAAACGTCAACAAGGTAGAAACAGCCGTGCGCATTCTCCATATCCCAACAGGATTGGCTGTGCGCTGTACACAAGAGCGCTCACAACTACAAAACAAAGAGAAGGCATTAGCTCTGCTCAAAGCAAAGCTAATGGTGATAGCCCAAGAGCAGCGTGCTGCCGAGATCGCTGACATCCGCGGCGATATTGTTGAAGCTGCCTGGGGCAATCAGATCCGCAACTACGTACTCCATCCTTATCAGATGGTGAAAGACCTACGTACAACAGAAGAAACCACGGACGTGCAAGCTGTGATGGATGGTGATTTAGATCGATTCATTCAGGCCCTTCTCCGCCAGGGTGTCGATCGTCCAAGCAACGATCTCGACAGTTAAATCAAACGTTCAATGACGACAAATCCAAGCTCCGAAGAGCCCCAATCACAAGGAACACCCCCCGCAAGCTTCGTGAAGCTGGCGATGCGCAACATGATGCGCAAAGGCGGGCAAAGCCTTTGGCACTTTGGTCTCACCACCGCTGGCTTTGTGGGATTCATTCTGGTGATCGCCTGGCTGGGACGACCCACACTTCCACATTGATGCGCAAATGAGCGCAAATGAAGCCTATCCAATCGCCTTAGATCTAGATCTAGCCTTTCATCCTGCCGAGAATGACGCCTATAGATGGTCGGCGGATGCGGAAACCAGGCTCCGCCTTACCAAGCCAAATCCCTGGCACCAAGAGCTCAAAATCTGGATCCAAACGATCCGTAGCAACCCGGCCCTTACCTGTCTTGAAATCGTTCGCCAAAGCCCAGTGCTCAGCATGGGGCTTCAATTCACGGATGACGCCACCATCACTGAACTGAATAGCTCGTGGCGCCAACGATCTGAAGCAACAGATGTCCTCTCCTTCCCCGCGCTGGATAACAGCTTCATCCTGCCTAGAGACACTTGCCTAGAACTTGGCGACATTGTCGTGTCAGTGCCAACAGCAAAACGCCAAGCCAGAGAACAAGGCCATGAACTAGGCCTAGAACTCCGCTGGCTAGTGAGCCATGGCCTGCTACATCTACTGGGCTGGGATCATCCCAGCAGTGAAAGTCTGAAAACGATGTTGAGCTGCCAAGAGCAACTTCTGAGCATCAACGGTAATGTTCAGCACCGCTAGTGATGCAATCAAAGAGATAACGAATGCTTCCTCAGACCAGCAATTTGGCGTCCGACAAAATCAAGACACTGTCCAATCAAGGGCATGGAGCAGCCCGTCGAGGAGCCTGGCGAATTGCCGCAGATCTACCAACCAGTTTCCGCTATGCAGCCCAAGGTCTGGCCTATGGCGTTATCAGCCAACGCAACTTCCGCATCCATTTAATAATTGGCTCCGTCGTCTTCGGGCTAGGACTTTGGTTGCAACTCAAGCCCAACGATCTTGCCGTATTGGTCCTCATGGTGACGGCCGTTCTGGTTTTGGAGTTACTCAATACATCCATTGAAGCTGTAGTGGACCTAGCTATCGGTCGCCGCTTTCATCCGCTAGCACGAATCGCCAAAGACTGTGCAGCGGCAGCTGTGCTGGTTGCCGCTATTAGCTCTCTACTGATAGCTCTACTGCTACTTCTACCTCCACTAATAATCCGCCTTGGGCTCTAACGCCCTGCAGCCCCATGCTCCTGGTAATCGACAACTACGACAGCTTCACCTTCAACCTGGTGCAATACCTCGGCGAGCTGGCATCACAACACCCAATCGCAAGCGATTTGATGGTGGAGCGCAACGATGCTCTATCGCTCCAACAGATCCGTGAGCTGCAACCTGCCGCCATCCTGCTGTCTCCAGGGCCAGGAGATCCAGACCAAGCCGGCGTCTGCCTGGAGGTGCTCACTGAACTCTCCCCGCGTATCCCCACCCTGGGCGTTTGCCTCGGCCACCAAGCTCTAGCGCAGGCTTACGGCGGCAAGGTTGTGCGCGCGGATGAACTGATGCATGGCAAAACATCACCTGTTCTGCATCAAGGCGACGGCGTGTTTGCAGGCCTACCGCAACCGCTTACAGCAACCCGGTATCACAGTCTGATTGCTGAGAAAGACAGCCTGCCCGAGTGCCTCGAAATCACGGCCTGGCTTGAGGACGGCACGATCATGGGCCTGCGTCATCGGGCACACCCACATCTGCAAGGTGTGCAGTTCCATCCTGAAAGTGTGCTGACCGAAGCAGGCCATCAACTACTCAGCAACTTTCTAAGGCTTGCTGAACCAATCGAAAAGCACTGCTAACTTCCAAAACACTCCCGCTTCCACTCATGCCTTCCCTCTTAAAGGTTCTGAGCACCCGTAGCCTTTCTGCAGCCTCAGCTGTGGGTTTAGTACTGTCCTCAGCCTCCTCGGCCATTGCCGGCGGAGTCACGATTACGAGTTACGGCCACAGTGCTCTACTGATCCAAGGCGGTGGACAATCGGTGCTGCTGAATCCATTCAAGGCCGTGGGCTGCGCTGCAGGCCTGCGCGAGCCCCGGGTAAATGCCACTGTGATCCTGGCCAGCTCTGAGCTCGCCGACGAAGGCGCCCGAGTCGCTAGTGGCAGGTTTCTTGTTCAACCGGGGTCATATCGCATCGGCGGATTGAAGCTGGAAGGATTTGCCGCCCCCCATGACCGCATCGGCGGTCGCCGCTTTGGCCAAGCGACCCTGTGGCGCTGGCAACAGGGTGGTCTGAACTTTGCCCACCTTGGTGGCAGCGCTGCACCGCTTTCAGGAGAAGACAAGGTGCTGCTTGGCCGCCCCGATGTATTGATCATTGGTGTTGGCGGTGGAGCCAAGGTCTACAACGGCAATGAAGCCGCACAGACAGTGCAGGAACTCAACCCCCGGCGGGTGATTCCTGTCCAATACGTGCGGGGCGCGACCACCCCAAGTGACTGCGATCAAGAGGGTCTACAGCCCTTCCTTGATGCGATGGCAGGCACGCCGGTGAAGCAGGTTGGCACCAGCCTCAGCCTGCCAGCAGCGCTAAGCGATGGCCCTGTCATCGAGGTCATGCGCTGAGAGATCAGCAAAAAAACCAGCTCAATAATCTCGGGGCTGAAACAGCCTTGGGGCTAAACATGGTTGAGGCTCGTTGGAACTAAACAGACTCGATCGCTGCAAAGTTCTCCCAGAACTGCTGCATTTGCTCAATAGTGCCAATGCTGACTCGCAAGGATCCATCAATCAGATGTTTACCTGTCATCTGTCGAACCAGGATGCCCCGCTTGCGTAAGGCCGCTTCCACCTCTGTTGGTTGCTGCTGCGGCCAAATCAACAGGTAATTGCCTCCATCGAGGTGGTAACGCAAGCCAGACGCTTCAAGCCGAGCACCAATCCAATCACGCGCCTTCCACACATCAGCCACGTAGGCATCCACATAGGCCTGATCATCAAGGGCCGCGAAGGCTGCTGTCACCGCAAAGCTATTGATGTCATAAGGGCCTGTCACACGACTAATGCGCTCGACGACATCAGAGGCACCAATCATGAAACCGATACGCAATCCAGCCAAGCCAGCCGTTTTGGCCAATGAGCGCAACACCAACAGATTCGGCGTGGCGCTGAAATCTGCTAGCGGCAAGACGCTATCGCCCGTGAACGCCTCATAAAGCTCATCGACCACCACCAGCGTTTGTGGTGCGGCAATGGCAAGTTGCTGAATCTGTTCTGGTGCCAAGCGCGTTCCAGTGGGGTTGTTGGGGTTGCAAAGCAACAACAGCCGTGGTTTTTGCTCAAGCAAATGCTTACGAATCGCCCCAAGCGGAAAGCGAAAGTCGCTGCCTTCATAGGGAATGGCAAGGATCTCCATACCCTGCATCTGCGCGCAAGGCGTGTAATAACCAAAGGTTGGGCTCGTTGTTAGTAGACGATCACCACGATCGCCATAGGCATGAAAGATGGCGTGAATCGCTGCATCAACGCCGTTGAATAAGCCAATCTGACTAGGGCTAAGTGGCTGGATCTGCCCTGGTCGGCCCTGATCACGATTGCTCAAATTGGCCACTACCGCTTCTCGCAACCCGTCGTACTCCGGGTAGACGGCGATCTGAGCAGCAGGAATGGCTCGCAAGGCCTCGACCACACGCGGACTAGGCCCGATCGTGTTTTCATTGAAATCAAGCCGCAGCAATCCACGCCGACCTTCAAGTGGAGCGCTATAGGCTTTCAGGCACTCCACCTCAATCCGGGGAGCTGGTGCACCTGAGATGAGTTGTGAAGGTGAAGACTCCATCACATCCGCTCCAACGTGGGAATACCCAACAACGACAGGCCTAGTTTGAGCGTGTCTGCAGTGAGCCGACAAAGAGCAAGACGGCAGCTGCGAGCAGGCTGCTCTGCCTTCAACACAGGTACCTGATCATAGAAACGGTTAAACACCTGTGAGAGCTCAAACAGGTAGGTGCAGAGCCGATTCGGCAACAACTCCTCCTCCACCTCGGCGATCACCTCATCCAACTTGAGCAGTTCTCGCACCAATGCCCATTCCTGGGGCTCACTGAACTGAAGCTCAGCTGCAGTGGCATCAAGATCACCACCCTTACGGGCAATGCCAGCAATGCGCACCAAGGCATAGAGCAGGTAAGGCGCCGTATTGCCCTGTAGGGCAAGCATCCGATCAAAGCTGAACTGATAATTCGTCATCCTGTTCTGGCTTAGATCGGCGTACTTCACGGCTGCCAAACCCACCGTGGTAGCCACATGCTGAATAAAGGATTCATCTTCATCCCGGCCCTCTTCCTGCAAACGTCTACGCAGATCTGCCTCTGCACGCTCCACGGCTTCATCAAGCAGATCACGCAGGCGCACCGTGTCACCAGCACGTGTTTTGAGCTTCTTGCCATCCTCTCCCTGCACCAAACCAAAAGGCACGTGCTGAAGACGTCCGCCAGCTGGAATCCAACCAGCCCGATTCGCGACCTGGAAGACGCCAGCAAAATGGTTGGCCTGGCCAGCATCGGTTACGTAAATCACACGCCGAGCGCCATCGCCTTCTAGAGCAGCAGCAAAGCGATAGCGGATAGCCGCTAAATCAGTAGTGGCGTAGTTGAAGCCGCCATCACTCTTCTGAACAATCACAGGCAGGGGTTTGCCATCCTTACCGCTGACACCTTCTAGGAAGACACATTGAGCACCGTCATCGGTGACGAGCAAACCGGAGACATTCAGATCCTCAACGACGCTCTCGAGATAGGGGTTATAAAACGATTCGCCACGCTCGCTGAGACGAACATCGAGGCGGTCATAGATCTTCTGAAATTCACGTCGCGACTGTTCACAAAGCAATCCCCAGGCTTTCAGGGATAGAGGATCTCCTCCCTGCAATTTCACCACCTCCTCACGGGAGGTGGTCTGAAAAGCCTCGTCGTCATCAAAGCGTTGCTTCGCCTGGCGATAAAAGGCAACAAGATCGCCAAGATCAACAGCATCAGCTGTTTCCAGAGCTTCAGGCGCCACCTGCTTCAAGTGTGTAATCAACATCCCAAACTGCGTACCCCAATCACCCACGTGGTTAAGGCGCAGCACAGGATGCCCACGAAATTCCAACACCCTGGCTAGGGAATCGCCA
>Ga0208766_1001490_pt1 | contig 12459 bp, 9 predicted proteins | sample ETN01SmetaG_3_FD_185792 | JGI IMG/M metagenome (GOLD analysis project Ga0208766, IMG submission 185792) | Marine microbial and viral communities from oxygen minimum zone, Eastern Pacific Ocean - ETNP2014F12-01SV263 (SPAdes) (version 2) | ecosystem: Environmental > Aquatic > Marine > Oceanic ...
GAGATAAACTCAGATTTACATTTTTCTTTCAACTAAATTTTTCAATGTCCCTTAGATCAATCATAGATTCTGCCCGGCGTAAACCACACTCTTTGAAACACCAATTTCGCTGGAAACTGGTGCCGCGTTTTATTTGGAAGTCTGTACAGTCTTTTCACATTACTCTACTGGTTTGGGGTCTTGTTACAGTCGGCTGTATTTTTTACCTGTCACAATGGATGAATTACCGCCAGGTGGCACACAGGGTTGATTCGCTGGAAAATCAGCGCTCATTTTTAGTTAGCAAGCTGGAATTGCTCGAAGTTGAAATCAGCTATCTTACCCGACCTCAACGCTTGGAAGTTCTGGTGAAGAACACAATGCACATGACATCTCCAAACCCTGCACAATATCAACTTTCCTGGATTGATGTCAGCAGTGTCGACTAAGATAAAATGGATCGATCACCACGTTTTCAACTTTACAGTTTCAAAACACGACTTCTTACAGTACTTGTTGCATTTATCTTATGTTTTCTTGCTGTTTTGGGCAGGGTCTTTTATTTACAGATTCTGAAAGCAGACTATTACACTGATAAAGCAAAGTCCCAACATGAACGTATAGTCACTCTTGAACCTCGCCGCGGAAGAATTTTAGACAAGAACGGCAGGATACTTGCCGTTTCAATTCAGTTGAAATCACTTTATGCCAAACCAGGCCAGATTGATTCCCCAACAAGGGCAGCAAGATTACTTTCACCTATACTTAATACTCCATACCACAAACTGCTGATTGAGCTAAAATCTAAAAGTAATTTTGTCTGGATCAAACGCAAATTGCCGCCGGACCAGACGAAACAGATACAGAAGCTGAATTTAAGAGGAATTGGTTTTATTGAAGAGTTTCGGCGTTTCTATCCTAATGGTAATTTTGCCGGACAACTTTTAGGTTACACAGGAATTGACTCGCAGGGACTGGAAGGTGTGGAGAACAAATATGAGTCTCTACTGGCAGGAAAACCTGCGGCTTATATCGTGGAAAAAGAAGGTATGTACCGCACTGTTCCTCTTTCCAATATTCCTAAAATAATACCCGATCAATATGCTCTGCACTTGACAATAGACAGCACGATTCAACATTTTGCGGAAAAAGCACTTCGCGATGGAGTAATAAAAACACGTGCAGACCGAGGAAACGTAATCGCACTGCACTCTAAAACCGGGGCAATCCTGGCAATGGCAAGTTATCCCGGATTTGATCCAAACCGTTATCAGCAATACAGCAGGGCACTTCAACTCAATCGTGCTACAACTTCAGGGTACGAACCTGGTTCTACTTTTAAAATGGTCACAATTGCGGCAGCACTTAATGAAGGAATGATTTCTCCTGATCAGGAATTTTTCTGTGAAAACGGTAAATATAAGATCGGCAGAAACCTGGTCCGCGATACATCTCCGCATGGAATAATGACGCTGAAGCAGGTATTAAAGAAATCCTCCAATATCTGCGCAGCAAAAATTGGTATGAGCATGTCTCCTGCTAAATTTCATGAATATATTTTACGTTTTGGTTTTGGACAACGGCCTAACTCCGGCGTTGCAGCAGAAGCTTCCGGAAGAGTCATTTCTCCTAAAAAGTGGCAGACGATCGATCATGCGAATATATCTTTTGGTCAGGCAATTCTCGTTTCACCTTTGCAGATGGTGAGCGCAGCTAATGTTTTTGCGAATGAAGGCCAATGGGTTCCTCCATATATTGTTGAGCATTTACGTGATAATAATGGGAAAAAATTGCAGGAAATCAAAGATAATAACGGAAAACTGATACAGAGTTTTGGAAAAGGGGTCAGGAGTGCTGTGGTGGAGGCATCAGTGGCAGCGTTGGTTAAAGAATATCTTGTCTCTGTAACACAGCAAGGTGGAACTGCAGAACAGGCCGCAATTAAAGGTTATCAAATCGCAGGAAAGACCGGGACGAGTCAGATTTACGACCAACAGATGGGTCGATATTCTAACACACGTTACATTGCCTCATTTGTCGGATTTGCTCCGGCTTCTGAACCATTAGTCACAGTACTTGTTGTAGTTGAACAACCGCGGACTTCTTATTACGGAGGAAGTGTAGCCGCACCGATTTTTAAGGAAATAGTACAACGCACATTATTATTCGAAGATGTTTTACCATTTCCGGAAGAAAGCAATGCAGACAGTTCCTTACAGGGCAAAACGGTAAAGCGTTGAGTAAGATCATTTTTAAGTTCGCTTTTCATTAACACTTCAAACATTTCATCAGCCTCAGTTCTGCAGAATATCAACATGCCGTAACAGTACGGGAAAATATTATTCGAATTATTTTGAACAAATTATGCCCGATCCGAACCAGCAAGTTGAACTGATATCCGCGCCATCTGAAGAGCAGTCTTGGTTGCCTCTATCATCGAACTCGGACTCGCCATAAAATGCGGTGCTAAGTCAAAAGCAGTTCCGTGATCCGGAGAGGTACGGATTATCGGCAGACCCAGCGTTATATTCACTGCACGATCGAATCCGTATAATTTTAGTGGAATCAGCGCCTGATCATGATAAAGTGCCACCACGGCGTCAAAACGGCCTTTACGGTGTTCCAGAAAAATTGTATCCGGCGGAAATGGTCCCTCACAGATTATTCCTTTTTTCCGGGCGAGTTCCATTGCAGGTAGAATTATATTTTTTTCTTCATCACCAAATATACCGTTTTCTCCTGCATGAGGATTGATTCCTGGAATACCAAGTTTAGATTTAGCTATCCCCATTCTTTTTAATCCGGAATCCGTGATTTCCATAACTTCAAGAATAAGTTCAGCTGTGAGTGATTCGAGGGCTTGACGTAATGAGACGTGAAGCGTTACCATGGTAGCTCGTAAATCATCAACAGCTAACATCATCACTGAACGCTTTCCATTACTGAAATGTGAAAGCATTTCTGTATGACCCGGAAAAAGGTGTCCTGCTGACTGAAGTGCTTTTTTAGCCAGCGGAGCTGTAACGATGGCGTCAATTATTTTTCGGTTCGCAAAGCCGATTGCACTATGTACAAATTGAAACGCAGATTCACCACCCCAGACAGAACATGTGCCAAGTTCCCATTTTCGAGCTTCTTGAACGGACAAATCGATTACGGGCAGACATAATGAATCCCGCGAATTTTTGGTCAAGTCAACGCTTTTTTCCGAAATTGTTTTAAATGAAAAAGAGAAACCCAAAACTTCATTCATTGCGTTCAGGATTTCAGGGTCCCCAAAAATCAAAGGTTGCCATGCCTGAAAAGGATACATATTTTCCAGCGCACGTAATAAAACTTCAGGCCCTATTCCGTTGGGGTCACCCATCGTCAGGCCGATATTTATTTCTGCTTCGCGTGGCATATTAGCTAATAATTAAAAAAACGTTTATGGATTTGAAAGATAAAGTAGCGCTGGTCACTGGATCCGGAGTTAGGCTGGGACAGGCAATTGCTCAAAAATTAGGTCAATTGGGAATGCGCGTTATCATACATTATCACCACTCTGAAAAAGGCGCAAAACAAACCGTAAAGCTGCTTCCTGGTGACGAATCACGACATCTTATTCTTCAAGCAGATTTAAAAGATGTTTCCGCGATTAAAGAACTTGTCCGTAAAGCAGAGGAGGAATCCGGGCCAATTTCAGTATTGATCAATAATGCGGCTGATTTTTTTCCTACTCCGTTTTTCTCAACAAGTGAAGAAGAATGGGATCATCTCTTTGAACTGAATTTGAAGGCACCTTTCTTTTTAGCGCAAACAATTGCGGAAGGAATGAAAAAACGCGGAGAAGGAAAAATTATAAATATGGTTGATGTTTCCGCAGATCGACCGTGGCCTGGATTTTTACCTTATTGCACATCAAAAGCAGGACTCAGTTCATTAACTATTGGTTTAGCAAGGGCTTTAGCACCTGAGGTACAGGTCAACGCAATTGCACCCGGAACGGTGCTGCCGCCTCCGAATCATGCGGAGATGGACTTGAGCGAGTCCGTCAAACGCAGTCTCCTAAAAAGAATCGGTTTAGCAGAAGATATTGTACAGGCTGTTGAATATTTGTTAAAATCGGACTTTGTTACCGGTACCATCCTGCCTGTTGACGGAGGAAGGTCGGTTTATTAAAATCCGCAAATTCTAAATTTTTTATATGTTTCCCTCTAGACATTTATTTTTGTTTTTAGTTCTAGTTTTCTGTTTTACACAAGTCCACGGAGTTACAAGCTATTCCGTTGATGAACAGGAAAATATAAGTATTTATGCAAAAAGCAGTAGAGCAGTGGTTAACATCAGCAATATTGCCGTTAACTATGATTTCTATTACCGTGCTATTCCTGCCGAATCCGGTTCCGGAACTGGATTCCTGATTAACAAATCTGGAATTATTGTCACCAATTATCATGTAGTTGAAAACGCCAGCAAACTGGTTGTTACTCTCTCAGATAATAGTCAGTGGCCCGGAAAACTTGTCGGTGCTGATCCTAACAACGATCTGGCTATTGTACGTATTCGGGCTCCTGCTGAAAGTTATGGAGTCCTCAAATTTTCCCATTCAAATGACATTGTAGTTGGTCAAAAAGTGTTGGCATTGGGAAATCCTTTTGGTCTGAGGCAGACCTTAACAACAGGAATCATCAGTGCTTTGGGACGTACCATTGCTGCCAAAAACGGACGTAAAATTGAAGGTATCATACAAACCGACGCAGCCATCAATCCCGGTAATTCAGGTGGACCTTTGCTCGACTCTGATGGAAATGTGATTGGAATTAACACTGCAATCATAGGTTCCGCTGGAAGTGTGGGCATTGGTTTCGCTGTACCGAGCAATACCGCATTACGTATTCTACCGGACCTACTGAAATATGGTTATGTAAGACGTCCGTGGCTTGGTATTGAACCCATACCAACCGTTTATTTGCGTCGGATTGGTATTGACATTCAGGAAGGTCTGTTAATCGCGCGTGTGGTAAACGGTGCTTCCGCGGATAATGCCGGATTGCGCGGTGCCTCGGAAACAGTCAAAGTTGGACGCTACAAGGTTCCATGGGGCGGTGATATAATTACTCATATTAACGAAACTCCTGTTGCCTCGATGGAGGATTTAGCACAGCAAATCGAAACACGTAAATCCGGTGAAAAAGTCACGGTGCACTTCATACGCCTTAAAAAGGTTCATTCGGTTGTGGTTGAACTGGTTTTGCGTCCTAGATCTTAAAGATGTTTTGCTGAATTTGCCGAAAATATTGCAACAGAAAGTCTTTGATGATTTTTCTTTTCTATATACTTCCAACATTGCAAACAGAGTATAAATAATGACTAATCGTGTCTACAATTTCAGTGCCGGACCGGCAATGCTGCCTACTCCAGTAATGCAAAAAGTGCAGGAGGAGTTTCTGGACTATCAAGGACTTGGTGCTTCAATTGTTGAAGTGAGCCACAGGCTTCCAATCTTTCGTGAAATTCTTGATTCTACTGAATCAATGTTCCGTGAACTGACTAATCTTCCAAAAAACTACCGAGTACTTTTCATGCATGGCGGTGCGCAAATGCAGTTTTCTGCTGTTCCACTAAATTTAATGTCTCGTAAAAAGCACAAAGGCTCATACTTTATCACCGGAAGATGGGGTATTTTAGCCGAAAAAGAGGCGCAGCGTTACGGCAGCACAGAAATATTGATGGATACTAAAGATTTTGATTATCGGCTCATTCCAGAATATGACGGTAGTAAACTGGATCAGGAAAGCAGTTATGCTCACTTGACTACAAACAATACACTGTACGGAACACGCTGGCATTCCTTTCCTGACACAGGCAGTGTGCCTTTAGCCGCGGACGCCACCTCAGACATTTTATCCAGAGAAATGGATTATTCACAGTTTGGGGTAGTTTATGCGGGATTTCAGAAAAATCTCGGCACAGCCGGAACTGCTGTTGTAATTGTCAGGGATGATCTGCTGGGTAATTCACTTCCTGAGACTCCTAAATTGCTGGATTATGCCCTCTTTGATGAACATCATTCCCTACCAAACACGATCAATGTTTTTGCCGTTTATGTGATGCGTCTAATGCTGGAGTGGGTAAAGGAAAAAGGCGGAGTTCCGGAAATGGAAAAACTGGCGGAGGAAAAATCCGCACTCCTGTATGACGTACTGGATCGGTCCGATTTTTATCTTGCAGTAGCACATCCGGAACACCGTTCAACCATGAACGTTACTTTTAATTTTCCACAAGATGAACTGCTCCAGAAATTTTTAACGGAGTCCGATAAAGAAGGTTTTTTTGGGCTCATGGGACATGCCATAGTCGGCGGTGCAAGAGCCTCAATTTACAATGCTATGCCTCTTAAAGGAGTGGCAGAACTAGCTAAATTTATGCAGGAGTTTGAGCGTAAAAACGGCTAAGCTGCTTTGGCCTGATTGATCTTCACCAGATGTTTGGGCCACTGTAGATATTCCTGCCAACTTGGATCAGGAATTTGGATATGGAGAGTTTTAGCAATGTTTACCATTTGCCAATAATCAGGTTCGAACGGCGGCTGAGAAGGTTTAACTATATTTGCACCTTTAGTCAGGTTACATTTTTGGCAGGCAGTGACAACATTTTTCCAGCGCATTCCGCCACCTCTGCTTTTCGGAATTACATGATCTATAGTAAGGTGATCAGCGGAGAAATGACGTTGACAGTATTGGCAGTGAAAACGGTCGCGCAGGAAAATGTTACGGCGGGTAAAATTGACTGTACCTTTTTGATAATGATACTGGGCCATCATCACAACACTCGGCACAGGTAAAGCCAGGTGTTGTGAATGGCATATCCAGTCATCATAGGAACGTAAAACAGTCACCTTGTCAAGATAGAGCGCCTTTATCGCCTGTTGCCAGGTGATAGTACTCAAGGGCCACAGCGTCAATGGGTTGCCGTCCTGATTTAGTAAAAGAACATCTTTCATGTGGACACAATAAAGTTGCGGCCTGACTACAGTTATTACTGATTTTCACGCATGAAATTACGTAGAACTGTATGTAAAATGCCACCGTTTTTGTAATATTCAATTTCAACTTGCGTATCTAAACGGCAAGTTACAGTGATCTTTCGATCTCCTGCCTTCAGGATTAAATCCTGACCGGGTTTTAAATTATCACTTAAACCCAAAACCGCGTACTCTTCATCACCGCTTAAACCGAGTGATTTATGTGTTTCGCCGTCTTTGAACTGCAACGGCAGAACACCCATACCTACAAGATTGGAGCGGTGAATTCGCTCAAAACTTGTAGCCGCGACTGCCCTAACGCCGAGTAACAGTGTTCCTTTTGCAGCCCAATCCCGAGATGAGCCTGTACCATATTCTGCACCTGCTAAAACGACAAGCGGTGTTGCTGATTCTTTATATTTTAGCGAAGCATCATAAATCGTAGTCACTTCTCCGTCAGGCATCAGTTTTGTAAAACCACCTTCTGTTCCGGGTGCCAACTCATTTCGCAAACGAACATTCCCAAAAGTTCCGCGTGTCATGACTCTGTCATTACCACGTCGTGAACCATAGGAATTGAAGTCGACTTTGTCTGTACCACTTGCCAGCAAAAATGCCCCTGCCGGAGTTTCCTCAGAAAAAGAGCCTGCGGGAGAAATATGATCCGTCGTGATGGAGTCTCCAAGCTTAACTAAAACTCTGGCACCAGTGATGTCCTCTAATGTTTTGGTATCCAGTCCCATGTTTTGGAAAAAAGGAGGATTTTGGATATAGGTTGAACTGTCGCCCCACTCATAAACCTCACCGGTACGTGACTCTACAGCGTTCCACATAGGAGAGCTTTCACCGACGTCTTTGTATTCTTTTTCATACATTTCGCTGCTTATCTTATTTTCCACCTCTGCAATTTCCGCTTTAGTTGGCCAAATGTCCTGTAGAAAAACCGGCTTTCCGTCTTTATCGTTTCCAAGCGGATCATTGTTCAGGTCCTGATTAACTGTTCCCGCAATTGCATAAGCAACAACCAACGGTGGACTCGCTAAATAATTTGCCTTTATGTGCGAACTTATCCTGCCTTCAAAATTTCGATTACCAGACAAAACAGATGTAACAACCAAATCACCTTCATTGATCGCACTGACAATGTTTTCAGGCAAAGGACCTGAGTTGCCGATACAGGTTGTACAACCATAACCAACTGTGTGGAAACCCAAGACGTCTAGCGCTTCGTTCAAACCTGTTGCCTGAAGATAATCCGTGACAACACGTGAACCGGGCCCAAGAGAAGTCTTCACCCAGGGCTGACGTTTCAGCCCTTTTTCAACTGCTTTTTTAGCAAGCAGACCTGCGGCCAGCATCACCGATGGATTACTTGTATTTGTACATGAAGTGATTGCCGCAATCACCACCGACCCGTGTTTTAGTTCTCCGGATTCAATACCCTTTACCGGAACTGTAGATTCCAGTTCATCTCCGCTCAATTCAAATCCACGTTCTTTGGTGGATGCCCGCAAAGTTTTTTGCCATTTTGGCTGCATTTGCGAAAGATTAACCCTATCCTGCGGACGTTTAGGTCCTGCCAGCGCCGGTTCAACCGTTGAAAGATCGAGTTCCAATGTATCCGTAAATATTGGATCTGGCGTGTCATTTCTGCGGAAAAGTCCTTGTGCTTTAGAATATCTTTCAATGCGCTGAACCAAGGCTTCCGGACGTCCTGTACCGCGTAAATAATTTAATGTCTCATCATCAACGGGAACAAACCCCATCGTTGCACCATATTCAGGAGCCATATTAGCCAGAGTTGCACGGTCAGCCAGAGTCAGATTATTCAACCCTGAGCCAAAAAATTCAACAAATTTTTCTACCACACCTTTTTGCCGCAGCATTTCAACAACCCGTAAAACCAAATCCGTCGCGGTTGCGCCTTCCTGAAGTTTACCCTGCAGACGGAATCCTATTACTTCCGGAATTAGCATATAAATCGGCTGCCCAAGCATAACTGATTCTGCTTCAATACCACCGACTCCCCAGCCCATAACACCAAGCCCGTTAATCATTGTGGTGTGTGAATCCGTACCGACAACTGTGTCAGGAAAACAGACACCGTCCCGTGACTGAACCACACTTGCTGCAGTTTCAAGATTAACCTGATGCACAATCCCTACACCTGGAGGATAAACGTTAAAATTATCAAAAGCCTGCTTGCCCCATTTTAGAAACTCGTAACGTTCACGGTTGCGCCTGAATTCAATTTCCATGTTTTTATTGAGCGCACCGGAACTTCCAAAAAAATCAACCTGTATAGAGTGGTCGATCACAAGATCAACCGGAACACGCGGATTAATCACACTTGGATCACCGTTCATCGCCACCATTGCAGAACGCAAAGATGCAAGATCAACCACTGCTGGTACTCCAGTAAAATCCTGTAAGATAACTCTGGTAGGTTTAAAAGGGATTTCTTTTGAGGATTTTTTATTTGCATTCCAGTTGGCAAGTGCAGTCACATCTTCCGGACGTACCTGAAAATCATCAACATTACGCAACGCCTGCTCTAGCAGAATCCGGATAGAAAAAGGGAGGCTGTCTACTGGTCCTATTCCATCTTTCTGTAACTTTTCCAAACTATAAAGAGCAGATTTACCTTCACCACATTCAAAATCTACACGGCATCCAAACTGATTATCTGACATTATTCCTCAAAACAAATTAACCCCAAAAAGCCTGATTAAATCAACATTAACTCTGAAATCTTTTTGTATTGTAAGTAAATATTCATCCAAGAATTTACATAGCTTCTGGTAAAATCTCAAGTTTTTATGAGTTTTGCTTGGACGGTCTGCTGCTTGAAAACAGATGCTGAAAGATTAAAAATGACACCTAGTACCTTGAAGACTTCATAGAAATGAGTGATAATAAGTACTTCAATAAATTTTATTTTAACTGTATTTATAGCTTTAACTTAAAATAATTATGTTTAAACCTCTATTATTAATCACCTTAGTTTTATTCATCACAGGCACAGGGCTTTTCTATCTTAAAGATCAAACAAACTACCTGAATCCTCCAATTTCAGCTGTTGACGGACAGAAATTATTAGAGAAGCTTGACACAAAATCCTTAAACCAGATCAATATTCAGGTTGAAGGTACAGCAGTGTCCCTGCTGCAATTACAGGGCGGAGGATGGCAGGAGCAGTCGTTGATTTACGAAGCAGACACACAGCCAATTCAGGATTTACTGCTCAATCTGTCACAAATACGTCTGGGTGATCTGGTAACTAACAATCCTGATCATCATGAGCGTTTCCGCTTATTGTCACCACCCGAGAAACTGGATGGGTGGACTAAAGAAAGTCACGCTGATTCAGTTACACTTTTACACGGTGACGGAAGCTTGATTTTAAGCCTGCTGCTTGGTAAGGAACGCAGTAATGGTGAAGGACAGTATATACGTCACGCAGGTTCGGACAAGGTATATCTGATTCCGGAACGTTTGTCAGTTGACTCTGCAGTTGATGATTGGTTGAAAAAAGATTTGCTCGCTATAGAGTCTGCTCAGATCGCAGGCATCAAACTCCAAAACGGTGAGAAGCGCTCATTTGCTGTCAATCGAGACAGTGCGGAAGCAGAATGGAAGTCTACAGTAGAAAACCTGAATACTCCCGATTCAGAACGAATAAAGAAGATACTTGATAGACTTGCACTTCTTTCTTTTGCTAGATTATATAAAAAGGATCAAGAGCCTCAGCAATTGGAAGGCTCTGCAATTGAGGAGGATACCTTGTCAGTTTCCTTATTTGATGGCAGGATTTACACCTTGAACTTACAAAATAATATTGCCGCCAATGGAAATTATATTTTGAGCATACGTATGGGTATTTTGCAGGACGAATCCGGAAGTGCAAATGCTGAAGACTCAAATCTTCGAGGGGAAATGGATCTCTTTAACCAGAAAGTGAATGGACGTTTTTTTGAGATCAGTTCCTGGGAGGGGAATGAACTGTTACTCAGTGATCAGTGAGCCAGAAATTTTTCCATTTAGAGTAGAATAATGTCAATCCGGATGACATCCGATCACACTGAGCTGACCTTCCACTATATGCGTTTGGACGGTCAGGTAGAGACTCTGCTGGATTTTTTGCTACGTCGATTTAGATATTTAGATGATCAGGAGTGGCGCGAAAACATCAAAGCTCAACGTCTCTGGGTTGATGGTAAACCAGGCCGCGCGAATTTAAAGTTACGCAGCAATCAAAAAATTGTATATATACGTCCGGATTATCTTGAACCCGAAGTAGACCCGCACTTTGAAATTATTTTTGAGGATGACGCGTTAATTGCTCTGAGCAAGTCAGGAAACTTACCTACCAGTCCTTCAGGCAAATACTTTAAAAATACACTCATCAGTTTGCTCAAAGCTCAGTTTGGCTGGAAAAAACTTTATACTCTTCATCGACTTGACCGTGAAACCAGCGGCGTTATAATTTTTGCAAAGAGACATGAAATTGCGCAGACGATGGCAGCACATTTTCGTAATAAGCGTATCAATAAAATTTACTCTGCTGTGCTCAGTAATCATCTGCCGGATAATTCTGAGCAGGAAGTAGCTGAGGTCTACATTTCACTGCCTATTGGGCAGGATTTAAATAGTGATATACGTATCAAGCAAAGTGTAAATCCACAGGGGAAGACCTGCCAAACCCATTTCAGGGAAATTAAAAAATTTGGTGATTATTCACTGGTTGAAGTCCGTACGTTTACAGGCAGGACACACCAGATTAGAGTTCATGCCGCTCACCTTGGCTGCTCAATTGTCGGTGACAAACTATATGGTTTGCCGAATGATGGTTTTATAAGTTGGTTGTGTGAAGGTGATGATTATTTACGTGCTCAGAATTTTCCTCTCCATAGACAGTTACTGCATGCATTGGAAATACGTTTTCCGCATCCTGTAACTAGTGAGGAAATAATAATACGTGCAGATGATAAGAATTTGATATCGGAATTAGAACAAAGTCTTTAAACAAAATTTCTTACTTTCTTTCTTGTAAATTAAATGAATATTTTAGAAACAGTAAAACTCTGGGCAGAAAATCCCTATTTTGACACAGAAACCCGCAAGGAAGCTAAAATTCTCCTGGCTGAAGACAAACAAACAGAACGCGAAGAATGTTTCGGCAGTCACCTGGAATTTGGCACAGGCGGGCTAAGGGGAATCATGGGTGTCGGTACAAACAGAATAAACCGCTACACCATACAAACTGCAACCGAAGGGGTCGCGAGGATCATTAAAAAAAAGGCGCAAGAATCAGACGCAACAGGTGTAGTGATCGGTTACGATTCACGTCACCGATCATTTGAATTTGCGCAAGTCAGCAGCCAGGTACTAGCCGCACACGGAATTCCGGTTTTTTTGTTCCGTGAAATAGCCCCAACACCACTTGTTTCATGCGAACTTTTACGTCGAAAAGC
>Ga0208766_1001491_pt1 | contig 12456 bp, 9 predicted proteins | sample ETN01SmetaG_3_FD_185792 | JGI IMG/M metagenome (GOLD analysis project Ga0208766, IMG submission 185792) | Marine microbial and viral communities from oxygen minimum zone, Eastern Pacific Ocean - ETNP2014F12-01SV263 (SPAdes) (version 2) | ecosystem: Environmental > Aquatic > Marine > Oceanic ...
TGGTTTTTATTTTTCAATTATTGAAAAAATATTTAGGAATTAGAATAATCCCTTCTGGCTAGATTTAGGCGTTCTTCCTAAATGTTTATATGCAAGTTCGGTTGCTTGTCGGCCTCTTGGAGTTCTCATTATAAAACCTTGTTGAATTAAAAAAGGCTCATATACTTCTTCAATTGTTTCAGAATTTTCACTTACTGCTGTAGAAAGAGTAGTAATTCCTACCGGGCCCCCTCCAAATTTATCTATGATAGTAGTCAATATTTTATTATCCATTTCATCAAGCCCATTGATGTCAACATTTAATGCTTTTAAACTACTTTTAGTAATAGAAATATCTACTGTACCATCTCCTTTAATTTGAGCAAAGTCTCTAACCCTTCTCAATAGAGAATTTGCAATTCTTGGTGTGCCTCTACTTCTTCCTGCAATCTCAATAGCCGCTTCCATAGAAATTTTTACTTCTAAAATTTTTGCGCTTCTTTCAATAATAGTAGATAAAAGCTCAGCAGAATAATATTCTAGTCTATTACTAATCCCAAATCTAGCTCGCATTGGAGCAGTTAACAAACCTGATCTCGTTGTGGCTCCAACTAATGTAAATGGATTTAAATTAATTTCTACTGATCTAGCATTGGGACCAGATTCTATCATAATATCAATTTTATAATCCTCCATCGCTGAATACAAATATTCTTCAACAACTGGACTTAGTCTATGAATCTCATCAATAAATAAAACATCTCTTTCTTCAAGATTAGTTAATAGCCCAGCTAAATCAGCCGGCTTATCAAGAACAGGTCCAGAAGTAACTTTTACTGCTACTTCAAGTTCACGGGCTAATATGTGAGCAAGTGTTGTTTTTCCAAGTCCTGGGGGGCCATGAAATAAAGTATGGTCTAATGCATCACCTCTTTGATTTGAGGCTTGAACAAAAATTTTCAAATTATCAATAACTTGGTCCTGTCCGCTAAACTCATCAAAAGAACTAGGTCTTAAATTATTCTCAAACTCCTTCTCCTCAGGAGATAAATTAATTGTGGAAGGGTCTAAATTTTCATTCATAAAAACAAATATAAAGAAAAAGCCCTTCTAAAAAGAAAGGCTTTAAAATTAATAACTTTTATGTAGAGCTAATACTCCTCTTCTCCTTTTTTAAGAGGAATGTGCTGTGGAACAAAATCTTCTTTGTATCCAGGCTTACTATAATCGTAAGGCCATCTATGAACTTCTGGAATTTTTCCTTGCCAGTTCCCATGTATGTGCTTCATTGATGCAGTCCATTCTAAAGTTGTAGATTTCCAAGGATTTTGTGGAGACTTCTTGCCATAGAAAATGCTATAAATAAAATTGTATAAGAAAACAATTTGTATTAAGGCTCCTATTATTGCAAATACTGTAATAATCATGTTCGTATCCGCTAAATCGTCAAAGAGGGGAAAACTTGAATTTGTGTAATATCTCCTTGGTAATCCAGCCATACCAATAAAATGCATTGGGAAGAAAACTCCATATGCACATACAGCGGTAACCCAAAAGTGTATATATCCTAGATTTTTATTCATCATCCTTCCGAATAATCTAGGGAACCAATGATAAATTCCTGCCAGCATTCCATATAAAGCAGAAATGCCCATTACCAAATGAAAATGTGCAACGACAAAGTATGTATCATGAACATTAATATCTAATGCACTATCGCCTAGAATTAGCCCTGTCAAGCCTCCTGAAATAAAGGTAGAAACAAAAGCTATTGCAAATAACATCCCTGGATTAAATTGAATATTTGCCTTCCATAATGTAGTTATATAATTAAATGCTTTTACGGCTGAAGGTATTGCTATTAATAATGTAGTAAAGGTGAAAACTGATCCTAAAAATGGGTTCATTCCTGTAATAAACATATGATGGCCCCATACAATAGTAGATAAGAATGCTATAGCCATTATTGACATTATCATAGCTTTATATCCAAATATTGGTTTCCTTGAATTGGTTGCAATTACTTCCGAAGCAATGCCCAATGCAGGTAATAATACAATGTATACCTCAGGGTGTCCAAGGAACCAAAATAAATGTTCAAATAATATTGGCGATCCTCCTTGATAATGTAAAACTTCTCCTTGTATAAAAATATCAGACAAATAAAATGAAGTCCCTAAACTACGATCCATAATAAGTAATAATGCACATGAAAGTAAAACAGGGAAAGAAATTACACCAATTATTGCAGTAATAAAAAATGCCCATATTGTTAATGGCATTCTAGTTAAAGACATCCCCTTAGTTCTTAGATTAATAATTGTAACTATATAATTTAATGATCCTAAAAGAGATGATGCAATAAATAGAGCCATTGATACAAGCCACAATGTCATTCCCAGTCCTGATCCTGGCTGAGCCACCTCTAATGCACTAAGCGGTGGATAAATTGTCCATCCAGCTGCTGCTGGCCCAGCCTCAACGAAAATTGAAGCTACCATAAGTACAGTAGATAAAAAGAACAACCAATAGGCAATCATATTTAAAAATCCTGTAGCCATATCTCTGGCTCCTAATTGAAGAGGGATCAAAAGATTACTAAAGGTTCCACTTAGTCCAGCTGTTAATACAAAAAATACCATTATTGTTCCATGCATTGTAACTAATGCCAAATAAATGTCTGCATCCATCACTCCTTCAGGGGCCCATTTCCCTAAGAGAAATTCATAAATTATACTCGGCTCTTCTGGCCAAGCTAGTTGCATTCTAATTAATGAAGACATTACTATGCCTATAATGCCCATAAAGATAACTCCAGTAAAAAGATATTGTTTAGCAATCATCTTATGATCCTGACTAAAAATATACTTTGTTATAAAAGTCTCTTTGGGGTGATGTTCGTGATGATTTTTATCAAATTCTATATATTCTGACATATCTACAATTTTAATTTTGAGCTATTAATGAATTTTTAAAAACAGTCTGCTGACTTAACCAATTATCAAAATCTTCTTGTGATTCAACAATTATTTTCATTTGCATATTGTAATGCGATTTCCCACAAATCTTATTACATAGAAGAACATAATCAAAATCATATGGGTCAAGAGGTTCTTCTCCCTTTGCAATTAATTCCTTACTTTTTTCATCTCTAATCTCATTTATTGTAAGAACTTTATCTATCATATTTGGAGTACTTCTCATCTCTTCAGTTGTCATAGTAGGTGTTAAGAGAAACTGTGTTACCATTCCAGGGACACAGTTCATTTGAGCTCTAAAATGAGGCATATAAGCAGAGTGAATTACATCCTGTGAACGCATTTTAAATAGTACCGGCTTGTTGACTGGCAAGTGTATTTCAGTGGTTATTATGTCATCACTAGCATTAGGGTCAGACTCATCAATTCCAAGGATATTAGCTCTATCCATATCAATTAATCTAACATTGGCTTTACCTAAAGAATTGTCATTTCCAGCATATCTTGCTTTCCAATTAAATTGCTGGGCATACAGTTCAACTACCATAGGATCATCATCATCTGATATGTTCATTACGTCTGACCAGGTTAATAGGCCATAAGTAATAAACCCTGTGAGAACCACTGCAGGGGTTAATGTCCAAATTAGTTCAAGTTTATGATTGTCTGCATAAAATAAGGCCTTATTTCCTTTTTTCCCTCTATATGTATATGCAAAATAGTGAAGTAAAAACTGAGTTATTGTCTGCACAAAAAATATGAGCGCAAAAGTACTAATCATTAAAGTATCTATCTTTACACCATGCTCAGATGCTGCATCAGTAATTAGGGGAAAATGTCCGTATTTTACAAAACATATAATGGTAATAGCATATATAAACGCAAGAAAGCCTAACATCAGCCTTGCATTCATTCTATTATCCTTGTAATTAGCAATTTGAGAATCATCTATTTCTTCTCCTTTTAAAGCACGAGTCAAATCAAAAATTTTGATCATCTGCCATATAGCAATTGAAATAAAAACTAATATTAATGTTATAAAAAGTGTAATCATCCGTTCAAAAAAATTTTAATAATGAAAATTTTCACTCTCCTTTATAAATGGATTCCCTTTTGCTAAAAGAGGAGCCTTAGAAAGTGAATAAAAAATTAATATTATAAATAATCCTGAAAATAGTGCCAGAGCACTAATTTCAGGTAAACCAAACCCCCATCTATCTCCAACAGTTGCGGGCATAATCATATTATATACATCCATATAATGTCCTACAAGTATTATAATTCCAGCCATTATTACAAACCATGGGATCCTTTTATAATCACTATTCATTAACACTAAAAATGGGAAAATAAAGTTCAATACAAACATAGTGAAAAATGGGATAGTATAATCTTCTATTCTAGTTACAAAATAGGTTACTTCTTCAGGAATATTTGCATACCAAATAAGCATAAATTGAGAAAACCATAGATAAGCCCAAAACACGCTAAATCCAAACATGTATTTTGCCAAATCATGAATATGACTATCATTAACAAATTTCATATATCCTTTAGCTTTTAAATATATTGTCATCAATGCTATTGTTGTTATCCCACTAACAACCATGCTTGCAAAAAGATACCATCCAAATAAAGTACTAAACCAGTGAGGGTCAACACTCATTATCCAATCCCAAGACATCATTGATTCTGTATATATATAAAAGACTAAAAATCCTGCTGAAATTTGAAAATTTCTTTTAAAATTTTTATTGTTATTTGAACTATCTTGAGCTATAGAGAATTTTCTAGAAAAATATCTATATAAACTCCATCCTCCAATGAATATTAATGCTCTTATTAGAAATGCGGATTTGTTTAACCATCCTGCTTTTCCCTGTAATAATTTATCATGTGCTACAACGTCAGGGTCCATCCAAATAAATAAATGTTTGTCAGCAAAAAATGCTATAGCTAGTACAATTAAAGCCCCAGGCAATAAATAATACGTTATTGCCTGCATGACCCTGAATAATACTGGAGACCATCCTGCTTGTGATGCATACTGAATTGCATAAAAAGCTAATACTCCAAGCGAGATCATCATAAAGAAAAATGCTGCTATGTATAAGGCTGCATAAGGTCGATTGTGAATCTGATGCATGACATGCTCTGCATGTTCATCATAATTAGAAGATTCATGTAAGTCATTATGATGAGCTTCATTGTTTTGTGTCATAATTTCTGATTGGTCTGTATGTGATGACCCGTGAGAAGATTCATGTAGTAACATCTCTTTCACCTGATCAATAGTTTTATGAGAATCCATATAACTATATCCCCATCCTATACTTCCTAATACGATTAGAGTAAGTGAAAAAATCTTAATACCATTTGAAATTTTATACATTTTATAATCCAATTATTTTTTTAAATCTGATTTTAATTTCATTACATATGATGTTACAAGCCATCTTTCTTTTTCATTTAATTGATTCGCGTAAGATCCCATAGTATTTCTCCCATAGTAAATAACATGATATACGCTTCCCTCAGTTATTTCTCTGCCTTGATCGGAATAGCTTGGAATCCCTAATATTTTTTCTCTTTTCATTAATATCCCTTGTCCATCACCCTTATTGCCATGACAAACTCCGCAATATATATCATACAATTCCTTGGCCTTTACCATATTTATTTCTTCATCTTCTAATGGGTTTTGAAGATCTTTTTTTGCTAAATCATACCCTAAATTTGAATTCTCATATTGATATAATGAATATCCTCTAGGCATAGTCCCTTCCACAGGAACTAAAGCGGCTTGATTATTTTCAAAAAGACCATTCTCTGCATATGTTTCATATCCAATTGACTCGTACATCTCTGGCATATATTCATAATTTGGGTACTCATTGTTTTTACATGAATTAAAAACTAATGCAATAATTATTATTAATATTTTGTATCCTATCTTCATAATAATTAATGTCCTTTTGAATCAATTATATTAATTTCAATTGCTCCAGAATCTTTTAATACTTTTTTTAATTTTCCTGTAACTTCATTAACAGATATTTCAATTAAAAAATGATCATCTGTAGTTCTAGGATCAGGATTTTCCGCTTTTTTAAATGGCCACATTTTACTTCTAAGATAAAATGTTATCACCATCAAATGAGCAGCAAAAAATACCGTTAATTCAAACATTATTGGAACAAAAGCAGGCATATTTTCTATATAACTAAAGCTTGGTTTTCCTCCAATATTTTGTGGCCAATCAGTAATCATTGTATAATCCATCATTAAAATTGAAACTATAAATCCCAGACATCCATAAATAAATGATGCTATAGCTATTCTAGTTGGCTCCAATCCTAACACTTTATCTAAACCATGTACAGGGAATGGCGTATAGACCTCTTCAATATGAAATTTATTCTCCTTAATAGTCTTAACAGCAGACAATAAAACATCATCATCATTATAAAAAGCACGAACTATTTTTTCAGGGTTCATTTCTTAATTGTTTATTTATTTATCACTGATGTTCTTTTATCAGCTCCTGTTCCAGTTAATGATTTTCCAGATTCCCTTAACCTTTTATACTTCTCCCCGGAAGTTTTTAGGATTGTTTTAACTTCAGCCTGAGCAATTACAGGGAATGTTCTAGCATATAGTAAAAATAATACAAAGAAAAACCCTATAGTCCCCATAAAAATACTAATATCAACAAAAGTTGGGGAGAACATAGTCCATGATGATGGCAAATAGTCTCTATGAAGCGACGTAACAATAATTACAAAACGCTCAAACCACATGCCAATATTTACTACAATTGATATAAAGAATGAGAACATAATACTTGTTCTTAGTTTCTTGAACCACATGAATTGAGGAGAGAAAACATTGCAAGTCATCATTGACCAATAGGCCCAAGCATATGGCCCCGTTGCTCTATTTAAAAAGGCATACTGTTCATATTCTACTCCTGAGTACCAAGCTATAAAAAGTTCAGTAATATATGCTACACCAACTATAGATCCTGTAATCATTATAACAATATTCATTAACTCTATATGTTGTACTGTAATATAATCTTCCAATCGACAAACCTTTCTCATGATAATTAATAAAGTTTGCACCATTGCAAACCCAGAAAAAATAGCACCAGCAACAAAATAAGGTGGGAATATTGTCGTATGCCATCCCGGAATTACTGATGTAGCAAAATCAAAAGAAACTATTGTGTGAACAGATAATACTAAAGGTGTTGCTAATCCCGCTAATACTAAAGACACCTCCTCAAATCTTTGCCAATCCTTTGCTCTACCTGTCCATCCAAAACTAAGTATACTGTATATTTTCTTTTGAAAAGGCTTAACTGCCCTGTCTCTAATCATGGCAAAGTCTGGCAATAATCCCGTCCACCAAAATACTAATGAAACTGATAAATAAGTAGATATTGCAAAGACATCCCATAATAAAGGAGAGTTAAAGTTTACCCAAAGTGATCCAAAAGCATTAGGGATAGGCACCATCCAATATCCAAGCCACGGTCTTCCCATGTGTATAATTGGGAATAATCCAGCTTGAATAACAGAAAAAATTGTCATTGCTTCAGCAGATCTATTGATTGCCATTCTCCACTTTTGGCGAAATAATAATAAAACCGCAGAAATCAAAGTTCCAGCATGTCCTATTCCTACCCACCAAACGAAATTTGTAATATCCCATGCCCATCCGACTGTCTTGTTTAATCCCCAAACGCCTATTCCTGTAGATATCGTATAAATAATACATCCTAATCCCCATAAAAACATCGCAAGTGCTATAGAAAAAGCAATCCACCATTGCTTATTTGCTCTAGTCTCAATAGGCCTAGCTATATCAACAGAAACATCATGGTAAGATTTTTCTCCTGCTACTAATGGTTTTCTAATTGGTGCTTCATAATGAGACCCCATACTTTTCTTTATTATTAATTATACTTTTTTCTCGTTTCTTATTTTAACTTGATAAACTACATTTGGCTTTGTTCCAACAGCATCTAACAAATGGTAGGCTCGTTTATCATTTTTTAATTTATATATTTCACTGTTTTTTTCATTTATGTCTCCAAACCTCATGGCTCCAGTAGAACATGCTGAAGCACAGGCACAAGTATCATTGAATTCTCCTTCAGCTACTGTTCTTCCTTCTAATTTCGCTTTTAATATAACTGCTTGAGTATTTTGAATACAGAATGAACATTTTTCCATAACGCCTCTTGATCTTACTGTAACATCAGGGTTTAATACCATTCGTCCAAGATCATCGTTCATGTAATAATCAAACTCATCATTCTGATTATATAAAAACCAATTAAATCTTCTAACCTTATATGGACAGTTATTTGCACAATATCTTGTGCCTACACATCTATTATAAGCCATATGATTTTGGCCTTGTCTTCCGTGACTAGTAGCTGCAACTGGGCATACAGTTTCACATGGAGCATGATTACAGTGCTGACACATTATAGGCTGAAAAGCTACCTGAGGATTTTCTGATGGACCTTCAAGATCGCCTAGAGAAGTTAATGAGCTTTGTAGCCCTTTAATGTCATCTTTCTTTTTATCATCTTGATCAAAAGTTTCCTCTGAAGAATAGTATCTATCTATTCTTAACCAATGCATATCTCTACTTCGTCGAATCTCTCTTTTCCCTACCACAGGGACATTATTTTCTGCATTACATGCAATTACACAAGCTCCACATCCTGTACAAGCATTTAGATCAATCGATAGATTAAAATGATGCCCAATAGATCTATCAAATTCATCCCACAAATCAACTTTTGGAGAAGAAACAGGGGTCTCAATATGATTTAGAGAGACTACAGTTTCAGCATTCCATAATTTTGAATCTTTAGTATTAAATACTTCTAAACTGGTTTCCTTAACTATATCTCCTCTGCCCATAAGAGTATTATGCAACTGAATACAAGCAAACTCATGTTTCCCTTCAGTAACTTGAATAGAAACTAGCTGATCTGTTTTAAAATTAGCATATAATTGATATGCATTTACTCCCGTTTTCATTTCATCTTTAATACCCTTAGATCTTCCATAGCCAAATGACAAGCCTACTGTCCCTCTAGCTTGGCCTGGCTGAATTATTACTGGGACTTTAAGTGATTTTCCATTCAAGCTTATAATAGCATATTTGCCATTTAGTCCTCCATCCGCGTCATGGCTCGACTCTGAAAAGAAAGTACTAGGTTCTAAATATAAGTCAAGCGTTTTTGCATCAAATTCTGAGATTGTCAAATAATTATCCCAAGTTGCCCTTGTTAAAGGATCAGGGAATTCTTGCAGCCAAGGATTATTCGCCTGCTGTCCATCTCCCATACCAATCTTAGGATATAATGTTAGTTCATATAAGTTTTTATTTAATGGTATTTTATCAATTAAATCTTGAAGATCTGTATAAAATATTTTATATGGTGCAGTTCTTAAAAATTTGTTTTTTGTAATATTAGTTTCCTTTTTTGAATATATTCCATCGTGAAGAACTTTATTCCAAAAGCTATTTTCTAAAATATTTTTCTCCCAATGATCCTTAATATATTCATAATACGACTTTTTACTATTTGACCAGACTAGTAATAAATCCTGAAATTGTCTAGTATCAAACAATTTTTTTATAACAGGCTGAACTAATGAATATTCGCTATTTTTAATTTCAGCATCTCCCCATGATTCTAAATAGTGCGATGATGCTGCTGCATAATTTACATAATTTGCTGTTTCATCATTCTTGGTTGTAAATGAAATTGAAAGATCAACCTTTTCTAACCCATTAATAAATTCTTTAGAATTAGGTAAAGAGTATACTGGATTTACTCCAGCCATAATTACTGCCCCAATTTCACCGCCCTGCATTCTTTTAACTAATTTATCAACTTTATTAGTATCGCCTAAGCGAGTTTTAATTGTTTCATTTGGTTTAAATGCTTTGCTCTTTATTTTTTCATTTATTTGAAGAACTATGGATTGATAATCAACATCATTAATTCCTGAGACTAGTACAGCTTTATTTTTACTATTAAGAATTTCCTTTACAGTAGAATCTACTACTTTTTGTAATTTATCTGAAAGATTAATAATATTATTAATTGAAAATAACTTAGAATATATGGAAAGCAATATTAGTTTTTGTTCGGATGGTTTTACAGAAATTCTAGTATCTGCATTTGCCCCACTTAATGTCATATTTGATTCATATTGAATATGCCTTGACATCTTCCCTTTTTTAGGAATTCTTTTTGTTGTATACCCAGATTCAAATCCTCCGCCTTGCCAATCACCAATAAAATCTGCGCCAATAGATACAACTAAATTAGCCATTGAAAAATCATAATTAGCTAAACCTCTCTGGCCATATCTTCTCTCAAATGCATCAAGTGCCGCTGACTCAGAAATAGCATCATACACAATATGTTTAACATTGCCATATTTCTTTTTAAAATCATCAATTAATTTATATGTAGATGGACTTGCAAATGTTTGAGTTAATAATACAATTGGTTTTGATGAATCATTAATCTCTTTTAATTTTCTTTTAGTTTCAAAATTAAATTCAACCCACGAAGTTGGAGCGCCATTTTTCATTGGTTTGGCTAATCTTCCACTATCATATAAATCTAATATTGATGCATGAACTCTTGCATTTGCATAAGATGAAGTTGACGCCAACTTATTTTGTTCAATTTTTATAGGCCTACCTTCTCTATTCTTAACTAATATATTTGCAAAATCATATCCATTTGATATTGTCGTTGCATAGAAATTAGCTAGGCCTGGGACTATTTCTTCTGGCTGTACAACATATGGGATTGATTTAACAACAGGCCCTTCGCAAGCAGCAAGTGTTGCTGCAGCAGTACTAAATCCTAAGTACTTTAAAAAATCCCTTCTTGATGTTGAGCTAGATGATAAATTTTCTTTATCTCCTAAAAATTCATCAACTGGTATTTCTTCAACAAATTCTCTTTGTTGAAGCCCTTTAATGTTAGAAGTTTTTTCAGAACTTAATTCTGATAAACTTTTCCAATATTTCTTTTTATTAGACATATTATAATCTATACATTAATAATGACATTTACCACATTCTAATCCTCCCATTTGAGCAACAGTCAACTGCTCAACTCCATATTTTTTTGATAATTCTTTATGAATTTTAGCATAATACTCATTGTCTTGTACCTTGACATTAGTTTCTCTATGACAATTTATACACCAGCCCATTGTTAATGGCGAATATTGATACATAATTTCCATTTCTTCAACTGGGCCATGACATGTTTGACATTCAATGCCTGCTACTGAAACGTGTTGTGAATGATTAAAATATGCAAAATCAGGCAGATTATGTATCCTTACCCATTTTACGGGGTATGTTACCCCTGTATATTCCTGTACTTCATCGTCCCAACCTGTAGCCTTATACAATTTTTGTATTTCACCATCATAAAAAGTTTTTGAATATTTCTCCGTTGTTTCTCCATTATATTCATCTATAGTCTTATGACAATTCATACAAACATTTAGAGATGGTATTCCAGAATGCTTACTAACTCTTGCAGAAGAATGGCAGTAATTACAATCTATTTGATTGTCCCCAGCATGTACTTTATGTGAGTAATGTATTGGCTGAATAGGCATATAGTCTTGGTTTGTTCCAAGTTGCATTGCCCAGCCATAAAACCCATACAAACTAACAAGTAAAAACAATATTGAAGAACAAAGCATTAGAAATTGATTATCAATAAAGGCTTTCCATATAGGTTTTGATTTTTCTTCTTCAATTAATTTAACATCATTCAAAATAGCAAAATTTCTAAGCGTATTACTAACTAAGAAAAGTCCAATTGCCAATAAAAAGAATAGAAAAGTAAAAATTCCTAAAATAACCTGATTAGATAATCCTAAATCATTAGATGCTGCAGTTGATGCAGCTACATTAACTCTAGCTACTGGGACTGTCTTCTCCTGATTAGTATATGCTAAAATATTTTCAATATCATTATCTGATAATTGAGGGTAAGCTGTCATAGCAGAGCGATTGTACTCTGCATAAATTTTATTAGCGTATGCGTCTCCAGATTTAATAACCGCTGCGCTGTTTCTTATCCATGCATACAGCCATTGCTTATCTAATCCTTCGTCATTTAATAATCGAACCTCAAAATGTCTAAGCGCAGGCCCCGTCATCTTTTTGTCAAGCTTGTGACATGCAGCACAATTAGTATTAAACAAAGATTTTCCAGCTGTTATATCAACATCTTGAGCAAAAGAATTGGTAGTGGAGAAAGTTAAAAAAAGAATGAAAAGTATATGGATGAAAAAATAATTAGAATAAGATAAATTATTTCTAAAATTAAAGGATTCTAAAAATTGCCTTTTATATCTTAAATTCATTCCATAAATCGTTTAAAAAAACAAAGCACAAAAATAACACCAAAAATGGTTATTCT
>Ga0208766_1001493_pt1 | contig 12447 bp, 10 predicted proteins | sample ETN01SmetaG_3_FD_185792 | JGI IMG/M metagenome (GOLD analysis project Ga0208766, IMG submission 185792) | Marine microbial and viral communities from oxygen minimum zone, Eastern Pacific Ocean - ETNP2014F12-01SV263 (SPAdes) (version 2) | ecosystem: Environmental > Aquatic > Marine > Oceanic ...
TTAATTTTTTGTTATTGTTTAAAAATTTGTTAAATTAATCACTCAATACGTATAAAGGGTTAATTTCTATATTTCAATAATAATTAGGTAAAATTTTACCATGAAATCAATAGCTTAACAATATAAATTGTTTAAACTGTTATTTTTATAAACCATTCTATACATTACTTTGAAAATTTTGTGTTCATAATTTGCACTTTTCCTTTGGTTATTTGCCAAAGAAGCATTAAAAAATAATTAATAAATTACATATAATAAATAATTTCGGGAGAATTTGATATGAGAAAGCTTTTATTAGCTTCTGCAATGTCTCTGCTAGTGTCAACAACAGCATTTGCTGAAGACATTAAACTGGGCATAATTTTTGGATTTACTGGTCCTATTGAATCGTTGACACCTGACATGGCAAAGGGAGCTGAAGCTGCCATTGCTGAGGTTTCTGCTTCAGGTGCACTTTTAAACGGGTCAACAGTAACAGGTATTAGAGCTGATTCAACATGCGTAGATTCAGCGGTTGCTACAGCAAATGCTGAAAAATTAATCACTTCTGACAAAGTTAGTGGTATAATTGGAGCAGATTGCTCAGGTGTAACAGGGGCAATTTTAGCGAATGTCGCTAGGGCCAATGGTATGGTTATGATTTCACCCTCTGCGACTTCACCAGGTTTGTCAACTGCTGAAGATGATGGGCTATTTTTCAGAACAGCGCCTTCTGATGCAAGGCAGGGACAGATTATGACTGATGTACTTTTGTCACGTGGGCATACTTCTGTTGCTCTTACTTATACTAACAATGACTATGGCAAAGGTTTAGCTGACGCATTCCAAGCTGCTTATGAAGCTGGCGGTGGTTCAGTCACAATTAATGCTTCTCACGAGGAAGACAAAGCTGATTACTCATCAGAAGTTGGAGCTCTAGCATCTGCAGGGGGACAGGTTTTAGTCGTAGCAGGTTATGTTGATGGTGGTGGAAAGGGTATAACTCAAACTGCTATTGATACAGCTGCCTTTGATTTATTTTTATTTCCTGATGGGATGATTGGAGCCACTCTAACAGAAAATCACGGTTCTGATATTAATGGATCATTTGGAACAGTTCCAGGCGTAGATCCAAGCAGTCCAGCTTCTTCTGCAATGGCTGCAATTGGTGAAGCGGGTGGATATGATGGTTTAGCACCATTTGGCCCTGAATCATATGATGCCGCTGCTTTGATCATGTTGGCTATGGCTTCTGCAAAATCTTCAGATCCTCAGGTTTATAAAGACCATGTTATGAAGGTTGCAAATGGACCAGGAGAGCCAATCTATCCTGGAGACCTTGCTAACGGTGTTAAAATGGCAGCAGCAGGATTTGCTATTGATTACGTTGGCGGTTCAAGTGTTACTCTAATAGGACCAGGAGAATCAGCTGGTAATTACAGAGAAATTGAAATTCAAAACGCTACAATCGTTGATGTAAATTATCGTTAATCTATAACAACAATTAAATTTTATGTTAGCGGCTTATTTTTTAAGCCGCTAACTTTTTAAGTATTTATAAAATGATAGTCGTAGAAAATATTCATAAATATTTTGGCGGTTTCCATGCTGTTGATGGGGCGTCACTTACGATTAAAAATAACTCAATTACTGGTGTTATTGGTCCTAACGGAGCTGGCAAGACAACATTATTTAATGTGATAGCAGGCGTCTATAAGCCATCAAGCGGAAAAGTATATCTAGAAAATGAAGATATAACCGGTTTACCTCCTCACGAATTATTTAATAAGGGTGTATTAAGGACATTTCAAATACCCCATGAATTTTCCTCAATGACCGTGCTTGAGAATTTAATGATGGTTCCGTCTGATCAGACGGGTGAGAAAATTATTAATACTTGGTTTATGAGTGATAAAATTTCACAAGAGGAACAGGAAACACAAGCTAAAGCTTTAGATGTTATGAAATTTCTGACAATTGACCATTTAAGTGATGAGAAAGCAGGAAATTTGTCCGGGGGACAAAAAAAACTTTTAGAGTTAGGCAGAACTATGATGGTGGACGCAAAAATAGTCCTGTTAGATGAAGTGGGCGCAGGGGTAAACAGGACTTTGCTTAAAACTATAGGCGATGCAATTTTGCGTTTAAATAAGGAAAGGGGTTACACATTCTGTATGATAGAGCATGACATGGATTTTATATCAAGGCTATGCGATCCGGTAATTGTTTTGGCAGAGGGAAAAGTTTTAACTGAAGGGAAAATAACTGAAATAAAACAAAATGAAGAAGTAATTGAAGCTTATTTGGGCAGAGGAATGAAAAATAAAAACTTACAGGATAAGGCCAAGTAAATGCCCTATTTAATTGGAGAAAATATGGTTGTTGGATATGGCGGTGCTGATATATTACATGGCTGTTCGATAGAAGTTGAAGAAGGTGAAATCGCAGTGATTGTCGGGCCTAATGGTGCAGGAAAGTCAACAGCTATGAAGGCAATTTTTGGAATGTTGAATCTTAAATCAGGTGTAGTAAAGATTGATGGTGAAGATATTACTTCAATATCTGTTTTTGAAAGAGTGAAAAAGGGTATGGCCTTTGTTCCGCAATCTAATAATGTTTTTACTTCTCTTACAGTAGAAGAAAATCTTGAGATGGGCGCCTTTTTAAGGAATGATAATGTATCAGACACTATAAGCGAAGTATTTGATTTATTTCCTATTCTTAGGGAAAAGAGAAATCAGGAGGCTGGTGAACTCTCAGGAGGTCAGAGACAGCAAGTAGCTGTTGGAAGAGCTTTAATGACGAAACCAAAAGTTTTAATGTTAGACGAACCGACGGCTGGAGTATCGCCTATAATTATGGATGAGTTGTTTGATAAAATTATTGATGTGTCAAAAACAGGAATTTCTATTTTAATGGTCGAGCAGAATGCTAAGCAAGCATTGAATATTGCCGATAAGGGTTTTGTATTAACTCAGGGAATAAACAAATTCACGGATACTGGGAAATCGTTGTTAAACAATCCTGAAGTCAGAAAATCTTTTTTAGGGGGGTGACGTGGATTTTTTAAATGCTATTACCGCTCTACTAAATTATGTTGTTATCCCAGCAGCATCGTATGGAAGTCAGTTGGCTTTTGGTGCATTAGGTGTAACAATTATATATGGAATACTGAGGTTTTCAAACTTTGCTGGAGGAGAGACTATGGCATGGGGCGCCATGTTTACATTGCTTTTCACTGGATTGTTTCAAAGTTTAGGCATTTCTATAAAACCTTTGCCAACTGCTATTTTGGCTTTGCCTTTAAGTATTATTGTTACAGTTTCTTTAATGCTAATCACAGATAGAGCCGTTTACAGGTTTTATAGAAAAAAGAAAATTGATACTTCGATTTTAGTTATCGTTTCATTTGGTATTGCGATGATTATGAATGGTATCACTAGAATAGCTGTCGGACCAAGCAGTAGGAATTTTTTTGATGGTGAGCGGTTTATTATCAAAGCAAGGAATTTTAAAAATGCCACAGGTTTAGCTGAGGGACTTTCATTAAAAGTATCTCAGGGTCTCACTATTATTTCTGCAATTATTTTTGTTTCTTTACTCTTTTGGTTTTTATATAAAACCAAAACTGGAAAGTCGATGCGAGCTTATTCAGATAACGAAGACTTAGCACTACTATCTGGAATTAACCCTGAAAAAGTTGTTTCCATTGCTTGGATAATTGCAACCAGCCTTCTTGTCATTGGGGGAACTCTTTATGGATTAGATAAAGGATTTAAACCTTACGTGTACTATATGTTATTGCTGCCAAGCTTTGCTGCGGCAATTTTGGGAGGACTGGGCAATCCTTTAGGCGCAATTGCTGGGGGTTTTGTAATTGCTTTTTCGGAAATTACTATAACTTACGCTTTTAAAAAAGTATTTGTTTACTTGTTGCCAGAAAACTTGGAGCCCACAGGTTTAGTCCAGCTCATTTCAACAGACTATAAATTTGTAGTCTCTTATTCAATTTTGATATTGGTTCTTCTTTTTAGACCAACAGGAATTTTTAAAGGCAAGTCAGTAGTATGAGTAAAAATGCTTTCATGTTTTTAATAATGTTCACCCTTATTGCAATTGTAGGGGTTTTTCAAAGCTGGACTGTAGCTTTTATGATTATCAACATGTGTATAATCTCATCTATAATGTCTCTCGGCGTTAATATTCAATGGGGGTATGCTGGTTTGTTTAATATAGGGATAATGGGTTTTGTTGCTGTTGGTGGGTTAGCTCCAGTAATGATTGCAACGCCTCCAGTATATGAGGCTTGGGAAGCCGGAGGCTTGCGGGTTATTTTAGCTGTTATTTTTGGTATGCTTACTATTTTCTTTGCTACATTTACATGGAAAAAATTGAAAAATTCAAATTTGAGATCTGCAGCGATTACACTAATCCTTGTGTTTGGTTTTTTCATTTATAGATATATTTTTGATCCTGCAGTTGAAGCAATAGAAAAAATTAATCCTACAGTTGACGGTAATCTTGGTGGTTTAGGGTTGCCCATTCTTTTATCTTGGCCTGTTGGGGGGTTATTTGCCGCAGGTGCTGCTTGGTTGGTTGGGAGAGTTTCCTTAGGGCTTAGATCAGATTATTTAGCAATCGCTACTTTAGGTTTTTCTGAAATAATAATTTTTATAATGAAGAATGAGGACTGGATTGCTAGAGGCGTAAAAAATGTTATTGGTTTACCTAGACCAGTTCCATATGAAATAGACCTTCAAAAAAGTGCTGATTTTATTTATTGGTCGCAAGCAACTGGTATTAGTGTAGTTGACGCATCGTCTTTATTTGTAAAGGGGTGTTATACAATTTTATTTTTAATAGTATTATTCATTCTTTACTGGCTATGTGAAAAAGCGTTGAAATCACCATGGGGAAGAATGATGAGGGCAATTCGTGATAACGAAGCTGCAGCTGAAGCTATGGGAAAAGATGTAACTTCAAGGCATCTACAGGTATTCGTTTTGGGGTCAGCTGTATGTGGAATTGCCGGTGCAATGCTTGTTACCTTAGATAGCCAATTAACGCCAACTTCCTATCATCCATTGCGATTTACTTTCCTAATATGGGTAATGGTCATTGTTGGCGGCTCAGGAAATAATTTAGGATCGATATTAGGTGGATTTATTATATGGTTTTTTTGGATAGAAGTAGAAACTATAGGTCACTTTGTTATGGATGTCCTAACATCTGGTTTTTCAGAAGACAATTCATTTAGAATTCATATGCTCAATTCTGCTGCATATATGAGGTATTTAACATTAGGACTAATTTTAATTTTGGTATTAAGATTTAATCCGAAAGGGTTAATACCAGAAAAATAGCTTAACTGATTTAAAATACATTTACTTTGGATTTAATTATTTATTTGAAGATGATTATATGCATAAATTCATAATGATGTTTAATTTGAAAATTAATAAGGTGAAGTAAAAAATGATTAAAAAAATAAAAATAGGCAACTTTAATTCAATAACGCTATTTTCATTTTTAATATTAGTTGGATGTCTGCTAGCGTCTAATGTTTATTCTCAAAATTGGGGTGGAGGAAATAGAGCTTCATCTGTAAAAGTAGAAAATGCAAAAGAAGAAATTCTCGCTACAACTAAAGAACTTAGGGGCAAAGTAGTTTCAACTGCTTCCACATCACTGTCATCAGTTATTAATGGTATTGTATATCTTGAAAATATCCAAGTAGGAGAGACTGTTACTAAAGGGCAACTTTTAGCTACTCAAGATAGTTCTAATCTTGAATACAATCTTCAACTGAAGAAAAATCAATTAGCAAATGCTAATTTAAGTTTAGAAGAGTTAAAGCAGGAACTTAATAATGAAAAAAATATACTATCAATAGTAAATCAACAATTTGAAATAATTAAATCAAAATATGACAGAGCTAAAGAGTTATTTGATACCAGTGCTATTTCAGTTCAGACGCTTGAGACGGCGACATCATCATATCTAGCTTCACAGCAGCAAGTATTGACTAGAAAGCAATCTATAGACAGAATTAAGTTTAAAGAAAAACAAGCGATTAATAACATTGAGAAATTATCAATCGAAATAACAAAGCTTGAAAATGACATTAAAGATACGCAATTAAAATCACCAATAAATGGGCAACTTGTTGAATTTTTTTCTATAAAATCAGGATATATTCGTTCAGGAGAAAGATTGGCTGTCATTCAAAACTTAAATGACTTTGAAATAGAGGCTGGGTGCCTGTTGTTTTTTTAGAGTTGCTAAAACAAACAAAAGAGATAAAAGGTTTTGATGTTGAAGGCGAAATTATTTCAACAGTTTACAGGGCTTCTCTTTTGAAGGAGAATCCTAGAACAGGGACACAAACCGTTAGGTTGTCATTTAAAAATCAAATAAAAAACAACCTTCAAGCTAATAACGCTTCAGTAACATTGCTAGTACCATCAAGTAAACCTGAACCGGTATTAACCGTTTCTAAAGACGCCATAATTCCAATCTCTTCAGGACAAGTAGTATTTTTGATGAAAGAAGGAAAAGCTATAAAGAAAGCAGTTAAACTTGGTAGTTCAGTTGGTAATAGAGTAATTATTTTGAAAGGTGTGACATTAGAAGACAAAATTATTGTTCGAGGAAATGAATTATTAAAAGATGGCTCTTCAGTGAAAATAGCTGGCAAACCTTCAAGTAATTCTAAAGATACAAAGAAAGTAAAAGGGGATAAATGGGCTTTGAAATGGGAAGGTCGTAGAGGAGAACAGACGGGTGAATTAATCATTGGTAAAAAAGCTTCTTTCTATAATGGTGAGAAAGTTGAAGTTATTACGGAAGATAATAAGATAATATTTGAAACTCCATTAGTTCTTCCATTTGGCACTGTCACATTATCTTTTGATGGAAACGTATCATCTAATAAAATTAACGGAACATTGACTTTAAAAATGTCTAATGGAAATGAAAATAAAGTTCCTTTTTCTGGAGAAAAGGCAGTGTCTAAATGAACAATTTAATTAAGTTGGCAATAGACAGGCCAATAGCAGTTATTGCATTAATTTTATTGTCTGTAATGTTTGGATATGTAGCTCTTCAGAATATTCCAATTCAGATGAGCCCCGACATTGAAAAGCCTATTTACCAGGTTAGAGTTAATTGGCCTGGCGCTTCACCGGCAGATGTCGATAGGGAGGTGGTCAATAGACTTGAGAGAGAACTATCTTCTCTTAATGGAGTGGAGCAACTAACATCATCTTCACGTACAAGTAGAGCAACTGTCACTCTAACTTATTCACTAGAACAAGATATGGATAAGGCATTAATTTTATTATTGAGTAAATTGTCAGGTATCACAGGATTGCCAGATGATGCAAAAACTCCAACAGTTCGAACTTCAAACTCTGATGATAGCCCGATTGCTCGTTTAGCTTTAATTGCGCGTGAGGGTGTGAAGATAGATCTGGAAGCTTTGGGAAGGTTTGTTGAAACTGATATTGTAGAGCCGCTTGGTCGCACTAAAGGAGTATCAGAAGTTACCTTTAATGGTGGTGGAAGACAACAAATGCGCGTTGTAATTGATCCAGAAAAAATGATACGCTATCAAATTTCACTTGCAGAAGTAATAGACGCGATAAAATCTTCATCAACTCTTCAAAGTGTAGGGTCTGTAACTGAAGGTAAAAGATCATACCCTGTTAGAACAGAGCTAATTGCATACACGCAAGAAAAAGCTGGAGAGATAGTTATTAGAACGGACATTTCTTCTGAAGGTTCAATCGTTCCTTTGCTCTTATCTGATGTCGCAGACATAGAATTAAAAGTTCAAAAAAGAAGCAGCTATAGAAGATTGAATGGTGAAGAAGCAGTTACATTTAGTGTTTTAAGGGAGCAAGGAACAAATGTTGTTTCTACCATGTCACGATTAAGAGTTGAGATTGAGAAGTTAAATCAAAATATATTAAGGGACAGGGGTTTAGATCTTAAACTCATTTTTGAAGAAACAACATATATTTCTTCTGCAATTAACTTGGTTCAACAGAATATCTGGATTGGGGGTTGTTTAGCAATAGGAATTTTAATGCTGTTTTTAAGATCTTTAATTCCTACTTCAATTATTTTTATTGCAATACCAGTTTCTGTTATTGGAACTTTTGTTGCTATTGCTGGACTGGGTCTTTCAATTAATGTGATTTCTTTGGCAGGACTAGCCTTTGCAATTGGGATGGTTGTTGACGCCTCAATAGTAAGCATGGAAAATATTTTTAGACTTCGCCAGAAAGGTTTATCTGCAGAAGAAGCAGCCTTCAATGGAGCTAGGCAAGTATGGGCCCCCATACTAGGTTCAGCGTTAACTACTGTGATAGTATTTATTCCTGTTGTAATTCTAAAATTACCTGTAGGTCAACTATTCAGAGATATAGGCATAGCAATATCGGTGTCAGTGTTAATATCTGTCATAGTCTCAGTTACTGTTATCCCAACTCTTGCAGCAAGATTACTCAGAGGCTCAACTGACCGTTTTGCCACTCCATTGAGAATACCTATCATTGATACTTTGTCTAAGCTCTTTGCAAATTTGGTAATCGGTTACGCAAAATTTGCAGTAAATAGAAAATTTGTTGGTTTGATTATAGTTTTGGTAATAATAATTTCATCTTCTTTTGCTAGTTATAGGTTTTTACCAAGATTAGATTATTTGCCTGATGGAAATGCAAATTTTGTTTTTGGTAGATTAATAGTTCCAACTGGTTACTCTATGGAGGAAACTCTCAGAATAACTGAAAAAATGGAAAATGCAGCAAAACCTCTTTGGGAAGGTAAAGCAAAAGATAATGGCCCTCCTGAAATTGATAGATTCTTTTTTGTGGCATTTCAAGGGGGTGCATTTGCTGGTGCTTCTGCTAAGGATGGGTCTCGAGTTAGCGAACTTAAGATGGTTTTAATGAGGCCTGTCTTTAGTGAACCTGGAGCAAGGGCTTTTGTTGGGCAGGCTTCTTTATTTGGTCGCTCCGTTGGAGGGAGCCGCTCAATAAGAATAGATGTTACAGGGCCAAATATTGATTTGATCGAACCTGTTGTTAGGGAATTGGATGCAGAACTAAGTAGGGTTTTCCCAAGTTCTAAAGGCAACCAAATTAGACTTTTACCATCTTTAGATTCCGGATCACCTCAGATTTTAATTACACCCAATCCATCTGCCTTAGCCAGAGCTGGTGTTTCTATTAGGGACTTTTCCTCTGCTGTAGATGTTTTTAATGATGGAGCAAATGTTACTCAAATTCCAATTAATGGAGATTTAATTGATTTGGTTGTGTCGGGAGTGGATGCCCAAAAACTAACTATAGAAACATTAGGAGACATTCCTATTATCGCAAGATCTGGGAATATTATGAGTTTAGACCAGTTAGCTTCTATAGACATTGTAAGTGCAGCAAGAGAGATTAGGAGACTTGGAGGCAGGCAAGCAATTTCAATTAGAGTAAGACCAGAAGATAGTATTGCTTTAGAGGATGCTGTTTCAATTATTGAAAATGATATTATCCCTAAAATTAGAGGAAAAGCTTCGGAAAAAGGGGTTTCAATATTTATTAGAGGTGCTGCGAGCGAGTTAGCGAGAACATGGGCTTCCATGCAATCCAATGTAATTACGGCTATAGCTGTAATATTTTTGCTTTTGGTGATTTTGCTTAGAAGTTTTGCAATGCCTTTAATTATTTTATTAGTAGTTCCAGTTGCTTCAACAGGAGGGATTGCTGCTCTTGCTATTTTAAATCAATTTATAAAACAACCATTAGATATGTTAACGATGTTGGGATTTGTAATATTGACAGGTATTGTTGTTAACAATGCGATTTTACTAGTAGAACAAACGGTTTTGCAAGTAAGAGAAGAAGGAATGGATGTAAAAAACGCAATAATAGAGGCTACTAGGAATAGAATTCGCCCTATATTTATGTCTACTTTGACATCTCTTTTTGGGTTGGTTCCTTTAGTAATTTTCCCAGGTGCCGGTTCAGAACTATATAGAGGGATAGGAATATTGGTTTTTGGAGGCCTTGCTCTGTCAACTATTGCGACATTATTAATTGTTCCGCCTATGCTATCTATTTTTTCTAAGAGTGTTTCTGGTTCGTCAAACATAAATTAAATAAACTATATATGATTTAATATCAAATAAAGCCAAATAGGAACGGAAATAGTTGAAATAAAAGTGGTAAAAGTAATTGCTTGAGAACTTTTTACTTCATATTCTTCATATTGATTTGCAAAGACAAAAACATTGGCAGCAACAGGTAAGCAAGCTATTAAAATAGCTGTTTTCATCCATAAATCTTTTTCAATTGGTATAAGTTGAAAAATTGAGAAAACTAAAATTGGATGCATAAATAACTTAAAAAAACTTATTAACAGCATATCTTTATAAATTTTATTAAATTTCATTTTAGATACTAACATTGAACCTAAAGATATTAATGCTGTAGGTACTGCAGCATTTGATAAAACCTCAAGGGTATTCTTTATTACTGGGAAGATATTGATTTCATTTGTAGAAATGTAAATACCTACCAGGATTGAAAGTATTAATGGGTTTTTAAATAACAATTTAACGATTTCTATTATTCTATCTAAAAAGGACAGCTTTGACCTCGAAAATGATAAAAACAAAATAGTTAAAGTAATTAATACAAGAGTATCAGAAAATAAAATAAGTGCTAAAGGTACCGTTGCTTGATAACCAAATACAGTAAGTGAAAGCGGTATTCCAATATACCCCATATTTGGATACGAGCAATTTAATCCAAAAATTCCAATTTCATTTTTATGGGTCTTTATTAGTAAAACTGAAGCAAATGCAGAAAAGCAAAAGATTATTATAGTTACAGTTTCATAGTTAATAAGAAACTTATAATTAAAATAGTTATTAAAATTAGCTTCTGCAATTGCTAAGCCGATATAAGCTGGCATAGCAATGTAGAATGCAAATTTACTTAGCCCAACATAAAAATTAATATTTAAGAAATTAAAATAACGTAGAGCCGCGCCAAGAAAAATTAATATAAAAAACGGACTGCATATTGATAATACAACTAACATTCACTTATTTTTTGATATGTTAGAAGGGTTTATCCTGAAACACTAACTCTTCTGATGATTATTGAGCCTGATGGTTTATTATTAACATTTTCAATAGTCCTTGATGGTTGACTAACCAAAATTGTTTCTGTACCAAAATTATCAACAACACTGAGACGAGCTCTAATTTGAGTGCCAACTAAATATTGTCCTAACTCTAAGCTGATGCCTTGTATATTCTCCATTACAGACCAACTTCTTCCATCACTTGAGTTCTCCCATTGAACTGATAAACTTGCAACACCATCCTCATCAGTGATTTGAGATGTATCAGCCATTAACATGCCATTTTCATTAGCTTCCCCTGACAAAATAACTTCACCTTCTACGGGGTCATCTAAATTCATTACTATGTCTGAAGGGCTTGAAATCATAACTTCCCTTGTGTCTTGACCGTCTAAATAAGCGACAATTGCTCTGTAAGCATAATTTACATGCATTTGATCAAGTTTTAAAACCTCGCCAGTTGTATCATCGAAAGCTTGCCAGTCACTTCCTTGTTTAGATCTTTGCCAAATAACTTGCATTTCACCTATGCCGTCTTCATCAGATACACTGCTAGTGTCTACAATCAATGATGCATCCTCTTTTGCATTTCCAACCAAAACAGGTCCGCCTTTTGGTTTGTCATTAACATTTTGAACAGGGTTAGAGGGAGCACTAAATAAAGTTTCTAGATTCCCTTGTTTATCTAAAAACGTAATTTGAACTCTTAATACTTGCCCAACATGGATTTGCCTAGGAGTAAATGATTGACTTGTAGCACCGAAAATGTCTATCCATCTTCCACCATCTGTTTCTTTTTGCCATTGCACATATATTTTTCCAACACCATCAGAGTCAGAAATTCCCGAAACATCAATAATAAGAGGTTCATCTTCAATCGCCAGAAATCCGTTTGATGAAGTTTGACCACTATCTGAAGTTTCAGAAGAATCGTTTGAAGAGGTCTCAGTGTTAGTAGTCTCAGATGATGTCTCACTTGATGAAGTTGCAGTATTGTCTGAACTATCGCTAGAACTTTCTGCAACTTGTTGACTTTCAGTTGAACTATTTGTGACATTTGAACTTGATTCGCTATTAGGCATTCCACCAGCAAGTACAAGTACCGGTGAAGCTATCAAACCCAAAGATATAAACAAACGCCTCATTTTAAGCATTCGTTCCTCCAAAAATAAACTATTAACCATAACATAAATTAATATTATATGATAGATTTATTTAATATATTAACAAATTAGTCAATATCATTGCATTTAATTATAGACTGATTATTACTAAATTACTATATTTTTTATATTTTTTGTATGTAATTGCTTTATT
>Ga0208766_1001497_pt1 | contig 12443 bp, 13 predicted proteins | sample ETN01SmetaG_3_FD_185792 | JGI IMG/M metagenome (GOLD analysis project Ga0208766, IMG submission 185792) | Marine microbial and viral communities from oxygen minimum zone, Eastern Pacific Ocean - ETNP2014F12-01SV263 (SPAdes) (version 2) | ecosystem: Environmental > Aquatic > Marine > Oceanic ...
GTTGTTGAGTTAGATGAATGGTTTGTGAAGGCAAGGAAAGAAGTCTTCATTAATATTGACCCAGAGTATAATTCTTGTAATATTGTTAACTGATGAAATTTTATTTTATTTTATTCTTTTTTACTACTAATGTTTTTTCTCAAGACCTTACTTATAAACAAATTAAAGAGTGGAATAATTCAGACTATTTTGCAGAGACAATGTTTGAAAACTATTGGAGTGTTAACCAAAGTGGAAAATTTTTTATTAAGGCTACCCACTCTGAATTAGGAGAAATTTTTTATTATAAAGAGGATACACCTCAGCATGTAGCTAATACTTTTGAGGTTAGGCTTTTAGATAAGACATTGATGATGGAAATTCGAAAAGAAATACTAGAGGAATGCGGCTTTCTGAGAAGGTTTAAGCTTGAAGAAAATATATATTCTTTCTATGATTGTCAAGACAAGAAATACTTTGGGGTTATTGGCATTGGTATTATCTCTGATGAAAACGGAAATGATATCTATTCTATTCTTAATAAAGAATCTTTCATAAATTAGAATCTGTTGATGCAATGGCATAAAATCCATCTTGCAATGCAACGTTAGAAAAAGTAATGATATCATCAGAACTACTAGCGCCCGTAGCCTTTACGGTAAAATCACATTCTGTGCAAGATTTATATAGGAGCTTGTAGTTTGCTGCTGCTGCTGGAGAAACACTATTTCCAGTAGCATCACTAATGTCTATAATGACACTAGCCGATATGGTTCCAATTTCATCTACCTGCCATTCTCTAGAAGACCTCTTCTGAAGGCTTTCTCCTGAAGGAAGATCTGCAGTGGAAGTTCCTGTGGTATTATTATTTCCAAAGATGGCAAAGTTTGCTTCAGCCAGAGTTAAACCAACGCTCATTGATAACCCATCAGACTCCTGAGATGCCGTAGTACCGCTTGCTTCCCAAAGACCCTCCATATCTGTTTGGTATGAGTCTATAAGATTTCCGAGAGGAACATAATTTGTGCCCCAAGATGCACTAGAAATTGTTCCATCATAAGAGTTAGCACTATTATCAACTAATGTAGTGCCACTAGTTGAACTCATCATATAATATGCTTGCAGGTTGCTTTCATCCCCACCAATTTGTTTAAACATAGTTGATTTTATTTCATCTTGTGTTCTAACATCATTCCAAATTCTAACCTCATCCATTAACCCATCATAATACTTGTCATTATCTCCCCAAACTGTTTTTGCGATGTAAATTGTGTATGATCTTGGAGTATGACCAATTCCAAAAGTACTTCCAGGATTTGAGCCACCTGATTTTTTGAGTTCTCCATTTACATAAATACTCAAATAAGGAGAAGCTGTTGCGTTTCCAACAACTGCAACATGATGCCATGTGTTAAATGGAAAGGTGGTAGAATTAAAATTCCATGATACGGTATTTGTTCCAGCCCAAGTCCAAATTCTTAATGATTTAGAACTACCATATCCAAATTCAATTAGATTGTTTTCTCCTATTATCGCCATACTGCTAGAAGCCGAATGAGGATATAACCAAAGCTCTAGTGTAAAGCCACTTAAGTTATTTAATGTTCCATTTGTTGTTATCCTATCATTTGATCCATCAAAAGTTAAGCTTGAAGATTGTTCAGGCAATGAAGATTCTTTTTTATTATGAAATCCGTGGAGTGAAGGCAATATTTGTGCTTGTGAGTTTGTATAGAAAAAAACTAAAATTAATAATCTAATGAACACCTCTAAACTGTTTAAGGAATCTTTTATCATTTTCAGAAAACAGTCTTAAATCATCAATCCCGTATTTTAGCATGGCAATTCTCTCAATTCCCATACCAAAAGCAAATCCAGAATATTCTTTAGGGTCAATCCCACAATTCTTTAGCACATTAGGGTCAACAAGACCAGACCCTAAAATTTCTAGCCAACCATCTTTCCATGATATATCCATCTCAGCACTAGGTTCAGTGAAAGGAAAATAGGATGGCCTGAAACGGACCTTAGTCTCTTCACCAAACATTTCCTTAGCAAAATAATATAATGTGTCTTTAAGATCTCTAAAGCTTACATTTTTGTCTATGTACAGACCTTCTACCTGGTGGAAGAAGCAATGTGACTTAGCAGATACTGTTTCATTCCTATAAACTCTTCCTGGAATAATTACCCTCATGGGTGGTTTCTCTTTTTCCATTAGTCTTATCTGTACATTTGAGGTGTGAGTTCTAAGCACAACATCAGGATTTTTAGATATAAAGAATGTGTCTTGCATCTCTCTTGCCGGATGATTTTCAGGAAAGTTAAGAGCTGTAAAATTATACCAGTCTTCTTCTATCTCTGGACCATCTTCTATGCTAAAACCAATATCTCTAAATATTTTAATTATTTTGTTTCTAATTATTCTTAGTGGGTGAAGAGAACCAACGGTGTCATCTTCTGCTGGTAAAGTATAATCTATTGAATTATTTTTTGAATCTTCTTTCGTTGAGGAATTAGCAAATGAAGAAAGCTTGTCTTTTGCTGCGGCCTTTAATTGGTTGAGTGTCTGTCCGTATTTCTTTTTATCTTCTACCGGGAGTTTTTTGAACTCTTCAAACAAGTCATTTATAATACTTTTTTTACTTATATATTTTACTCTAAAAGCTTCTATCTCTTCATCAGAGATTCCAGAAAACCCATTTATATCAGCCTTAATTTTTTCTATTTTTTCTAACATGAATATCAAATATACGTGACTAAATACTCTATTTCAAGGAAAAAGACATATTACAATATGTTATGCTTTTATAATAAAATATGGATTAAGTAAATTCTCTTTGTTGTAAGAGAGTTCTCTGCCTGTCTCTAAATTTATAACATTAATCTCTAAAGCATTTAGTATAGAGTGTGCTGCTGCGGTATCCCACTCCATTGTCGGCCCAAATCGCGGGTAAATATCAGCCTTATTGTCTGCTATATATAAAAATTTTAAGGAACTCCCACATGATATAAGTTCAGGATTTGTCAACTTATTTACATAATCAGAAGTTTCTTCACTCATATGAGACCTGGAAACCACAACCCTTAGCCCTTCTTCGTTTTCATTCACAGGTACTCTTTTTGTTAACTCAATCTGATCTTCTCCCTCTCTTTTAAAGACTTTTTTTTCATGATCATTCCAATAAAGTATCTTTTTTACAGGGCAATAAACTACTCCTAAATGTGGTTTGTTGTTTTTGATTAGAGCAATATTAACAGTAAACTCGCCGTTTTTTTTTATGAATTCTTTAGTTCCGTCTAAGGGATCAATAAGCCAATACTCCTCCCAGTTTTTTCTTTCATCATAATCTATACTTTTACTCTCTTCACTGATGATATTAATATTAGTTTCCTTTAGAAAATCAATTATTGTATTGTGAGACTTTTTATCAGCTACAGTTAGAGGGGAATCATCTGCTTTTTTTTCGTAGTTTATTGATTCAGTAGAATTATATACCTCCATTATGTTCTCTCCAGCCTTAACGGCAGCATCCAATGCTAGCTCTAACTCTATTGAATATTTTGACATTATTTTATTTTGCTTTTAATAGCAGTATAAATTTTTTCAACGGATTGCTCTACACTCTCTTTTTCAGTATCTACAATCATACTAGGAGATTCGGGAATTTCGTAAGGGGAATCAATTCCTGTGAAGTTTTTAATTTCACCCATTCTAGCTTTCTTATATAGTCCCTTTACGTCTCTTTCTTCACATTTTTCAACAGAACAGTCAACATGGACAAGAAAATAATTTTCTTTTTTGACTAAACTTTTAGCAAGATCTCTCTCTTCTTCAAATGGGGAAATAAATGCTGTGATAACAATTAGCCCAGCGTCTAACATTAATCTTGAAACTTCTGATATTCTCCTGATATTTTCTTTTCTGTCATCATCTGAAAACCCTAGATCTTTATTTAAACCAATTCTTATATTATCTCCGTCGAGAAGATATGAAAGAAAACCATTTTCGTAAAGCTTTTTTTCAAGATCATTTGCAATTGTTGATTTCCCTGAGCCAGATAGCCCAGATAACCAAATTAAAATAGGTTTTTGGTTGATGAGTTTTCTTCTCAGGTTGGCATCAACAAAGTGTTTATGAGGAAATAAGTTTTTTGATGTATCCATTTGATGTTATAATGTTAATTTTGCACGACAATGATAAATAAAATATTATCAATTTTATACAAGGATTTTAAAATTGAGATGAGTCAGAGTCATCTTTTTTTTTCTGTTGCCTTATATGTTGTTTCTTCCATATATATAGTATATATATCTTTTCAGCCAGTTGGGATTCTAAATTCAGAACACTGGGTCTCAATTTTCTGGATAATTATTCTTTTTAGCTCCATATCATCAGTCTCTAAAAGTTTTTTTCAAGAATCTAGCAATAGAAATTATTATTATTACTATGTGTTGAGTCCAGACGAACTTATATTTTCTAAACTAATTTATAATTTCATTTTTATTTTATTTGTATCTTTTCTCACATTTGCTGTATTCACATTTTTTCTTGGCAACTATATAATTTCATTACCATTCTTTTTTAGCCTTTTATTTATTGGAGCTCTTAGTATATCTAATTGCTTGACATTAATTGCTGCTGTTGCTCATCAGGTTAAAAACAATTCTTCTCTTATAAGCATTCTTAGCTTTCCTGTTATTATTCCTATTTTTTTATTGTTAATTAAGCTTAGTAAAGTGTCTTCTACAGAATTTTCTTGGATTCTTGTTCAAGATGATATATATCTTTTAATTTTGTTGAATGTAATATTGGTATCTCTGACAAAAGTTTTGTTTGGGTTTTTATGGAGAAATTAATTATGAAAATAGTAAAGACACTTTGCGTATTACTCTTACTTTATACTGCTTCTGCAGGCATTCTCTTTGATGTTCCTCAATTACCAATTCTAAATGAGACTATTAGGGTACTTTATTTTCATGTACCAATGTGGTTCACTATGATTTTTCTGCTTTTTCTTTCCTCTATAAACGCTTATAGGTTTATTAGCACTGGAGATTTATCCTATGATTTAAAATCCTATAATTATTCAAATATTGGTGTTTTTTTTGGGGTAATAGGTATTATTTCAGGAATGATTTGGGCTAAATATACTTGGGGCACTTACTGGACAAATGATCCTAAACTAAATGGGTCTGCGATTGGTTTGCTTATATATTTTAGTTATTTCGTGTTAAGAAACTCAATAGAAGATGAGTCAAAGAAAGGTAAAATATCTTCGGTTTATAACATTCTGGCCTTTTCGATGCTTATCCCCTTAATTTTTATTTTGCCAAGGCTTACTGATTCATTGCACCCAGGAAATGGTGGTAACCCAGGATTTAATGTATATGATCTAAATTCTCAGCTTAGAATAGTGTTTTATCCAGCTGTTATTGGATTTATTTTACTTGGGGTTTGGATTGCCGATTTAAGATTTAGAGTTTTAAAATTAAAGAACAGGTTATGATTAATTATGTGTTTAGTTTGATTGTATTTTTACAAGATGTTACAATGGCTGATACCCTTAGGAGCGAAGGTAAAATTTATGTTGTTGTGTTAATTTTTTTAATTATTCTTTCAGGTCTATTTTTATATCTCTATAGATTAGAAAAGAAGATAGATTCTATTGAAAAAGAAAAATGAAAAATTCAAGCGCAATTTTTATTGTCTTTATTAGTGTAGTGGTAATAATTATTATATCCACTTTTGGTGATGCAAGTACATACGTTAGTTTTAATAAGGCAAAGGATATGTATGAGTCAGGCAGCATGTCTAAGTTCCATGTTGTTGGAAAATTAAATAAAGACCAAAACAATCGAATATTAGGTTTTACTAATGGAGAAAACATGCTTAGCTTCACATTTGAGATGATTGATGAGGAAGGAAAAAAAGAAAGTGTGTTCTATGGCGAACCTATGCCACCAGACTTTTTGCTTTCCGAACAGATAGTTGTCATTGGTGGATACGAAAACAATAAGTTTGTCGCAAATGAGATATTATTGAAATGCCCATCAAAATATACTGAAGAAGATATAAAAACATAATATCATGTTTACCGCAGGCAATATTGGCCACCTATTAGTTTTATCTTCTTTTGTTTTTTCTTTTGTTTTTCTAGTTAGTTATTTGATTTCTGAAAAATCTAGAGATAAAACCTCGTGGATAAAATTTGGTAGGATTAGCTTTTGGCTTCACTCTTTTTTTCTATTAAGTGTGATTCTAACATTATATTATATTATAATCTTTGATAATTTCAGATATTATTATGCTTTTCAGCATTCCTCATCATTACTTCCCATCTACTATAAAATATCTTCATTTTGGGAAGGACAAGAAGGGTCTTTTTTATTGTGGATGTTTTGGAATGTGATTATAGGAATTTATTTTATCTTAAAACCAGATTCAAAATGGAACACATCTTTAATGATTGTCCTTGGTTTCACTCAGTTTCTTCTTTCGTCAATGATATTGGGAGTTGTTATTTATGATTTAAAGATTGGTAGTTCTCCTTTTATCCTTTTGAGCGATGCAATATCTGCTCCAATTTTTGAGTTAGACCCCAATTATATACCTGAAGATGGATCAGGTCTTAATCCATTACTCCAGAATTATTGGATGGTTATTCATCCCCCAACTCTATTCTTAGGATTTGCAGTTTCTATAGTTCCTTTTTCATATGCTATTTCTTCACTACGGCTTAGGAATTATAAATCATGGGTCGCACCAGCGAAAAAATGGCTTGTTATTTCAATAATAGTTTTAGGGATAGGTATTATGATGGGAGCGTACTGGGCATATGAGACATTAAATTTTGGTGGTTACTGGAATTGGGATCCTGTAGAAAATGCGGTTTATGTTCCGTGGTTGTTTTTAGTTGCCTCTCTTCATTCTATTATTCTAACTCAAAAAAACAAACAGCATTATAAGATGTCTTTAATACTATCGGTGACAAGCTTTATTCTAATACTTTACTCCACATTTTTGACTAGAAGTGGAATCCTTGGAGATAGTTCTGTTCATTCTTTTACAGATTTAGGATTAAGCGGACAGCTTCTTGTTTATATGCTCTCCTTTGTGCTAATAAGTATCTATTTGCTTGTGAGTAGATGGAAAGAAATTCCTTATTCAGATAAAGAAGCAAAAGTTTATTCTGGAGATTTTTGGTTATTTGTAGGTGTTTATGCACTAATTCTAATGTCTTTTCAGGTAATATTTCCCACTTCAATACCAGTTTATAATGCCATTGTTGAATTATTTGGTGGGTTTTCAAATTTAGCGCCACCAGTTGAGAAAGAACTTTTTTACTCTAATGCCCAAATCTGGTTTGCTTCTTGTCTTGCTATATTTTCGTCAATAGCTCAGGTATTATGGTGGAGGGGTAAAAAGGCTAAGGAGAAATTTGCTCTATTTTCAAAGTCTATTGTTTTTACTATTGTAACTTCAAGTCTAATCATTTTATTTTATCCGATAACAGTTCCTTCGTATATGGTGCTAATTACCGCCTCATTATTTTCTATATTTTCAAATGGTAGTGTTTTAATATTTTTCTTTAGAAAAAAAGATCTGTTGTCATCAGGTTCAATAGCGCATGTGGGTTTAGCTATTATGCTGATAGGTATTTTATTTTCATCGGGTTACTCTTCTATTCAATCAAATAATTATACGGGACTTGTTTGGAATAGTGATTTTCCTGATGAGGTTAATAATAACAATATGCTTTTGTTTTTAAATGAAGATAGAAAGGTCGGGAGATTTAATGTCAATTATCTTGGACAAAGAAAAAAAATTAAAGGTAATACTGAATATTTTAACTCAAATTACTTGGAATATTTACCCTTGTCTAATGTGCATATTTTAAAAAAGGAAATTTCAATAGGTGGAAAGCTTTATAATGAGAATGATACAGTAGAAGTTGATAATAATAATATAACTTATTTTGAGCTTAAGTTTGAAGATAAGTCTTCATCCTTTAATTTATATCCTAAAGTTCAAACGGACCCTAACTCTGATATGATTGTATTCTCCCCAGATGTACAAAATAATATTCTAGAAGATTTCTATGTACATGTAAGGACGTATCCTGACCCTGAGCAAGAAACCGTATGGTCCGAAAGAGATTCAGTATCAGTTGCGCTAAAAGAAACCTTTTTTCTGAACGATTTTATATCTTCAATTGAGAAAGTGACAACAAAATCAGATAATAATGATGGGGATCAGTTTATAGCTGAGGCTCAAATAAAGATATTATCTGAAGGTCAGGAGTATATAGCCAGACCAGCTTTTTTAATTGGTAATAATAAGGTTGGTTTAATACCAGATATAATTGATGATTTAGGAGTAAAGGTGTACTTATCATCAATATTGCCAAAACAAAAAAAGTTCACAATTTCATTTGAGACGACCCAAAAAAATTGGGTGATAATAGAGGCAATGAAAAAACCATTAATAAATCTTATGTGGATTGGGTTTTTTATTATGATTCTTGGTTTATCATTATCATTAGTTAAAAGAAAAATTTAAAAATCGTCATGAACACCTTAGCTTTATTTGCCTCTGGAAGTGGATCAAATGTTGAAAATATCTATAAATACTTTGTGGGTAATGATAAAGTGAAAGTAGGACTTGTTTTGACAGATAATCAAAATGCTTATGTCATAGAAAGGGCAAAAAAATTAAATATTCCTTATATATATTTTAATTATAAAGAGACTTCTCCTGATAATGTTTTGAAAATCTTAGCAAGTCACAAAATAACACATATTGCCTTAGGTGGTTACCTAAGATTAATACCAAAAACAATTATAAGACAATTTAAAAATAAGATTTTAAATATTCATCCATCCTTATTACCAAAGCATGGAGGCAAAGGGTATTATGGCGACTATGTTCATAGGAGTGTGTTAAAAGAAAACGATAAAGAATCAGGAATTACGATTCATCTTGTTAACGAAGAGTATGATAAAGGAAAAGTTTTATTTCAAAAGTCAATTTCTGTTTTAGATGAAGATACGGTAAGTAGTTTGAGCTCAAGAATTCATGAACTAGAATATAAATTCTTCCCTCAAATAATTGAAAAGTATATTTTAAATAAATTATAATATTACTTTTGTGAATGAAAAAAATTAATTCTGCTTTAATCTCTGTTTTCAATAAAGATGGAATCGATGATTTGTGTATAGAATTACATAAAAATGATATTAATATTATTTCTACTGGGGGTACTCAAAAATACATTGAAGGGTTAAATATTCCTGTTACTCCTGTAGAATCTCTCACTGACTACCCTTCAATACTTGGGGGAAGGGTTAAAACTCTTCATCCTAAGGTCTTTGGCTCAATACTTTCTAGATCTAATAAAGAGTCTGATTTAGAAGATGAAAAAAAATATAATTTATCAAAAATAGATTTGGTTGTGGTTGATCTGTATCCTTTTCAGAAGACAGTTGAATCAACTAATGATGAGTCTGAAATAATTGAAAAAATAGATATTGGAGGAGTTTCTTTAATTAGGGCAGCTGCAAAAAACTTTACAGATGTAGTAACTATATCGTCCAAAAATCAATATAATGACGTTCTTACATTCCTTTCTAAAAACAAATTTGAAACAAATTTGGATTTCAGAAAAAGGTTAGCCTTTGAAGCGTTCTCATATATTTCAGCATATGATATGGAAATTGAGGAGTTCTTCGGTAGAAGTGTAGGAGTTTATAAAGAGTTGAGATATGGAGAAAATCCACACCAATCTGCTATTTTTAAAGGTGACATTGACGAGGTTTTTGATAAACTAAATGGCAAAGAACTTTCTTATAACAATTTACTTGATGTTGACTCAGCTGTAAGATTAATATCTGAGTTTAATTCTCCAACTTTTGCTATTTTAAAACACAATAATGCGTGTGGTATTTCCTCTTCCTCTGACGTATCAAAATGTTATTCTAAAGCAATTGAGGCAGATCCACTATCAGCTTTTGGAGGTGTATTGATTTCAAATAAGATGATTGATAAAGATGCAGCAGAAAAAATGAACTCATTATTTTTTGAAATTATTATTGCTCCAGAATATAATGATGCTGCCCTTTCAATCCTGAAATCTAAAAAGAACAGAATAGTATTAATTCAAAAAAGAGACACACATAAACCTTTTACTTTTAGAAGTATTTTAAATGGTTCATTAAAACAAGAATCAGATAATGTTAAGAACTCATATAAAAACTGGAAATTAGTCACTAAACTAAGTTGTAATGAAAATCAGTTAAGAGATTTAGAGTTTGCAAATAAAATTGTTAAACACTCGAAGTCTAATGCAATCGTTTTAGTTAAAGATGAGCAGATGCTTTCAAGTGGTGTTGGTCAAACTTCTAGAATTGATGCACTTAAATTTGCAATTGAGAAAGCAAAAACTTTTAATTTCGACTTATCAAATAGTGTTATGGCTTCTGATGCTTTTTTCCCTTTTCCTGATTGTATTGAAATTGCTTCTGATGCCGGAATTACTGCAGTTGTTCAACCAGGAGGATCAATAAAAGATGATCTTTCTATAAATGCTTGTGACGAAAGAAAAATTGCTATGTACTTATCTGGAGTAAGACATTTTTATCATTAGTAAAACTATAACATATATTTTCTTACTTTTGTAAGTGTAAACCAATTAACAAAACACACATGGGTTTTTTTGATTACTTTAATAATGATTTGGCTATTGATTTGGGTACAGCAAATACCTTAATTATAAGTAAAGGATCTGTTGTTGTGGATGAGCCCTCAATTATTGCTATTGATAGAATTTCAAATAAAGTTTTAGCAGTGGGTTCTGAGGCTATGCAAATGCATGAAAAAACCCACGAAAATATTAAGACCATTCGACCTCTTAAGGATGGTGTTATTGCTGATTTTCATGCAGCTGAACATATGATAAGAGGATTAATTAAAATGATAGAAAGCGGAAAAAGATTTATGCCTGTTTCTCATAGGATGGTAATTTGTATTCCATCTGGTATTACCGAAGTGGAGAAAAGAGCTGTAAGAGATTCAGCGGAACACGCTGGAGCAAAAGAGGTTTATATGATACATGAACCTTTAGCGGCTGCAATTGGTATTGGTATAAATATTGAAAGGCCTGTGGGTTCTATGATTGTTGATATTGGAGGTGGTACTACAGAAATTGCAATTATTGCACTCTCTGGAATTGTTACTAATCAGTCAATTCGTGTTGCTGGAGATAGTTTTACTGACGACATATTGGACTATATGAAGAGACAGCATAACCTATTAATTGGTGAAAGGTCAGCAGAAAAAATTAAAATTGAAGTTGGTTCCGCAATGACTGAACTTAAGGATGCTCCAGAAGACTTAGATATAAGAGGAAGAGATTTAATTTCTGGGATACCTAAAATTGTTAAAATTACCTATTCAGAAATAGCTTTTGCAATAGACAAATCAATTTCTAAAATAGAAGAAGCAGTTCTTAAAGCACTTGAGAGTTCTCCTCCTGAGCTTTCTGCCGACATTTATGATAACGGAATTTATTTAACAGGTGGAGGAGCTTTACTTAGAGGTTTAGATAAAAGACTAAACCTGAAAACAAAGTTACCAATACATATTGCTGAGGAACCACTTAGGGCTGTTGTTAGAGGAACAGGGGTAGCTTTAAAAAACATTGAAGGTTTCAGATCTGTATTAATGTCATAACTTATAATGCGTAATCTTATAAAATTTATAAGTTTATATAACTACTCAATCACATTCTTAATTCTTTTTTTTATTTCAAGTTATTTTCTAATTAATGAAAATTTCATTTTGAAAACAAAATATTTTAACTCATCAAATTATATAAGCGGTAGTGTTTTTTATTATCAGTCATCAATTACTAATTACTTTAAGCTTGAAGAAAAAAACACCATGCTAGAAAAAGAAAATAAGATTTTAAAGGAGAAAATTATAGATTCATATTATTCTGAACAAGAAGATACCGCGTCTACTCTAAATAATAATTATAAATATATTAAGGCTGATGTTATTAACAATTCAATTAGAAAGTCAAAAAATTATATAACAATAAACAAAGGATCAAAAGATGGAATTAAAGTAGGAATGGGGGTAATATCATCAACTGGCATTGTCGGAAAAGTAAAATATGTATCAGAAAATTTTTCTACAATTATATCCTTGCTTAACACATCTTTCTATATTTCTTCAATTATAAAAAAAACCAATACATTATCTTCTGTTAACTGGTCCGGTGTTGATCCAAAAACATTAAAATTGCTTTATGTTCCTAAGCACATAGAGATTAATAATGGAGATGAGGTAACAACCTCTTCATTTGATTCAGTGTTTCCTAAAGGGATTTCCATTGGTAAAGTGAATAATATTACAAAAGAAGTTAACTCTAACTTTTATGATATTGATATTTTATCTACTC
>Ga0208766_1001498_pt1 | contig 12443 bp, 9 predicted proteins | sample ETN01SmetaG_3_FD_185792 | JGI IMG/M metagenome (GOLD analysis project Ga0208766, IMG submission 185792) | Marine microbial and viral communities from oxygen minimum zone, Eastern Pacific Ocean - ETNP2014F12-01SV263 (SPAdes) (version 2) | ecosystem: Environmental > Aquatic > Marine > Oceanic ...
GCATCACCAGGTTTAGCACTTTGTTGTGATTTATAAATTGCTTCACCTAATTTCATTGAAGCTTGGACTAAATCTTGAGTTTTTTTCTTAATTTCTTCTACATCTGTGCCTTTAAGCGCATTTCTAAGAGTTGCCGATGCATCTTCTATAGTTTTTTTATCAGCATCAGTAACTTTGTCACCATGCTCTTTTAGATTTTTTTCAGTTGAATGTAACAAAGTATCTGCTTGGTTTCTAGAATCTACAGATTCTCTTTTCTTTTTATCAGCTTCTTTATTTGATTCTGCATCTTTAACCATTTGACTAATTTCTTCGTCGGTTAGTCCACCTGAGGCTTGGATTTGAATTTTTTGTTCTTTTCCTGTCCCTTTATCTTTTGCCGAAACATTCACAATACCATTGGCATCAATATCAAAAGTTACTTCGATTTGAGGAACACCTCTTTGAGCAGGAGCTATTCCAATTAATTCAAAGTTACCTAAAATCTTGTTGTCAGATGCCATCTCCCTTTCACCTTGGAGAACTCTTATCGATACAGCTGGTTGATTATCCTCAGCAGTTGAAAAAACTTGACTTTTTTTAGTTGGGATAGTTGTGTTTTTTTCTATTAATTTTGTTGAAACTCCACCAAGCGTTTCAATACCTAAAGATAAAGGAGTAACATCTAATAATAAAACATCTTTAACATCTCCTTGAAGTACCCCAGCTTGGATTGCCGCACCCATTGCAACAACTTCATCGGGGTTTACAGATTTGTTTGGTTCTTTACCAAAAAAGTTTTTTACTTCTTCAATAACTTTTGGCATTCTTGTCATGCCGCCGACAAGTATTATTTCATTTATTTCACTTGTGGATAGACCCGCATCTTTAAGAGCTATTTTGCAAGGTGGCAATGTTTTTGCAATTAAATCTTCAACCAAAGCCTCAAGTTTAGCTCTAGTCATTTTTAAATTAATATGTTTTGGACCCGTTTTATCAGCAGTAATAAATGGAAGATTTATTTCTGTTTGAGCAGCAGAAGAAAGTTCTATTTTTGCTTTTTCCGCAGCTTCTTTTAATCTTTGTAAAGCTAATTTGTCCGATTTTAAATCAATACCATTTTCTTTTTTGAATTCAGATAATAAATATTCAACTATTGTATTATCAAAGTCTTCACCACCAAGGAATGTATCTCCATTAGTAGATTTCACTTCGAAAACACCATCGCCCAATTCAAGGATAGATACATCAAACGTACCGCCCCCCAAATCATAAACTGCAATCTTCTTATTTGTTTTTTTATCTAGACCATAAGCTAAAGAAGCAGCCGTTGGTTCATTTATGATTCTCAAAACTTCTAACCCTGCAATTTTTCCAGCATCTTTAGTTGCTTGTCTTTGAGCGTCATTAAAATACGCGGGCACAGTAATAACTGCTTGTTTAACCTCTGAACCTAAGTATTTTTCAGCTGTCTCTTTCATTTTTTGTAAAATAAATGCTGAAATCTGAGAAGGTGAATATTTGTTTCCTTTTGCTTCTATCCATGCGTCACCCTTTTCTGAATTAATAATTTTAAAAGGAGCTGTCTCAATATCTTTTTTAACAGATGGGTCTTCAAAGTTTCTTCCCACCAATCTTTTTACTGCAAAAATTGTATTTTCTGGATTTGTTACAGCTTGTCTTTTTGCTGGTTGCCCAATTAATTTTTCTTCATTGTCTGTAAATGCTACAACTGATGGAGTTGTTCTTGTTCCTTCAGCATTTTCCAAAACTTTTGCTTGTGTACCTTCCATAACGGCTACACAAGAGTTTGTTGTTCCTAAATCTATTCCTATTACTTTGCTCATATTTGTTTACCTCTGCCTCATATAAGTGTTAATTTTGCAACTACAACCATCTGAAATAATTATTTTTCTTCTTGTTTTTCCTTATTTTCCTCGTTTTTTTTATTATTATTGGTTTCTTCTTCTAATTTTTTCTTTGAAACTCCAACCAGAGAAGGTCTCAATAACCTGTCTTTCATCATAAATCCTTTTTGTATTTCTTGAACTATAGTTCCAGGTTCTTTTGTTTCATCTTCAATTTCCATCATTGCTTGATGAAGATTTGGGTCAAGTTTATTGTTAATTGATTTTATAGGTTCAATATTATTTTTTTTAAATATAGATAAAATATCTTTATTAATAACATCAAGATGTTCTGTAACTTTTTTTAAGGTTTCGGTATTTATTAATTTTTCGTCATTTTCCAAAGATAATTTAGATCTTTCAAGATTATCTAATAAATTTAATGATTCTCTAGCAAAAGCAAAGCCACCGTATTCAAAAGCATCCTCTTTCTCTTTTTCAAATCTTCTTCTCTGATTTTCCATTTCAGCAAATGTTCTTGTCAACTTATCTTTAAGACTATCAATTTCTTCTTCTAGGGAAAGTTTTTTTTCTTCTTCTTTATCTTCTAAATTTTCGTTATTATTTATAGAATTATTTTCTTTAGTATCTATATCTTTTTTTTCAGAATTATCCTGATTTTCTTCTTTATATTTTGAATCTTCTTTTTCCATTGTTACCTATATGGTAAGTAAATCCTATATTTCTAGATGCTTAAAAAAAAAAATAGAGAGATAATTGTAGGCTCTAATAATAAAGGAAAAATAAAGGAAATCAGAGAATTATTGCCTAAATCTTATAAAATACTTACACCAAATGATTTTAATTTAAGAGGTCCAAAAGAAAATGGCAAATCATTTGTTGAAAATTCATTAATCAAAGCAAAATACTATTCAATAAAATCTGGTAAAATTTGTATTGCGGATGATTCTGGACTAGAAATAGATTATTTAGATAAAGCTCCAGGAATATTTTCTGCTAGATGGGGAGGAAGAAATGGCAATTTTAACATTGCAATCAAAAAAGTTTTTAGAGAATTAAATAAAAAAGATAAAGAATGGAGGAATAAGAAAATAGTAGCCAGATTTGTTTGTGCTTTAACAATTTGTGGTCTTAAAGAAAAACCTATACATTCGTTAGGAATAGTACAAGGATCAATATCAAATAAAAAAAAAGGGAGAAATGGATTTGGTTATGATCCGATTTTTATTCCAAAAAGTAGAACACTAACTTTTGCTCAAATGAAACCTAGTAAGAAATATAAAATTGATCATAGATTTATGGCATTCAAAAAAATTAAAAAATTTTTTTGAATTGATTGTTTTCAACACTATAAAAATTTAATTGATGAGTTATTACATTTTTATTAATTTCAAATATGCCAATTTTCCCTTTAAATTTATTTTTCTTATAAAAAATTTTATTTGAAATCTTGAAGTCATTTTTGTAAATTAAAAAATAAACTAATCCTACTAGATCGTAACTTAAAAAAGATATTTGATTTGCTTTAGATTCGTAAACACCATTATATTCATCAATAAATAAGTCGTAGTTTTCTTTATTTATAGAGGGAAAATAAATGGGATGTAGTGAAGTTTCTTTTAATAAAGATTTATCAAACCATTGATTTAAAGTTAAATATGAAATTCTTTTTGATGATATATCGGTATATAATAATGATGTTGCTACACTTTTTAAACTTTCATCAAAATCTGCGATAATTACAGAATCAAAATTAATTCCTCCAAAAGTGTCTTTCTTTTTTAAATTTTCTATTTTTTTTTCTTTATTTTGAACTAAAGAGTTTTCTAACCTTTTTATTTCATCTTTAAGTCTTTGTTTTCTTTGGGAGTATCTAGTTATTTTTTCAATTTGTGCAGTTAATAAAGTTGGATCTGCGTCATAATAAAATTTATCTTTAAGTTTTATATTGGTTTTATCAATCGCCAAATCAATTTCTTTTTTATAAAATGTTTTTGGAATTAGAAATATACTTCTTTCTAAATTATTTATTTTTTTAAATTTTTTTATTGTGTTTATTTGTGAAATTGCATTCACACCTGCACTGATTACATTTGAAGGGTTTCCATAAATTTTGTTTGTTAGAGATATAAATGTCATATCTTTTAATTCATCAAGATACTTTGTGCTTTCGTTAAATACCGGACCTATAACAATTCTTACCCCTTGATCATATAGTTCTTTAGAAACTCTCAAAGAGTTTATGGGGTTTGATTTAGTATCTTTAGGAATTATTTCAATTCTATCGTCGTCAATTTTATTAATTGCCAATCTAACAGATTTAATAATTGAATTACCCAGTTTTGAATGTTTTCCACTTGTTGGCACTATTAGACCAATTTCAATTTTTTCACTTGGAAAACTGTTTTGAAAAAAAATAATTAAACTTAAAGTTGATATAATTATAAATTTAATAAAAGTTTTCATTTCAGATTTAATAATATAATTTCATAATTAATGCATGTTGATGAAAACTTAAATAACTTAAAACCTGGGCTATATTGTGTTGCAACTCCAATAGGAAATCTGGGAGATATAACGCTTAGAGCTTTAGAAATTATAAAAAATTCAGATTTAATTCTGTGTGAAGATACAAGGGTTTCAAAAAAATTGTTAAGTAAATTTAAAATTAGTAAAAAATTAATTTCTAATCATAAATTTAATGAAAAGAAAAATTTAAACTTTATAATAGAACATTTAGAAAATAATAAAATAATATCAATCATATCTGATGCTGGTACACCCGCAATTTCAGATCCAGGTAGAGTTTTAATTAACAAGTGTATAGAAAAAAATATTAATATTTATTCTGTACCAGGCCCTTCAGCTGTTAGTGCCGCTATATCAGTAAGTGGTTTTTCAGATCAGTATTTATTTTGTGGATTTTTACCGGAGAAAAAAACTGAATTAAATAAATTATTTAATTCAATTACAAATATTAATTGTTCAATTGTTTTTTTTATCTCACCAAAAAAAATTAATAAAATTGTTGATCTTATAAAAAAATATTTTTTTAATAGAAATATATTAATTTGTAGAGAAATTACTAAGTTTCATGAAGAATATATAAGAAGTAGAGTAAAAAATTTGTCAGAAATATCTATTTCAACAAAAGGCGAAGCTACTGTTGTTATTTCTGAAGATAGTAATTTAAAAAAAAATTATCTTAAATTGGAAGAATCAGATAAAAAAAAAATTAGCAGATTGATAAAAAAAATGACTATTAAAAATATTGTAAGAGAAATTAATAAAGATAAAAAATTTCCAAAAAAAATAATTTATGATTATTGTTTAAAATTAAAAAATGAAAATTAATAAAATATTATTATTAGTATTATTTATTATAACGAGTTGTGTTGGAACATCTTCAACCGGTGTTTTTGGCACAGGAGTTTCCATTGCAATTGATCCAAGAACAATAGGAACTCAGATTGATGATTCAATAATGCATAAAAATTTAAGTGCAAAATTAATTAACATGAATACCAATTATATATTATCTGTTAAGTCTAAAGTATTAGATGGAAGAATTTTTATTACAGGTAAAGTAGATACTATAGAAGAAAAATTAAAAATTACAAAATTAGGATGGGAAATAAAGGGTGCGAGATCAGTAAAAAACGATCTTCAAATTAAAGAAAAATTTAATTTCCAGCAAACAGCAAAAGATATTTTGATAACTTCACAATTACGAGCGGCTATGATTACTAATAAAAAAATCAAATCGGCTAATTACAATATAGACACATATAAGAAGAAAATATATGTATATGGAATATCTCAAGATGAAGAAGAAAGAGCGGAGGTAATAAATGAAGCAAAACAAATTCTTGACGTTAAAGATGTAATTGCAAGTATTTTATTAATTGAAGATTTAAGAGTTGTTAAAAATTAATTTGGTTTATTGTAATTTATAACCTCAGCAGAGTAAGCGGCTATAGAAGCTAAATTTAATATATCAGAAGCAGAAGATCTTAGAGGAGCGATTTCTATTGCTTGCCCTAATCCGATCAATAATGGTCCTATGACTTTTGCTCCGCCAAGTGTCTTCATTATTTTGTATGAAATTGCCGCACTATGTTGTCCTGGCATAATTAATATGTTTGCATTACCTACTATTTCTGAAAATGGGTATAAATCAGAGTATTCATCGTTTAATGCCACATCTGGTTGCATATCTCCATCAAATTTAAAATCAACTTTTCTTTTTTTTAACATATCAACCGCATCTCTAATGTGTTTTGTTCTACTTGTTAAAGGTTGTCCAAATGTTGAATGAGATAAAAAAGCTACCTTAGGATCAAAACCGAATAATCTTGCAACTCTTGCTGAAGAAATAGCAATTTCGGCCAATTGTTCTGATGAAGGATATTCATGTACACTAGTATCCCCAATAAAAACTGTTTTACCTTTATTTACAATCATATTTAATCCAAACATTATTTCACCTGGCCTAGGTTCGACAACTTTTTTAATTTTTTCTAATGATTGAGCATATCTTCTGCTATTTCCAGTCACCATGGCATCGGCATCACCAGAAGAGACCATGCAAGATCCCCAGATAACTCTGTCATTTCTAACCATTCTATCACAATCTCTTTCAAGCAAGCCTTGTTCTCTATGAAGTTTTTTAAAAAGAAATTTTACATATTTCTCTCTCTTTTTTTTGTCTGTAGAATTTATGATTTGAATATCAAAATTTTCCCCATAACCAATTTCTTTTAATCTTTGTTTAACAACTTTTTCTTTTGCAACAATTATAGGAATTCCCAGTCCACTATTTTTAAAAGCAATTGCAGCTTTTAATGTATTTTCATCTTCTCCATCTGTAAAAATAACTTTTTTTTGATTTTTTTTTATTTGAGAATTTATACCTTGCATTATAGTTACAGAAGGATCTAATCTTTGTTTTAATTGGTCAGAATAAATTTCAAAATTTTCAATTTTTTTTCTTGCAACTCCACTTTTTAAGGCGGCTTTAGCCACAGCAACAGGTATAACACTTATTAATCTAGGATCGAATGTAGATGGAATTATATAATCTTTTCCGTATATGGGTCTATCACCTCCCATAGCAGCAACAACTTCATCCGGAACTCTTTTTTTTGCCAAAGACGCAATAGCATTTGCTGCGGCAATTTTCATTTCTTCATTTATAATTTTTGCCCTTGCATCTAGCGCTCCTCTAAAAATATATGGAAAGCCTATTAAATTATTTACTTGATTTGGATAATCCGATCTACCAGTAGCAATTATTGCATCGCTTCTAACTTCTTCAACTTTTTCAGGAGTTATTTCTGGATCAGGATTAGCACAGGCAAATATAATTGGATTTTTTGCCATTTTTTTAACCATTTCTTTTTTTAAAATACCCGCAGAAGATAAACCTAAAAAAACATCGGCACCTTTTATTGCATCATTTAAAGTTCTATTTTTAGTTTCTATTGCATGATTTAATTTCCATTTACTTAGATCTTTTCTTCCCTTGTGAATAACTCCTTTTCGATCAATCATAGTTAAATTTTTCTGAAGAACTCCAGTTTTTTTAAACAGATTTGCGCAGGCCATAGCTGATGCTCCTGCTCCATTAACTACTACTTTGATTTTTTTAATTTCTTTCTTGGCTATATCAACTGCATTAATTAGTGCCGCACAAGTTATTATGGCAGTACCATGCTGATCATCATGAAATACAGGAATATCTAAAATTTTTTTTAGTTTTTCTTCAATTATAAAACAATCAGGAGCAGCAATGTCTTCTAAATTTATACCACCAAAACTACCAGCAAAATTTTTTATACTATTAATAATTTCATCTGGATCATTTGATTCTATTTCTAGATCAATAGCATCAATATCCGCAAATCTTTTGAATAAAACTGCCTTACCTTCCATTACGGGTTTAGAGGCTAAAGCTCCAAGATTTCCTAGCCCCAGTATGGCAGATCCATTACTTATAACGGCAACCAAGTTTCCTTTTGTGGTATAATCATATGCGAGTTCAGGATTTTTTGAAATTGCTTTTACTGGAACCGCAACTCCCGGAGAATATGCCAAGGCTAAATCTCTTTTTGTTGTCATTGGTTTTGATGAAATAATCTCAATCTTGCCAGGTTTATTACTATTATGAAATTCTAAAGCTTCTTTATCAGAATAATGTTCAATTTTATTTTTCTTCATTTTGTGTAAATAGGTATACAAATAGAGCGAATTTATGACTAGTATGTTTTATGAATCTGATTAAGTCAACAGGCACATTTAGTTTCTTTACTTTAATTAGCAGAATTCTTGGATATTTAAGAGATGTATTGATAGCAATTTATCTTGGTTCTGGTCCAATTGCAGATGCTTTTTTTGTAGCGTTTAGAATACCAAATACATTTAGAAGATTATTTTCAGAAGGAACTTTTAATGCTGCTTTTGTTCCAAGTTACTCATCTGAAATGGTTTTAGGAAAAAATAGATCTCAAAAATTTGCAAACAAAATATTTAACTTACTTTTAGTTAGTTTGCTATTGATTGTTTTAATTATTGAAATATTTATGCCATCTTTTGTTTTTATTATCGCCCCTGGCTTTTCCGATAATTCCGACAAACTTGACCTGACTATTTTTCTTACAAGAATTACCTTCCCATTTTTACTGTTTGTTAGTTTATCTTCTTTTTTTTCAGCTATATTAAACTCACATAATAAATTTGCAGTTGCATCAGCAGCACCGATTATTTTAAATATATTTTTAATTTTAATTTTGTTTTTTCAAAGTTATTTAAATGACCAGCTCGTAATCTATCTTTCCTATGCGGTAACATTTGCAGGTATTGTACAGCTTATTTTCTTACTTTTTTTTATAAGAAAATTTTATTTTCCAATAATTACTTTAAATTTTAAAATTGATAATAAAGTTAAGTTATTTTTTAAAAAACTTTTACCAAGCATATTTTCATCAGGTGTTACACAAATAAATATTTTAGTAGGAACAATTATAGCATCCTTTCAAGCAAGTGCTGTTTCTTATCTTTATTATGCAGATAGAATATATCAGATCAATTTAGCAATAGCTGGTATTGCAATTGGAACTGTACTCTTGCCAAATTTAAGCAAATATATTCAATCAAGAAATAAAAAAAAAATAGATTTTATTCAAAATAAAGCACTAGAATTAAGTTTGTTTTTAAGTTTGCCGGCAACCATAGCACTGCTAATAGCATCTGAAGAGATAACGTCTGCATTATTTGGATATGGTTCATTTGATGATCTGAGTGTAAAAAATTCAGCTAATGCATTATTTTATTTTGCTCTAGGCCTACCCGCGTTTTCGTTTATAAAAATTTTTTCAAGTTTTTTATTTGCTAGGCATAATACAAAGATACCCTTTTACTTTTCAGTTCTTTCGGTGATAACAAATATTATAATTAGTGTTTATTTTTTTAATAAAATAGGATTTATAATTATACCAATAGCAACAACTATATCATCATGGTTTAATGCAATAATGCTTTTAATGTATTTAACTAATAAAAAATATTATTTAATAAATTTAAAATTTATTAAATCATTTTTAAAAATTGTTTTTTCAACAGTTTTAACTTCTTATATTTTTTATAATTTAATAAAATTTTTTAGTGAGAACTTAACCTATAACAGCGAATATAAACTTATAACTATTATTTTATTAGTTATTGTTACATTTTTTATTTATATTTTAATTTCTATACTTACAAAAGCTTTTAAAACTTCAGATATTAAATTAAAGTATTAATACAATGGGAAAAAAAATTTTTTCAGGAGTTCAGCCAACGGGAAACCTTCATTTAGGTAATTATATTGGTGCAATAAAAAATTTTGTTGATCTTCAAAATCAAGAAGGAAATGAGTGTGTTTATTGTGTTGTTGATTTACATGCAATAACAGCTAAACAAGATCCAATAATTCTTAAAAACAACATAAGAGAAACTACCGCTACTTTCTTGGCAAGCGGAATAGATTCTAAAAAAAGTATTATATTTAATCAATCACTGGTGCCAGCTCACTCCGAAGGATCTTGGATCTTAGGATGTATAGCTCGTATGGGTTGGTTAAATAGAATGACTCAATTCAAAGAAAAGGCGGGAAAAGATAAAGAAAAAGCGAGTGTAGGTTTATATATATATCCAGTTTTAATGACGGCTGATATTTTACTATATGATGCAACTCATGTTCCGGTAGGAGAAGATCAAAAACAGCATTTAGAACTATCTAGAGATATTGCGCAAAAATTTAATTTAGATTTTAACGCACCAAATTTTCTTAGAGCTCCAGAGCCTCTAATACAAAAGAATTTTTCAAGAATAATGAGTTTAAAAGACGGAACAAATAAAATGAGTAAATCTGATCCATCAGATTTAAGTAGAATAAATTTAACTGATCATAAAGATCAAATTATGAATAAAATAAAAAAAGCAAAAACCGATAATGATCCATTGCCAGATGATGATGAAAATTTAAGTCAAAGGCCTGAAGTTGAAAATCTATTAGGTATATACTCTAGCTTAAGCGGTCAAAGTTTAAAAAATTCAATAAATGAATTTAGTGGAAAAAATTTTTCAGAATTTAAAGAAAAATTGGCTGAACTTGTTGTGGAAAAAATTTCACCAATATCTGTTGAAATTAATAAACTACAAAAAGATACTAGTTATATTGATACAATTCTTAAAGAAGGTGGAAAAAGAGCCAATTCAATTGCTTCAAAAAAAGTTGAAGAAATGAAGAAAATAATTGGTTTTTGATATATTATAACTTATAAAAAAATAAATATAATTCACTTATGTTTGTACAAACTGAAAAAACACCAAATCCAAATTCTTTAAAATTTTTACCAGGGAAAAAAGTTTCGGAAGATGGTCCATATGAGATTTTAAATAAAAATGAAACTAATAATTATTTAATTAGAAATATACTTTCTATAAGCGGTGTAACGGGAATTTTTTTGGGTGAAGACTTTCTATCTGTGAATAAAGAAAAGGATATTGATTGGGAAAATATTAAACATATAGTGATTTCACATATCAATGAATATTATGCCGAAGGCAACGAATCTATAATTAATAATAAAACAAATGCTCTTGATGATAGTAGTTATAATGAAATTGAAAAAAAAATTATTAGTATATTAGAGACAAAAGTACGACCTGCCGTTGCAAGAGATGGTGGAGATATTAAATTTAAAGAATACAAAGATGGTAAGGTAACAGTAGAACTACAAGGCAGTTGTTCAGGTTGTCCATCTTCAACCTTGACGTTAAAACAAGGTGTGCAAAATTTACTTTGCCATTATATTTCTGAGGTTAAGGAAGTTTTAGCAGTATAAAAATATTAAAAAATAATTATAATTTAAATTATTATATCATGGTGAAAAAAATTAGAAATGATGCAATTTTTAAAAAACCTATAACTGAAAAAACTAAAAGATCAAAAAAATTTATTGGCAAATGGAAAATTAAATCACTCTTACCCACATTCTTGGAGATCGAAAGCACCCTTAGTACATAGAGCGACCCCGCAATGGTTTATTTCCATGGAAAGCCATAAATTAAGGGAAAAAGCATTAAAAGCAATTGATGAAACAAATTTTTATCCATCAAAAGGAAAAGAAAGATTGAAATCGATGATAGAAACAAGGCCAGATTGGTGTGTATCTAGACAAAGAGTTTGGGGCGTTCCTCTACCTATATTTATATCAAAAAAAGATGGAAAAGTTTTGGTTGATGATGATGTATTTGACAATATCGCAAACATTTATGAAAAAGAGGGATCTGATTGTTGGTTTTCAGATAATCCTCAAAGATTTTTGGGAAAAAAATATAAAGCAGAAAATTTTGAAAAACTTACAGATATAGTAGAAGTTTGGTTTGATAGCGGCTCAACCCATTCATTTGTTTTAGAAAAAAGAGATGACTTAAAATGGCCTGCATCTATGTATTTAGAGGGTTCAGATCAGCATAGAGGCTGGTTTCATTCGTCATTATTAGAGTCATGCGGAACTAGGGGAAGAGCTCCTTTTGAAAGTATTTTATCCCATGGATTTGTAATGGACGGAAAAGGATTAAAAATGTCAAAATCTTTAGGGAATCAAATTTTACCTGAAGATATATTAAAAAAATATGGCGCAGATATCCTGAGAGTTTGGGTTGCGGCATCTGATTACGCAGAAGATTTAAGAATAGATTATTCAATTTTAGAACAGCATGCAGAAGCTTATAGAAAAATAAGAAACACATTTAGATATTTAATGGGTAATTTAAACGATAATTTTTCTGAGCAGGATTATGAAAAAATTAAAATTAACAACCTTCCAGAGTTGGAACAATACATGCTACATAAGTTATATGTTTTAAATGAAAACTTTAATAAAAATTTTAAATTATATAATTTTCATGCTCTTTACAAAGATCTACTCAATTTTTGTACAGTAGACCTGTCTTCATTCTATTTTGATATAAGAAAAGACACTTTATATTGTGAGAAAAAAAATTCAGATAAAAGAATGAATTCTATTTTGACTTTAAACGTTATTCTTG
>Ga0208766_1001499_pt1 | contig 12440 bp, 11 predicted proteins | sample ETN01SmetaG_3_FD_185792 | JGI IMG/M metagenome (GOLD analysis project Ga0208766, IMG submission 185792) | Marine microbial and viral communities from oxygen minimum zone, Eastern Pacific Ocean - ETNP2014F12-01SV263 (SPAdes) (version 2) | ecosystem: Environmental > Aquatic > Marine > Oceanic ...
CCAATACCTAGTCCCTGTCTTTGTCCATAGGTGTAATACATTAGTCCGTCATGCTCTCCAATAATATCTCCTTTGTCAGAAATAATATCTCCTGGTTGTGGATCAAAAAATTTCATTAAGAAATTCCTATAGTTTCTCTCTCCAATAAAACAAATACCAGTACTGTCTTTTTTATTGTGATTTAAAAAACCAAGGTCACCTGCTTTTTTTCTAACATAATTTTTGTTTAGTCCACCTATGGGGAATATACTTTTTGATACTTGGTATTGGTCTAGTCTGTATAAAAAATAACTCTGATCTTTATTAGAATCTTTACCACGAAGCAGCTGAAAAATATTGTCATGTTTATTTATGTTTGCATAGTGCCCAGTTGCAATTTTGTCTGCACCTAATTCTAAAGCATAATCTAAAAAAGCACGGAATTTTATTTCTTTATTACATATTATATCAGGATTTGGCGTTCTTCCTATTTCACATTCTTCTAAAAATATTTTAAATACTTTGTCCCAATATTCATTTGTGAGGTCAATTGACCTAAGTGGTATATCTAAGGTCTCACATACTTGCAGTGCATCTTTGTAGTCTTGCGCTGCGGTACAAAATTCTTCATCTTTTTCATCCCAGTTTTTCATAAATATGGCTTCAACATTGTATCCATTTTCAATAAGTATCGATGCTGCTACTGCACTATCGACGCCGCCACTCATCCCTATGATTATTGTCTCTTTCATATAATTTCTTTTAAAGCTTTCAAAAGCGTGTCCACTTCTTTTTTAGTATTGTCTTTTCCAAAGCTAAATCGCAGTGTAGATAGATTAATTTCTTTTTTTATACCCATTTCTGAAAGAACTGTCGATGGTTTTATATTACCAGTATTACACGCAGAGCCATTTGAAACAGCAATCTCTCTTCTGTCAAGTTTTGCCATTAATATATCTGATCTAGATCCAGGGAAAGATATACTTATCAAACCAGGAAGGTTATTATTACTATTACATATCACATCAGGAGAGTTAGATCTGAGATTATCTAAAAAATATTTTTCTAAATATTTTAAATGGGAGCGGCAATTTTCTTGATTCTGTATTGCTATTTCTGCTGCTAACCCCATTCCTACAATGCCAGCTATATTTTCTGTACCACCTCTTAGACCGCTTTCTTGATCCCCTCCAACAATTAATGATTGCATCATCTTTTTATTTTTTACAAATAGGGCACCTATGCCTTTAGGGCCATAAAATTTGTGAGCAGATAGGCTTAAATAATCTATCCCTAACGAGTCTACAGCTATAGGGATTTTCCCAAGAGCCTGAACTGCATCAGTATGAAAAGGGATGTTTAATGGACTGGTATTTTCAACGATTTTTTGTATCGGCTGTATAGAACCTACTTCATTATTTGCGAGCATTATGCTTATCAGCCCAGTATCCTCATTGATTAAATTCATTACGGAGTCTATTTCTACGATTCCGTCTTTATTAACGGGGATAAGAGATGAGGTTATGCCATATGGTTCAATCTTATTTAAAACTTTTATTATAGCCGGATGTTCAATAGATGATACAATAAGATGTTTTTTTTCGTCAGTTAATTTATTCCATAAAACTTGGTTATTAGCTTCTGTACCGCCGCTGGTAAATAAAATTTGTTCGCTTTTTGCACCTATTGCATTTGCAACCTGGTTTCTAGCGGTTTCAATTAATGATTTTGCCTTTCTACCATTTGAATAAATACTTGAAGGGTTTGCATAGTGTGTTCGATTTATATAATCTACTTTTTCTGCAACTCGTGGATGCATTGGTGTTGTAGCACTGTGGTCAAAATAAATCATGATTGTAAAAAACTAGATAAAAACTTTAATTGTCACCAATAGAAGCGTATTTCACTGTGTTTTTCAGACTTAAATAAAAAGGCGTTTTCCGTTCTTCTAGGCGTTTAATAATAAGTTCTTTGTCATAGTCAAATCGAATTACTTCCCAATTGATCTTTTCTCCAACTGTTAAAAAGGCAACTGATCCTCTGGTGTCTTTATCGAAAGGAAGACCAGTAGCTCCTTGACAATATATAGTTAGATTTTTTTCTGTTTCCATTCTTGGTATGTGTACATGTCCATGTACAAATAGAAAATTAGAAATGTTATCATGGGCATCTTTCACATGTTTTTTCCAATTCAATGCCTCTTGCATTGTAGGGGGATGGTCATCTCGCTGATACCAAGCATGAGTGAATTCTACTAATGTTGAACTAATTATATCTCTATGAGAGATAACCATTTTTCTGATAAAATCAATTCCTGCTTTACCAAGTTTCTCGGCGGTCCATTTTTCATTTTCTACGATTGCTTTGCAGATTGGGTCATAGGGATCCATTCCTTCTAGAGTTGGCAGTTCTTCTTCCCAAAGCCTTTCAATGATATATCGGTCATGATTACCTCTTATAAATATACAATTATCAATAGAGCTTAGAGTTTCTAGTGTTTTTTCAGGCTCTGGACCAAGAGAAAAACAATCGCCAAGACATACAATTTGATCAATGTTATCTCTAGAATTAATAATATTGATTGCTTCTGTCAGTGCAGAAATATTCGAATGAATATCAGTAATAATTGCAAATGTTTTATTTGGCATAACAAAGTAATCTATTTTAGAATTTCACAGTTCTACAAGATAAATTTAATATTAGATTTTAATTATTATTTTAACTATAAAAAATATTATACATGAAAAACACTAATAAAATTCTTATTCTCGGTTCAATTGGTCTAGATACGATTCAGACTAAATATGGTAAAAAAGAAAATCTTTTAGGGGGATCAGCAACATATGCAACAATAGCCGCTGGAATCCATGGTTCTGTTATTCCACTGGGAATAGTTGGAGATGACTTCCCAAAAGAAGGGTATGATATTTTTTCGAAGTATTCGATAAACATAAATAACATAGAGACAAAGACTGGTTCAACATTTAGATGGGGTGGAAAGTACCACGATAATGGCGATGACAGAGATACATTATTTACAGAGCTGGGTGTTTTTGAAAACTTTGATCCAGTAATTAGTGAAAGCGATTCTAATGTTTCTTATTTGTTCTTAGCAAATATACACCCTGCTTTACAAATGAGTGTACTAAAGCAATGTACAAAAACCCCTATAGTAATTACTGATACTATGAACCTATGGATTGATACGACGTCCGATGAATTAACATCACTTATAAATAAAACAAATATTTTGCTAATTAATGAAAGCGAAATTATTGAGTTAACCAAATCTGCTGATATAAAAACCGCAGCGCATAAGGTTTTATCAATGGGTCCAGATAAAATAATTATTAAACTAGGCAGTAAAGGTGCGAAATGTTTTTCTAATAATAATGAGGAGATTTCTATTGGCGTATATCCAGTTTCAAAGGTAGTTGACCCTACTGGAGCTGGAGATGTTTTTGGCGGAGGATTTGTATCCGGAATAGCAGATGGTTTATCAGTATATGATTCAATGCGGAGGGGGACAGCACTTGCATCTTTTTGCATTGAGAATTTTGGTGTAACAAGGCTATTGAATGTTGCTTCCGATGAATTAGAATACAGGGTACATTCTATAAAATAGTTTATATAGATTTCTTGTTCAAATTGAATGATTCCGATTAAGTTCTAAAATAATATTTTTAAGAAAGAGGTTATTATGATTCATTGGTTAAGATCCAATTCAAATTATTTATTGGCTCCTATTACAGGTTTATTTATTATTGCTTGCTCTAGCCAAGAGTATACAACAGCTAAATTAGCTATTCAGCAATCAGACTGGTCAAAGGTTGAGGAATGGCTCCCAAAAGCTATGGCTGTTGAACCAGACAACCCTGAAATCCCAATCGTTTATGCTATAGAGGTTCATGCAAGAAATGGAGATTGGGAGAAAATGAGCGAAATGTTACAAAAAGCCATGTCTATAGATCCTAAAAAGAAAGTAGAAATAAGAGCCGTCTTTCTTCCTGTATCTGAGCAGGTAAATAATTACACTCAATATTATTGGGCAGAACAGTTTAATGCTGGTGTTGAAATATTTAAAAAAATTCAAGAAGACCCTGACAATAAAAAGAAGTATTTAAATCAGGCGATAGAAAATTTCACCAATGCATCTAAAATAAATCCTAAAGATGCTCAGACATATACAACTCTTTCAAAGTGCTATCTTGACCTAGGTGATAAAGAAAAGGCGATTAAGTTTATTCAAACTGCAGTCGAAAAAAACCCTGAGAATTTTAATGCTAATTTTACTGCTGGTCAGATAATGCTAAGATGTGGATTAACAAGCGAAGAGGTTATACCTTATTATCAAAAAGCTGTTCAAATCGAACCCTCTAACAGTAATGCGTTAAGAGAGCTCGCCTCAATGTATTATGATATTGACCAGAAAGAAAAATCAATACAGGTATTTAAAGATGCTATACAAAATGAAAATGATAAAATTATTAAAGCAGATCTATTTTTTAATTTAGGAGTGATTCATAATCAGATGAAAAATTATGAAGAGGCGGAGAAATCCTTTGACGAGGCATATTATTTAAATGAAGATGATTTTGAAGCAGCACTTGGTATGGCCAGTGCCTATGAAGGACTTGGAGATAAATATTTTAATGGTACAGATGGTTTCACCAAAGATTTAGATTTAGCAGCGCGGTGGTATAGAAAAGCAGAGAAAAAAATTAAAGATGTAAAAAGTATTGACTTTGAAAATGCAGCTGAATATCAGAGGCAACTAGAGCTAATTCGTTATAAAAGAGACATCGCAGAGCAAAACTAAAATATTATTAGCCTAGTTTTTGTCGTTTGTTAAAATATTCATTCAAGCCCTTATCTAGACTATCATCAGTGAATAATGGAACGTAATCAATAAGATTTAACCTGCATTGGCTTTTATAATAATCCTGTAAATTTTTTATAAGGTTTTTATAGTCATTTTTTACATGCCAAGGGTCTGTTGTTATTTCTTCGCCAGATTCCATATCTACAAATTTTGTTCTACTATTAAAATCAAATTCCAGTTCATTGCGGTCGAGGATATGAAAAAGGATTACTTCTTGCTTGCTATGTCGAAAATGCTTTAATCCATTCATAATACTATCTGGTTCATCAAAAAGATCCGATATAATTATAACCAATCCTCTTTTATTAATTCTCTCAGCCATCTCATGCAGTACTGGTTCAATTTTTGTATCTGTCCCAGGTTTTTCCACATCTAATACATTTAGTAAAGTATTCAGATGACTAGGGGTAGACTTCGGAGGAATATATGACCTTATAGATTCGTCAAATAAAACAACCCCAGCGGCATCTTGTTGTCTGATCATTAAATATGATAGAGCAGCAAGTAGATAACTCCCATATTGTAATTTTGATACTTTACCACTAGCGTAATCCATCGATTTACTAGTATCTAAAATCAAATGCGCTCGTAGATTTGTTTCCTCTTCATACCTCTTTACATAAAGCCTATTTGTTTTTCCATATAATTTCCAATCAATGTGTCTAACTTCATCACCAGGCTCGTAGCTTCTGTGTTCAGCAAATTCAACACTGAATCCATGATAAGGGCTACGATGTTGGCCAATGATATATCCCTCCACAACCATTTTTGCTCTCATAGATATTGAATCAAGCATTGCTACCATTTCTGGTCGCAGATATTTCTTTTTATCTGCTAATTGTGAAATATCAGACCTCTATATTTTTTATAAGATGATCTATAATATCATCTATTTTAATGCCTTCAGCTTCTGCATTAAAATTGGGAAGAATTCGATGTCTTAAAATATCAGGAGCAAGTGATTGTATATCCTCAATGGTTGGTGTTGGCCTTCCATCTAATAATGCTTTAGCTTTTGCTCCAAGTACAAGACATTGGCTCGCCCTAGGACCAGCTCCCCACTCAACCCATTTCTTTACATATTCATTACCAGCCTCTTCATTTGGCCTTGTTGAAGCAGATAGTTTCACTGCATAATTAACAACATTATCAGAAATAGGTACTCGAAGTGTAAGGTCTTGAAAACTAATAATCGATTCTTTAGAAAATACTTTCTGGACACTATGCTTTTTCCCAACAGTGGTTTCATTGACAATAGAGATTTCCTCATCGATTGTTGGATAGCTAATATTCAAATGAAACATAAACCTATCTAATTGAGCTTCTGGTAGGGGGTATGTACCTTCTTGCTCAATAGGGTTTTGCGTTGCTAAAACAAAAAAAGGTTCGTCCATTGTGTAGGTATGCCCTCCTGCTGTTACTCGATGCTCCTGCATTGCTTCTAAGAGGGCGGCTTGTGTTTTTGGAGGGGTCCTGTTTATTTCATCAGCAAGCACAATATTTGCGAAGATAGGGCCTTTATAAAACCTGAAGGTTCTTTTTTCTGTTTCTGGGTCAATATCAATCAACTCGGTACCAGTAATATCACTCGGCATTAGGTCCGGCGTGAATTGAATCCTTTTAAAGCTTAGATCACAAATCTCAGCCATAGATTTAATTAAAAGTGTTTTTGCTAATCCTGGTACGCCAACTAGCAGGGTATGCCCTCTTGTTAAAAGAGCTATTAGCATCTGATCTAATATATCTTTTTGCCCGATTACAATTTTCCCAATTTCAGAGAAAAAGTGTTTCTTTGCTTCAACTAGCTGTTCAAGTTTTTGAGTATCGTTTTTAGTTTCAGACATTATATCTCATTTTTCTTTATTATAAATAATTGCGGGCAGAAACTTACTTTGATAAGTTAATTTCGGAAAGTGAAATACGAATATTTAAATTGGTTATCATTAAATACATGAAAATTAAAAAAACATCACTTATTGGACAGTCATTAGATGATTTTATTAAAATTTGTGAAGCATACGATGTTAAGTCATTCAGGGCAGAACAAATATTTAATTGGGTTTACAAAAATAAAGTAAATGATTTTAAGGCTATTAAAAATATTCCTAAAGATTTTATAAATAGATTAAAAAAAGATTATAAAATCCATTCTTTAAATTTTGTTCGCTCAACACAGTCTAATTCAGAATTAACAAATAAATTTTTATTTAAAACTCAAAATGGATCATTGATTGAATCTGTTCTAATGAAAGAAGGGGAAAGAGTTACATTATGTTTATCTACTCAGGTAGGTTGCGCCTTAGACTGCAAATTTTGTGCTACAGCTAAAATGGGTTTTATTGAGAATTTGAATCCGGGAGAAATTCTTGATCAATATTTATTGATTAGTAAAAATTTAAAAAACCCCATCACAAATATTGTTTTTATGGGTATGGGAGAGCCCTTTCTTAATTATGCCAATGTAATCAAAGCAGCAAACTTATTGCACGATCCAAATGGTATCAATCTAGGGTATAAAAGAATCACTATCTCTACAGCAGGAATAGTGAAAAGAATTGAACAGTTTTCAAAGGAAGGACAAAAATTCAAACTTGCCATTAGTCTCAATGGAACTACAAATGATCAAAGGCTTTCAATTATGCCAGTTACAAAGAAAAATTCTTTAAAAAATTTATTGTCAGCATCTAAAAAATATACAGAATATTCAAATATGTGGCTGACCTTTGAGTATGTATTAATAAAAGACTGTAATGATACTATAGAGGATGCAGGGAGATTAATTAAAATATTAACTGGTATAAAAAAATGTAAACTAAATATTATCCCATATAATCCTACAGATGGAACTTTTCAAAGGCCAGATGATAACCAGATAAAAGTGTTCATGAGAAAATTAAATCGTGCGCCTTTCCCCGTGACAATACGATGGAGCAAGGGGACGGGTATTGATGCAGGATGTGGGCAATTGGTTACAAGCGAAAACTTAATTAATGCTTTATGACTGTGTTAATAAAAAATCTTCAAAAAGAACTTAATTTTAAGGGGAGCACTGGCATTATACTTGGTTCTGGGTTAGGTCATTTAGCAGATGAGTTGACCAATAAAATTTCAATATCATATAATGACATTGAGTCCTTTCCCATTTCTACTGTTAGTGGCCATAATAGTGATTTTGTTTCTGGTTTTTATAAAGATAGGCAGCTTTTACTCGCAAGGGGAAGATTTCATTTTTATGAAGGACATGATTTAGAGACTGTCGCACTACCTGTCAAAGTTTTTAATGATTTAGGAGTGAAAAATATAATTATAACAAATTCATCTGGGAGTATGAATGTAAAAAATTCACCGGGCACACTTATGATTATTAATGGACACTATGATTGTACCTTTAGGAGTGATAGTTGTATTCCGCCATTGATGGAAGGAGAAGAATATTATAATTCAAAGATAATTGCTAAAACTAAAATATTAGCGGAAAAGCATAATATCAACCTATTGCAGGGAAAATATTGTTGGACTATGGGGCCAGCATATGAAACACCTGCTGAAATAAAATTTTTATCTAGCTTAGGTGGTGATGCTGTAGGAATGAGTACAGTTCCTGAAGTTGAATATGCAAAACAACTGAAAATGAAAGTTCTTGTTATCTCTGCTTTAACGAACTTTGCTGCAGGCCTAGAAGACACTATATTAACTCATGAAGATGTATTAGTTAATGCGAAAAAAATAGGAAAAGAGTTTAAACTCCTTTTACTAAAAACAGTAAATGATCTAGACTGAGATATGAAAATTAATATTAGAAAAGAAATTAAAAATATTAGTGAAGATATTTATTCTTACAGAAGAGATTTTCATCAGTATCCAGAGCTTAGTTTTAAAGAACATCGTACTGCAGAAACAATTTCAAAGTATTTAGATAGTTTTGAAATAAATCACAAAACAAATATTGGTAAAACTGGGATAGTAGGAGAAATAAATTTTGGAGATGGTCCTACAATCGCATTAAGAGCAGATATGGATGCATTGCCTATTCAAGAGACTGGTAATTTACCATATAAATCAAAAAATGATGGTATTATGCATGCTTGCGGTCATGACGGACATATGGCAATACTATTAGGTGTTGCAAGTGTCTTGTCACAAAGTAGAGTAATTAAAAAAGGTAAGGTTAGATTTATTTTTCAACCAGCAGAAGAAGGTGGTGGCGGTGCTAGATATATGATAGAAGATGGTTGTCTTGATGATGTAGATGAAATCTATGGCTTACATCTTTGGAATTACCAGTCTTTAGGCGAAGTTGGGGTTAAGAGTGGTCCAATAATGGCTGCAGCGGATATGTTTGACATAACAATAAGGGGAAAGGGCGGGCATGGAGCTACTCCACAGGGGACTATTGATTCAGTAGTCGTTGCTAGTCATTTGGTAACGATGTTACAAACAATTGTTAGTAGAAATACAAATCCATTAGAAAATACAGTGGTAACGATCGGTAAAATAAAAGGAGGGCAAAACTTTAATGTTATTGCTGATAAAGTTGAACTCTCAGGGACTACAAGGGCTTATACTGAACAAAATCGTGAGATGATTAAAAATAGAATGAAAAGTATAATCGAGGGAGTCTCAAAAGCATTCAATGCTGAAATAGTACTTAATTATAAAGAAGGGTACCCTCCTACAATAAATCATGATGCACCTACAAAACATATTATGGATGCTGCGTCAAATATTGTAGGTGAGGGTGCTGGTCTTCCTTATTTATCAATGGGAGGTGAAGATTTTTCATACTATTTACAAAACAAGCCCGGTTGTTTTTTCTTTGTTGGTTCAGCTCCAAACAAAAAAGATATATTATCGACACCACATCATTGTTCACATTTTAATATTGATGAGCGTTCATTACTTGTTGGAGCATCTGTTTATTTAAACCTTGTTGAAAATATTTTGGGGTAAATATGTTATTTGTCGTATTTGGTATATTCCCAATATTACTTAATGCCCAGATATTAGTTACAGATTTGGTTGATGCAGTTAATTCTGATGGAATTCTAATAAAATATTTAGAAAATGAATCCGTTCCATATACTGGTAAGGTATATAACTATTACCGTAATGGTAATAAAGAATTGAAGGGGAACTATGTTAGAGGATTAAAAGAAGGGAAATGGGTCTGGTGGCACACAAATGGGAATAGACATAAAGTTGGATATTACACTCGTTCTGTTGAAGATAGTTTATGGCAATGGTGGTATGCGAAAGGACAATTAAAAAAAAGAGGAAAATATATTAATAGCATAAAGGAAGGAAGATGGAGCGAGTGGTATGATAATGGGAATTTGTCTAAATCTTATTCTTACTTAAATAATAAATTAAACGGTAAGTGTATTGAGAAGTATAAAAATGGTAAAAAGAAATTTGAGGTTATATATCGTAATGGAGTCAAAAGTGGTATTGATAAATTTTGGTCAGAAGAAGGAAAGGTCGATTACGAATATAGATGGAAAGATGGACTTAGAGAAGGCCTTCAAACTGAATATAGTAAATCTGGTTTGATTATTTATAAACATAATTACTCGAGAGATATATTTCATGGAGAATTCAAACAATATTTCAGTGACGGCCAAGAGTCAATAGTTGGTAGTTATAAAGTCGGTAAAAAACATGGAGCCTGGACTTGGTACTATAAACCAGGGTTGGTTGCGCTAACTGGGAATTATAAAAATGATAATCCAACAGGTTCATGGTTTTGGATAAGAGCCAACAAATCAGAAATGATGACAGTAGACCAGCCAGACATTGAATGGGTAAACCAAAGAATCAGAGAATGGGAAAAAATTTATCGTTAATAACCAATTGCAGAGGTTTCATTCCTGCAATCTCCTCCACCGTAGAATCCTTCATCAGATATAATAATACCATTTGCTACGCCCATATATCCTGCACTATAAATTTCAATTATGTGACCACGTGACTCCAAATTTTTTATAATATCCTTAGGCATTCCATTTGGTTCAATATAAATAGTATTTTCGGGAAGCCATTGATGATGAAATCTAGGTGAACAGATTGCTTCTTTTATATCCATTTCGTGTATAAAGACATTTAGTATGCACTGTAGTACTGTTGTGATTATTTTTGATCCTCCAGGTGAGCCAATAGTCATAATTGGGTAGCCCTCATACATTAAAATTGTTGGAGTCATTGAGCTTAGTGGTCGTTTATTTGGTTCAATTGCATTTGCCTTATGACCAATGAGTCCCCAGTTATTAGCTGTCCCTGGCTTGCTAGAAAAATCATCCATCTCGTTATTTAATAAAAACCCAGCACCTTCGACAACATGCTTGTTTCCAAAATTTGTGTTTAATGTTGTGGTGATAGCAACAGCATTACCTTTTTTATCTACTACAGAATAATGAGTGGTCTCTGTACCTTCATTATCATTATAGATTCCTGAAAACACTTGCTGACTGGGAGTAAATTTTTCCATAGAAATATTTGAAGACCGTTTTGTTGCATAACTTTTTGATATGAACATATTTCTTGGATTATCCCAATAGTCTGGGTCTCCAAGATGTTGTGCCCTATCAGCGTAAGCACGTTTGGCCACTTCTGTTAAAAGATGTACATAATCTGCTGAATTCCAGCCAAGTGTATCTAGGTTAAAATTCTCGAGTACATTAAGCATATGTATAAGCAATAGTCCACCTGAACTAGGAGGACCCATTGAAATGATTTCGATATCTCTAAATGACCCAATAACTGGTTCGCGGTATACCGAATTATATTGTTCAAGATCATATTTAGAGATTAGGCCATTGCTTTTCTCCATCTCTTTCACAATTAATTCAGCTGTTACGCCTTTATAAAATCCGTCTAATCCAAATTTCGATATTCTCTTTAATGTTTTTGCCAGGTCTTTTTGGAAAAAACGATCACCGTGTTTCCATGGCCTACTATCTCTTCTTATAAAAATTTTTGATGTAGCATTATTTGATAAAAAATATTCTTTATAACTATTAAAAAGATCAGCTTGATATTTAGATAATAAAAAACCTTTTTCTGCTAGTTTTATTGCTGGTGATAATAGCTGTTGTAAGCGGATATTGCCTGAACCATGATCTGACCATGCAGTTAATAGGCCGTGGACTGTTCCTGGTACACCGCTAGAGGCTCTTGAAGCAAGAGACATACTTGGGATTACAGAACCATTTTTATCTAAAAACATATTTTGGTTTGATTCTGAGGGTGCTTTTTCTCGGTGGTCTTGAGTAAAAATTTTTCCATCAGCTGTCGCACTAATTATAAATCCACCGCCACCTAAATTTCCATTCTCAGGGCATGTAACGGCTAATGTGAAACCAACAGCGACTGCTGCATCTATTGCATTTCCACCCTTTTTAAGAATATTAATTCCAGCCTCAGAAGCATGTATGTTATTTGAAACAACCATTCCATTTTCAGCAAAAATCGGATTTGGAGAGGCAGAGTATAGTGAGCTAATAATTGTAATTAGCATCAGTATATGTTTTGTCATAAAAGTGAGATGGTTCTTAAATAAGGCTTGATTGAATTATGTTTAAAA